>Ga0255040_10000068_pt1 | contig 20712 bp, 19 predicted proteins | sample BC1_12_2_MG_FD_181711 | JGI IMG/M metagenome (GOLD analysis project Ga0255040, IMG submission 181711) | Seawater microbial communities from Strait of Georgia, British Columbia, Canada - BC1_12_2 | ecosystem: Environmental > Aquatic > Marine > Strait | place: Canada: British Columbia | collected... | reverse complement strand
CGGGTCGCAGCGCAGAAAATCACCGGGCCGCAAGCTCTGATCGAAGTTCATGGCGAGATAACAGGCTACAAAATTCATCTTATCGGGCATACTGTGTTGCCACGGGTGGCCAGAGTTTTATTGATCATAAAGCTCATTTTCGCGCCTGCCGTTAGCCCGTGTACAGGCTCACTGCATCTGCGACTGATAGCAGCTGGCACCACTCCACATCGAACCGGTTCGCCTTGAAATTTGACTGACTCCACTCTAGCGGCAAGACCCACAGACAACCACCTGGTTGGCATCGCCTGGATGCTGGCAACCATGTTCTGCTTTGTCACACTTGATTCCACCGCCAAGTACCTCATGCAAACCTATCCGGTGGTGCAGGTCATCTGGGCGCGATTTTTCTTTCACCTGCTTTTTGTTGTCTTGCTGATGGGGCCTCAACTGGTTACGCGGATAAAAAGCCAGAGCCCGCTGCACCAGGGGCTGCGCTCACTTTTCATGTTCTCGACAACCGTACTGTTTTTTGTCGGAATCAGCCTGCTACCCTTGACCACAGCCGCGACGATCATGTTTATGTCACCCGTCATCGTCACCATTCTCTCCATTCCGTTGCTCGGTGAAAAAGTCGGTCTGCGTCGCTGGGTTGGTATCGCGATTGGTTTTTGTGGAGCAGTTGTGGTGATGCGACCCGGTACCGAAAGCCTGCAACTGAGCATCCTGGTCGTGCTTACTGCGGCCTTCACTCATGCGCTGTACCAGATATACACCCGCAAGCTGGGCACGGGTGACAGCCCGATGACATCACTGTTCTACACAGGAGTCGTTGGTGCACTGGTGACCACGATAGTGGCCCCTTTCTACTGGCAACCCGTGGCCGGGTTTGACTGGTTCCTGTTTGTTTTTGCCGGCATTGCCGGGGGCATTGGACACCTGTGTTTGATTCGCGCTTTTCGCCACGCACCAGCCTCGGTGGTTGCGCCATTCAGTTACAGCTCGCTGCTCTGGGCCACGGTGTTCGGATTCGTGTTATTCGGGGATCTGCCAGATAGCTGGACCTTGAGCGGTGCAGCACTAATTATCGGCAGTGGCCTGTACATTTTTCACCGTGAGCAGGCGCTCAAGCGACAGCAGGAAAACCACTAACCTCGTGGAGTTCGCTGTTCGATTATCCAAATGCCGCACAATAAATACTCGAAATCAGTCCAGCAGAGCCGCGCCGTTTGAGCTGACGCTATTAAACCGGTGACCAGATATATCGCCGGGTTAATTGATTACCTGACGATCAGGCAGCTGGTCTCGGCATTGTTACTAACCTTGCGCGAAACACTACCCAGTATTTGTCCCTTCAACTTACCCAGACCCCTGGTACCTATCACGATCAAATCGACTTTCTGGCGTCTGGCCAGGTCGAGGATACTCGTTGCCGGGTCACCGGCTCCAATCACGGTTTGAATTTTGCCGGCGCTTACTTTCCCTGCTTTTTCCTTCGCTAGCCTTAAAACAGACTCTGCGATCTTGCGCATAACCTCTTCTCGGGCATTGTGGAACGATTCAAGCGCCTGGGGTTCCAGCTCCGGAATTTCCTTGATTTCAAAGGGTATTTGCATATCGCGAATAACATGAATGATGTGTAATTCAGAATCGTACTGCTCGGCCATTTGAGCAGCCATTTCCACTGCGCGATTCGACGCCGCCGATGAATCGGTGGCAACCAATATTTTATTGATCATACGCTTTAGTCCCCCAGGGACTGACAGAATAGTTATTTAAACTTAATAGCACTCCAAAGTGCAACGATAATGCGTCATTAGCCTCCGCCTGGGCGACACCACTAAGTGGGAGTCCGCATCAGCATTCACAGGGATACGAAGGTGATAGCCGGATCTAGAACAAAGAGTGGCAGGCGTTTAACCGCTCGCACAGAGAGGATACCGGGAAATTCGGGACAGATTGAATGGCATACAGGCTAGCCCCATCCTTTAGGGCCAAACAAAAGTCGGCAGAAAAGAGGGTGGGGCTAGTGAATTAGATATATCGAAGCCCTCCCAGTTATTCTGGTCGATCATCTGAATCTGCGGACCTGCATGCCTGATGACTTTGCGACCTTCGAGTATACGTACGGCCTGATCAATCGAAATTCGACCCTGCATCACAGGAGCGTCCGTGGGCGCGGCTAGAATCCGGCCTCGACGAATACCGCGGTAAACAGCCGGGGTAAAATAGGTTGATATCACCTTAATTTGAGTCTCGAGCTTGCGGTTACGCAAGGTACTGATAGCAGCCTCGGCCATCAGCGCATTACCGACGATATAGTCAACCTGCGGATGGCTTTCCAGCACTTCCTGTACCAGGGTGCGCTGGATCTCTTTACCGGTATCACCCCACTTGGTCACTACGATCTCCACTGCACTGTCTTTTAGGCCACGCTTAAAGCCTGCTTCGATAAAGTCGACCCAACCCGCTCCCTGGGGCCCGGGAAACCACGCGACAGTTACCGGCTCGGTTCCGGCTCGGTGCTTTTCGGCGAGGTACTCGCCCGCCACTCGACCCATCGTTGTCCACGACACACCCGATTTTGCAGTGATGCCGGCGTCATCAATATCGTTCACCGTTGCCAGCACGGGCATCTGTTCCGAAATCCTGACAATGCTCTGATTGAGCCCCCGGAACGATACCGGACCAACGATTAAGGCGTCAGCGCCTTCTTCCGCGCACTGTTCTATCTGCTGCCGCTGACGCTCAAGATTGGGGTAACCACCTGCTTCGACCAGGGTGAACGCAATACCGAGTCGCTGCGCCTCCTGAACCATGCCGTAGTTTACATTCAACCAATAAGCATCTTTTAAATGTGGATAGGCGATACAGAGGCGCCAGACCCGGCTCGCCACCGTGGTCGGCTGATAGTTGATAATTCGACTTTCGCTGGAGTAATCGAAGGGTGTTGACCAGGTTTCCAGTCGCCATACCTCGGCCTCAGCGCTGGCCACAACAGCCGTAGCGACCGAGAGCACGAGCAAAAGCGATATGAGATGCCAGGAGTAAGGCAGCTTGTTCAATGCTTGCTTTCCACGAAATCGGACCATAAATTATTGTACGCTTGCATTCTAGTACTGCAAGGTGCAGCATTTTGCCATGCGTAAGCTCGGCATTGCAGCAAAATTATATCTGGCCTTTGGCAGCATTTTCTTGATGGCGGTAGTTGCGTCATCAATCGGCTGGAAGGGGTTCGAGCGTGTCACCGATTCACAAAATTCGGTGATTGACCAGGCCATTCCGGCATTGCGTCAAGCGCACCAACTATCCGCACTAAATGCCTCTATTGGCGCTGCCGGCGATCAACTGCTGCTTGCCGGTAATGAATCTGAACGTCAAAAAGTCAGTGCAGCACTATTCTCCCAGGTCGATCAGGTAAATGACTTGCTTGACGATTTCCAGCAAAAGGAATTCTCTCCCGGGCTAGTGCAGCAATTGCGCCATACCGTGAGGAACATCGAAAGCAAGCTGCGGCAGCAAGATGAACTGGTCCGTCAACGAATCCACCAGCAGGCGCGTTTTAACCAACTTGCTGGCAGTTTGATCGCTACTACTGAAGAGTTAAATGATCTGGCGGACTCATTGGTTGCCAATGCGGCAGCTACCACCACGGCTATCACCTCGAACCTGTATGAACTGGTTGAGAACAATGCCGATGACCGCCAACTTTACAATGTTTTTGACCGGCTGGTCGAAGTCGATATCGACGCTATGGAACGCATGTACGAGCTACGCTTGCGCAGTGCCAATTTGAACGGGTTTTTCAATCGAGTGACGAAGGAATCGGAATTGGATGAGCTGGATATTTTGCGCAAGCGTACTGCGGAAACAATTTCGATTCTGAAACGCCGGGTAACCGAGATAAACGACCCGCAGCGACGCCAGAAGGCCAGTGAATTACTGAGCGCAATGGAAGTATATGATGGACCGCTATATGTCTATGACATTTTCAAGACACGTGTTTCGTTGTTACAAATCGACAAACACCTGACCCAGCTTTCGCTCGACACCACAAAAGCCTCGCAGACATTGAGCGGCATCGTCATAGAATTAAACGCCGCTGGCAGCGCTTTGATCAACCGGGTTTCAACGACCGCAAAAGAGTCACTCGACACCAGTCGCCAATTGTTCGGGGGCATATCGATAATACTTTTGCTGGTTGCGGCTGCCATCTTGTGGTGGTTTATAAAGCGAAATGTCGTTCGACGTTTACTATCCCTGCAATCGGCGACCCACTCAATCACCGAGGGTGACTATGATGTCGATATCATCGTCGAAGGGCACGATGAGTTAACCGATATGGGAAAGGCCCTAAGGGGATTTCGCAATAATGCGATCCAAAACCGCAAGCTGGATGAAGAGCTACGCGAACACAAGGCCCACCTGGAAGAACTGGTCGAACAGCGTTCCGAGCAACTGCGTGAAACCAACCAGATGTTATCCGAAGAAGTGCAAAACCATGCAGTCGCTCGCGAAAAAGCTGAACAGGCAAATCGGGCAAAAACCGCATTCCTTGCCACCATGAGCCATGAGCTGCGTACGCCCTTGAGCGGCGCCCTTGGTACATTGCAGTTGCTTTCTGATACTTCATTGCAGACGAAACAACTTGATTATGTGCACATCATCAACGCCGCGAATGCCAGCTTGCTGGATATAGTGAATGACATTTTAGGCTATTCGCAACTCGAAGCAGGCAAGTTGAAAATAGAACACAGGCGCTTTGATCTGAACGAGCTATTGAATAATGTCATCGGCTTAATGACGGTTTCGGTGCGCGAAAATAACAACAGCCTGCAATTGGAAATGGAGTCTGAAAACGGTCCTTCACCGGCATTGCTGGGGGACTCCGGAAAATTGCATCAAATCCTGATCAATATGATTGGCAACGCCAACAAGTTTACCAATAGCGGTTCGATAACACTGCAGGTTAATAGCAATCACGATATACAGGAGGATATTGTCAAATTGCAATTCTCAGTAATCGACACCGGCATTGGTATTCCCAAGAACAAACAGGAAGAGATCTTTCAGGCCTTTACCCAGGTCGATGCCAGCAGCGCCCGGCATTATGGCGGCATTGGCCTTGGCCTGGCAATTTGCGAGCGGCTAGTCAATGCTATGGGCGGCAAGATTACGCTGAATAGTAATCCCGGCAAAGGAACAAAAATTGGATTTGAAATCGATCTGGAAATCTGCAGGCCGGATTTAGCGATACCAGCAAGATCGCGAATAGCGGCCAGCACCACAGATGGCATTAAAGTCTTGATGGTCGAGGACGACGCCACAAATAGTATGGTTACCAACAACTATTTGCACCATCTGGGCCACCGGGTGATTGCAACCCAAAGCGGCGAAGAGGCTTTGGCCTTACTGGATAAAGGTGGCATGTCGCTGGTGTTGCTCGATATCAGTTTGCCGGGTATCGATGGTCTGACTATCTTGAATTACATTCGCACTCACATCGACCAAACGATTGCGGCTCTGCCAGTGATTGCGATGTCAGCACATGTATTTACCGAAGAAGTCGATTATTACCTCGGTGCAGGTATGAACGGATTTCTGGGTAAGCCTTTTTCACTGGAGGATCTCGATCACGCCATCATACAGGCCATCAATGGTCATGAAGTAATCATTACCAACACCAGTCAACCGGGGCCACAGGGCACGATTAGTCAATTCGATACATCGGTAGTCGAGAATGACATCAGTCGACTGGGATTTGACAGGGTCGAAAAGTTTGCAGCCCTGTTTTTTCAAACCACCGAGCAACAACAAACCAAATTGATTGAAGCAGCGGAACGGGGTGACTTTGACGAAACGGCCAGCCTGGCTCATCGAATGAATGGCGCAGCAGGTAATTTCGGGCTGCAGAAATTATGCGCACTGTTAGCAAGAATAGAAATCCAGGCCAATAATGGCACCAAATTGACAAATGCGTTACTAGAGCAGTTTCAGATCGAAGTTGATGATGCTACCGCGGCTCTAACCAGCTACCTGTCTGAACAGAAGGCGCAACCACAAAATTTATCCGCTTGACCCCAAGCACTGTTCGGGTGCAACGAAGCCGTTTTCCTCACCAACGTTCGCCGAGGGATTCCGGCGAGGAGCCGGGCCCGAATAGCGGTCTAGAATACCTCACTGGCAAATAAGTAACCTTCGCCATGCACGGTCAGGATTATCTGTGGCGTGTGGCTGTCGTGTTCGATTTTATTGCGCAGACGCAGGACGAGCACATCGATAGTACGCTCATTGGGCGACCAGACTCGGTGGGTCACTTTTTCCATTAACCATTCGCGATGCAACGTTTTCCCAGGGTGCTCGAGGAACGTCACCAGCAGTTCGAATTCGCCGCGCGTCAATGACAAGCTATCTTGCGTATCTGATGACAGGCAACGCCGCGACAAATCCAGCGTCCAGCCCGAGAAAGACTTGCTGCGCTGTTTTTGCAGCCTGCTCTGGTCAACCTGCTTGCGACGAATCAGGTTTTTTACCCGTGCCAGCAACTCACGTGGATTGAATGGTTTGGTGACGTAATCATCGGCACCGATTTCAAGGCCGACAATTCGATCGATTTCATCATTGCGAGCTGTCACCAGGATAATGCCTACATCCGTTTTTTCGGAAAGCTCCCGGGCGAGCTGCAATCCGTCTTTGCCGGGTAAATTTATATCCAGCAGCACCACATCGGTAGCGGACTCTGCAATCAGGCGGTGAATACCCTCGCCATCCTCAGACTGACTGACACGGTAATTTTCAGCCTCAAAATAGGCCGCCATACGCGCGCGTGTCACAGCATCATCTTCAACAATCAGAACATGATGAGTGGAATGTGTGTCTGTCACGGTATTTTCGCTTTCTGGATTATCGGCAGTGGATTGCCTGCAACGAGTAGGCCGGATGGTATCAGATTGTTTAACAAAGGACTATTTGAAGGAAAGTGATCTAACTGGAACAGCACTGCGGCTCTAATATCCCTGTCAATTCGGGTCAATATGAACATATTACTGCCAATTGTTAACAGGCGACCAATACTGTTAACAATTTGAAATTCGCAGTTCTTAATCGATCTTTATACTTGTCTCGCGTTACTGATGCCGATGAAGGGCTTTTGGCAGATTATCAGTTTCGGATTTTTATAATAAAACTGGAAATAGTGGCTGTGCGCATTGCCGATGTGGCGGTCGACTCTATTACTAAATATCGAATCCTGTGGAGGATAATATGAAACTCAGAAATCTTACCTTTTTAAGGTTCTTGCTTTCCGCAATGTTTGCAGCCCTGGTATCAGTATCAGGAGCCTCAATCGCCGCTGACAGCAGCAAACCAATCAAAATTCCAATCAAGAACTGGTCAAGCCAGATCGTCATGGCCCACGTGATCGGTGGCATGTTCGAGAATATGGGTAGCAACGTTGAATATCTGCCAGTAGACAACCAGGCAAGCTTTGAAGCAGTTCGCGCTGGTGATCTCACCATCGTGCATGAAGTTTGGCAATCCACCATGCAAAATGGCTACTACAATGCCATGGAAAAAGGCGGCCTGATCGATGCTGGCACCCATGACGTAGTCACCAAGGAAGAAATGGGCGTTCCCAACTGGGTCATTGAAAAAGGACTTTGTCCAGGACTGCCAAATTGGGAAGCACTGAAAGATTGTCATGCTGCATTTGCGACCCCGGATTCCGCTGGTAAAGGCCGTTGGCTGGAAGGCCCACAGAGTTGGCATGGCGATGTTATGCCTAATCGACTTAAAGGTCTGGGCCTGGATGACACGTGGACTGTTAAATTTGCTGGCGCCGCTGATGCTTTGTGGACTGAATTGAAAACCGCTGAAAAAGAAGGTCGTGGCACCGTGATTTTCAACTGGTCACCTAACTTTACAGATGCCACGGGTTTCACCTTTATCGAATTCCCACCCTATGAAGACGGCTGCAGACTTGCTGACGGCGGTAGCCTGGCAACAACTGGTTGCGGTTCACCAACGGGTTGGTTGAAAAAAGGCGCAAACTACAAGTTTCCGAAAACTCATCCCAAAGCCTATGCGGCCTTTTCGAAGCTAACATTCAACAAGACACACATCGGCCAAATGGCTGCTCTGGTTGACGTTGAAGGATTGACTCATGAAGACGCGGCTAAAAAGTGGCTTGCAGACAACAAAGACGTCTGGATGCCATGGACCGTTTCCACACTGGGTGCAGGCAATTAAGAGATGTCTTATCAATAAACCTAGCTGTACATGTATCTAGAAGAAACTGATTCCCCCCTCGACCAAAAGTTAAGGGGGGAATTTTTTTTGGGCATGGTGTATCTTGATCAGAAAATAAAAGACGTTATTCATTCGACGCAATAAGTAAGCTGGAAACTAACATGACTTCTCAAAACGAGCCCTCAGGTAGTGCGGAGCCGATTATAAAGTGCGAATCGGTCTACAAGATTTTTGGCGACAACGCCGGCAAGGTGCTTGAAAACTCAAAAGGCACCGTCAATGCTGAAGTCTTCCTTGAAGCAGGCTGCGTCGTCGGCGTCAATGATGCTTCCTTCGAAGTCCATGAAGGCGAATTGTTAATACTCATGGGGCTTTCGGGTTCCGGAAAGTCAACGCTGCTACGCTGCATTTCCCGCTTAACCGAACCCACCGCCGGCAAAATATTCATCGATGGCCAGAACGTGCTGGAGATGAATCCCAAAGAACTTATCGAACTTCGCCGCAATAAAATGGGAATGGTTTTCCAGAGCTTTGGCTTACTACCGCATAAAACCGTGCTGGAAAACATTGCCTTCCCGTTACAGGTGAAAGGAATAAGCACTGATGAAAGCATTAAACGCGCGATGGAAATGGTTGAACTGGTCAGCCTCAGCGGACGTGAGAATTACTTCCCCAGGCAACTGTCCGGTGGCCAGCAGCAACGGGTCGGTATTGCCCGGTCTTTAGCCGTTGAACCCGATATCTGGTTTCTGGATGAACCCTTCTCGGCGCTCGACCCGTTAATTCGTAAAGAGATGCAGGACGAATTCATCCGCCTTCGTGCCGTATTGAACAAGACCATATTGTTTGTCACCCATGACTTCGATGAAGCGTTACGCCTTGCTGATCGCATCGCGATCATGAAAGAAGGCGTCATAGAGCAGCTGGACACGCCCGCCAATATCGTGATGAACCCGGCAACGGAATACGTGCGCAAATTTACCGAGGAGGTCCCCCGGGAAAGAGTGCTGAAAATAGAATCGGTGATGGACCCCTACAACAGTTCCGAGGCGCTCGGTGATCTGCGGGTTCCCAACGATGCGATTATCGAAACCGTCGCGGAATCCATCTTGAGTGCGGATAAACCGGTTGGTGTGGTTGACGCCAATAATGAATTAGTTGGCGTGCTGCATTCCTCTCACGTGATCAACGTTTTATTTGGAGGCAAATCCCAGGCAGCCGCCCAGGACTGAACTCGACGCATGAATTCCACAACAAAACTCTCAACGCCGAAACAGTTCGCCATACTGCTCGCTGTCTTTTTTGTATTGTGCTTTATTATCGATCCGTCCGATTCCAGTTATCTCTGGCGTTTGCCGGCATTATTTAGCGGCCTTCCCGGGGCTATCAATGACGCCGTACAATTTGTCATGTTTGAATGGTTTCCGATTGATGTATATGACCCTGATATCGAAGAATTCGAAGAAAAGCCTTTGTTCAGAGAAATTACGCGTTCCATTTCGAATGGGTTTCTTTACGTCATTACTTTCGTACGCGAAATTTTTCTCGGCGGTACAAAAACCATCGTTGCTTTTACCAGTTGGGACTTTATCAGCAAGAACCCCTGGGCCAGCTGGCCGGCGTTGCCGTGGACAGTAATTGCCGGTTGGGCAATCGTGCTGGGCTATAAGCTTCAAGGCAAGGGCCTCGCCATTCTGGCCGCATTTTCAACCGGGTATATCGGCATATTCGGGCAGTGGGAACCGTCCATGCAAACGCTTTCCTTCGTGTTGATCGCAGCGCCCGTATCGGTCATTCTTGGCCTGGCATTGGGTATCTGGGGCTACAAGAACAAGTGGGTGGAAGCGGCGCTCAATCCGTTGCTCAATGTGGCGCAGACCATGCCGCATTACTCCTACCTGGTTCCGGTCATCGTTCTATTTGGTGTCGGCGATCAGGCCGCTGCCATTGCAACCATATTCTTTGCAACGCCACCGATGGTCCGTCTAACGATGCTGGGGCTAAGGAATATCTCACCCGATATCGTCGATGCCGGATTGATGAATGGCTGTAACCGTATGCAGCTTCTGTTGCGCGTTCAGGTGCCAACAGCCAGGCGCGATATCTTAATTGGCGTTAATCAGGTCGTCATGCAATGTCTGGCGATGACGGTAATCGCGTCGTTCATCGGCGCGCAAGGTCTTGGCTCGAATTTGATGATTGCCCTGAATTCGCTAAAGATCGGATCAGGTCTCGAAATTGGTCTTTGCATCGTTTTGATTGCCGTGCTGCTGGATAAAATGTCTTTAGCCTGGGCCAATAAGCAGACTGACTATTTTGCTGATCTCAGCTTTGCTCAGCGCCATAAGTTTTCGCTGATTTGCGTCGTCATATTTGTAGCGGGTGTGGTTTTTGCCTATATCGGCAAGGCAATATTTGCCGAAGATTTCAACTACCTGTATATCGTCCCGCATAACAAAGGCATCACCACGGCACCCCTCTGGCAGGCCGCGGTCGACTGGATATGGGATACGTTCTTTTACAGTTTAAAAGCCTTTAACGAAGTACTGATTGTGCAGGTGCTGGTGCCGATGAAGGAAGCCTATCTTGCCATGCCGGTAGTCGCTACTTTTTTACTGGTCATGGGAACGGCTTATATCCTGGCAGGCATACGTTCAGCGTTCATCGTTGGTGCCTTTCTGCTGTTTATTGCCTTCTCGGAATACTGGGACAGAGCCTTGATTACCGCCTATATGACGTCATTTTCCGTTATCGTTGCAGCGGTCCTCGGGATTACGGTCGGGTCTTTGTGTGCACAAAACTCGATCGCCTCCAAAGTGATTCTGTTTATGTGTGATTTCTTCCAGACTTTCCCATCATTCATCTACCTGATTCCGGTGATCATGCTGTTCGGCATTACCGATACTTCGGTGATTATCGCCGCAATCGTCTACGCCCTGGTTCCTGCGATACGATATACCGTTGAAGGCCTCAGAAATGTACCGCCCGTATTGCAGGATGCTGGCTCAATGATGGGGGTTTCACGTCTCCAACGCTGGATATCAATTGAAATGCCGCTCGCGTTTCCACACATCATGCTCGGCATCAATCAGACCGTTGTCTTCGCGTTATTCATGGTGATCATCGGCGCCTTTATCGGTACCACCGATCTGGGACAGCTCATCCTGAAAGCGATTTCCGATCCCCAGGGTACCGGTATCGGCATCACACTCGGTCTGTGCGTCGCTTTCATCGGACTCGCGGCCGATCAAATTTTACGCACCTGGGCCAACAATAAGAAAGCGGCTCTGGGACTGGCCTGACGCTTTCTTTGGGGGCCGCTAAGCGGGCCAGACTACCTGACTAGACTACCTTGATGTGCCAGGGTTCGTAGCGCACCCCGAACGGGTTTTGCTGCGGGTAGCGGATATCCAGGTAGCCGAGATCGATCAAACGCTTGAATTCATCCGTTTTGGCAAATTCTTCGCTGAAGTTGCGGTGACCAAACCCTTTCTTGCCCACGTCAAAGTCACCCACCGCGTGGTAGGAATGACCGGGTGGTGCCAGCGAGTAGGACGCTAGCGACAGATTTCCATCGACCTTCTCGGCCTTGTTCATGAACAGGTAGATTTGCTTGACCACACTGCGAATCCCGGACGTCAGAATCACCGAGTCGCCAAGGTCACGACGAATCTTGTTATAAGTGGTGGTCGAATCACCCTTGAACAGGAAATGTCCGCTGCGTGGAATCTTGACGATATCGCGCGATGCGATGTTAGATGAAAGACTGGTCACCACTTTATCGCCGTAAAAGCCAAGCGTTTGCGCATCAGCGAAAAACAGCTCCTCGATCAGCTCCAGCTCGTCAGCGGTGAAAGCACCCACCACATCCAGGTTACGCGCCAACTTGAGCGACTGATCCCAGCCGATGATATTGAAATTACCGTAGCCAACATATTTTTGCAGGCGCCGTAAACGAGAGAGTGCACTATCAAAGGTGATGCGCTGTGCCGGGCCCAGAATCACGTCGGGTGGCGGCAGGGGGTCTGGTGGAGTAAGTGCCACCTGGTCGAGAATCATGTTGTCGGGGTGAAGGCCAGCTATCGGCGGCGAGTAACTTCCGCGCGGAACCAAGGCTGCGACCTGGTTGGCTAGCGAATCTACAGTTGGATCTGCTGGCAGATCTACTGGCAGGTCTACTGGCATTTCGACTCCAACTACCGCAGCACTATCCATGCTGGAAACCGTTGGGCGCAGACGCGAGTGAGCAGTTGCAAACAAGCTGGCCGTTAGTCCTGCCCCGAGGGTGACGAAACTGCGTCTGGAGATCATAACCACCCCGTCACAATACTTCTATCGGATATCTGCAGATCGCCACCACGGGCGCCAGGCAAGACAGCCCGAAAAGCAATTTCAAACGCGGATACAGGGCAATAATAATTGTTGATATCTATAGATGACATAATTTATCTGCTAATAATTCAATCAACTCTGGCTCTCAATCAATGGTGCCACTTCAGGCTGATCCACTCCTTATAGCATCGCAGAAAAATTATGATGCCAGTTTAGTTCACATCCTGGCTTCGCCACTGGCTTTTTATTTCAAATCCGTGCATAACTCAAGTTCTCGATTGGCATCACCACAGGAGAAATACACAGTTTTAGTACCTGGCGCTCACTAAGCTTGATCGTGCGGATAACCGTTTATTTACCGTCAAAGCGTCGGCCAATGGTTTGAATAATCAGCTCTGTTCGCACTCCTGCGAGCATCCAGCCGCCTATCCACGGCTAAAGTTGGAACCACCATTGTTGAGCGATCCAAACCGGTTATTTCTTTAGAATAACTGGAACTATGTTTATACTATCTGGATTTATCAATAAAACGACATCAGGAGAACCGGTTATTTCCTCCGGATCCACACAGACAGTGACCGAAAAGATAGGCCTCCTGCTCATCGATGGCTATCCACTGATTCCATTTAGCTGCGTGGTCGAGACCCTACGAACCGCAAACCGTCTATCGGGCGGCCATTTATTCGAATGGCATTTCTATGCGCCGAACGATGACGCAGTAACCTCCAACAGTAGTATCACGATTCCCACACAGCCACTATCGGAAGCGCGCAATCTCGACACCCTGGTGATTTGTGCCCCGGACAATGCTCAGCATTTTAACGACGCGACAACGCTCAAATTGCTGAAGGACTTCGACCACCAGGGAGTAACTCTCGGCACGGTGAGCTGGGGCAGCTTCATCCTGGCCCGGGCTGGATTACTCGACGGTCATCGCAGCACCGTGCACTGGGAGAACATCCCGGTATTCAAAGAAACCTATCCGCATCTGGATGTCGCTTTTTCCCTGTATGAAATCGATAAAAACCGTTTCACCTGCTCAGGCGGGACTGCGACGCTCGACCTGATGTTGAAGTTGATCGAGAACCGTCACGGCCGCGACCTGGCGCAAAAAATCTCGCAGTATTATCATCACGACCGCATTCGCAGCGACAACGATTCGCAACAGATGGCCAGCCGCCTGGACCTGGCAATGAAGGCGCCAAAGCTCATCGATGTAATCAACGTGATGGAGTCGAACATTGAAGAGCCATTGTCGTTACCGGACATCGCCGAACGCTGCAAGCTGTCACTGCGGCAAATCGAACGCCTGTTTCACAAACATCGCAACCAGACACCGAGCCAGTATTACCTGGCATTGCGCTTAACACATGCCAAGCAGTTATTGCTGAACACCAACCGCAGTGTTATCGACGTCTCGATCGCGACCGGTTTTGAAACCCAGTCTTACTTCACCTTCTGTTACCGCAAGTTCTTTGGCAGCTCGCCCCGCACCCATCGGTCACAGGTCGCCGCCGAGCGCCAACATTAACCCTGCAGGAGGTCAATCGCCGTACTTTGTGCCTGTCACCACTAAACCGATCCACTAGTGAAAGACAGACATCCTGGTTGAATTTTCAGCTTGCCAACGGGTTTTCCTTTCTGCCTGCGAACTGAGCCGAGCAGCACCGGGTACTTACGGCTTCATTGCCAGCCATGAAATCATGACCGCCAGGTAACTCCGGGGGGAATACCTGATACATTGCTGCATATTGTCCAATCGCGTATCGTGAACCCGAATTCCAAAATCCAGCGACCCCGACACATATGTCTACTCTTCGAAAACTATTCCAGCGGATACCCTTGTCGTTGCTCATCGTATTATGCCTGTCGCTAGGACTGGCGCCGTTTGCGCCTGAACCGCATCTACTGGAAAAAATAAAGATGCTGGCATCAGGTGAGCTCAGCAAACTTATCGATATATTTGATTTAGTGCTCCACGGAACACCGTGGATACTGTTGATAGTCAAACTTCTATTGCCACTGTCCGGTAAACCAGAACAATCAGGCTGACTCCTGTTAGCACTTTTAACGAGGCGAATATGAATTTCGAGAAAATGTCGAAGCAGGAGATTCTCGATATAGCGAATCCGATAATGGATAACCTGATGAATGCCTCGACAGATATTGATCATCAGAGACATACCAGGGACTTCACAGACAGAATGAAGAAAATAGTAACCAGGGACTATCTTCAAAAGGTCTGTGAAGACTATCAGGCAGAAAAAGGCTTCTTCAAAGAGCGCAAACCGGTAGCGGTCTTCAGGCGCTCTGATTCTGCAGCTATCGTATGGAAACAGTCATTCACAAAGGCAAAAGGCGAATTCGTGGCAGAAATGGTTCTAGTCCACCAGGACGGAAAATTTCTTTGTGATCATGCGATGGTGTTCTAGCAAAGTGCTAACAGGCCATGAAGTCGGAAGTGGCAGTGCCACGTCGTAACCATGGATGCGGTTACGGACTCCAGGGCTCTCGAGAGACAATCACTCGAATGTCCGTAGGCGTACCGCTATTACAAGGGTTGTTCAATTGTGGGCAATTCGAAATAACGGCTAATGCATTCATCTTCGCCTGCAGGCTGACATAATCACCGGGGCTTGAACCGCCTTCGACAAAAACATTGGGAGCCATCCGGTTGGCATCCACTGGCACATCGCAGAAAAAGTTGATATTGGGGACAATGTCTTTCCGCCCGAGCCCGTGCCTGTCCAGCTCGAACAAAAAATTCTCGCGGCATCCGGGCACATTCTTCACCGCGTATAACATCTCGTTGCTCGGGGCACTGCAACAACCGGCAATGGTGTCGTGGCCGCCGCAGCTATCGTGAGTAACGCTGAATATTGGTCGCGCGATATCAGAATAAAGATTATGGCCGGTCGAAAGCTTTAAGGTCTGGATCGCTTTCAGGGTATTCGGGGCGTGATATCGCTCCTCGGGATCATCGGCGTTGTAGCACAGAAAATCCACGCCCTGCTGGCCTTCGAGATCAATAATGGTGAGATAGTGCCCCTTCGGCACCACGGCTGACCAGGGTTTCCCCGCAGCAACAATTTCATCAAGCATCGGCGTTTGCGTCATAAGTAAATTTCCTGATAGTTGATTGAATATATCAGTTAAGCCGGGGACGGATCACTGGATTATACCCCGGGTTTATTGTAAAACCACTGCACTACCAAACAGTGGAGAAGCAAGCATGCCCCGAAAAATCCTGAGCCCCGAACAACTAGATTTCCAACCGCGTCCGACCTACCCCTATTCCCCTGGCACCCGCGGCGGCAATATGGTGTACACCGCGGGTCAGGTCGCCTGGGGCAGTGACGGTAATATTGTCGGTATTGGTGATATCGAGACCCAGACCCGGCAGACTCTGAGCAATGTTGAGGCCGTGCTGCGCGAAGGTGGTGCAAGCTGGGACGATGTTTTGAAATGTAACGTCTATCTCAAGGACATGAGCGATTTCCAGCGGATGAATGAGATTTTCAGTGAAATCTTTCCCGACAGGCCACCCGCGCGCACCACGGTACAGACACCCATGGCCGAGGAAACCATGCTGGTTGAAATCGAGGCGGTTGCCTATATCGGTGACTAGCTATCCGTAACTCGTCATTCATAGCTAGCTTGCACTGAACCTGTTCAGGCTGAAACCGGGTTGATGTCTCGGCGAACTGAGGAACCAGTTGATCCAGAGAGATCACCTTCCTCAAGACACTCTGGACGGATCACTTCGTCGGACGCAGCTGATAGTGTCGGTCGAACTCGGCCTCCAGCTCCTGCCATTCGCCGCGCAAACCGTCAATGACATTCTTGGCCCAGTCAAAATACTGCTGTCGTCTTGCCAGTGACCAGTTCGGAGGAGATGTAGCCACATCACCCAGGTTACAGATCTTGTCCGCGAGCTTTACCGCCCTGGCCTGCTTTGACAGATGCATGGCGTGGTCTATCTGGGCCTGCTTGCGCTCTGCCTTGCACAGCGATTTATCGTCCGTCACTTCCATCACGATATCGCTGATCTCGGCACCAAAAATTTCGGTCAACTCTTCGCGCGTGGTCCGGGTATCTTCGACGGTGTCGTGTAACAGGGCCGCGCAGATCGCATTGATATCGGTTACGTTGCCCACGTTAACGAGCACCTCGGCAAGACCGATGGGGTGATTGATATAGGGCGACGCATGCTTACCCTTGCGTCGCTGATTCCGGTGTTTATGAGCCGCAAATGACATCGCCTTAACGAGCAAATTCAACTCTGAATCCTGTTCCATGTTCCCCTCTTTTCTGCAAACGTATCAAGGGAGTATAGACGAGCAATCAGCAGCTCTCCGATTCAAATACATGAATACGAAATTGTGAACATCGATACTGAGTCAGGGGACAGCTTTTCGCTCAAAGCGCCTGCCCAGCGCTGACCAGATACATCTCCTGATCAGCCAGCTGAAGCGGGCGAACTGCCCCCGGGAATCAGGGACGGCGTTGCGCAGAAAACAGATCGAAACCGCAAGGCTCGAACCCGCAACAGAATTACATCAACTCAAGGATTGTCTGGTGCAAGCTCTGTGGGATCTCAATACCGCTTTCGGCAGTCTTAAGCCGGTTTTCGAAACGCCGGGCGCCCGGCAATCGCGTACCTTCCTGCTCCAGCACCGCCTCGAACAATTTTTCACCATGGGCAAGAAAGCCGGCAGGATCGCCAAACCTGGCCGGATCGAGCGCCAGAATCAACTCTCCACCTTTCGGTGGACCGCCCTCGCCCCCATCATCCTGTATCGATTCAATACTCAGAAATTCACCTATCATGGCGCCGGCCAGTAATTCAACCATCATGGCCAGCGAAGCCCCTTTGTATCCACCAAAACCAAGTTGCGCCCCTTCCAGCACCGCGTTGGGATCAGTGGTTGGCTCACCATCGGGACCAACACCCACGTCATCGGGCACACTATGCCCATCTCGCGCTGCTATCTGAATCTCACCACGCGCCATGGTCGCTGAAGACTGATCAAACACCATCGGTGGCGCATCCGCGCGCGGCCAGGCAAAACCCATCGGGTTGGTACCATATACGGGCCTGGTGCCGCCGGCAGGAGCAACATAGGGATAGGATGGTGTAAAGGCGAAAGCACACAAGCCTTCCATGGCCAGCTTTTCCAGTTCCGGCCATATCGCCGCGATATGAAACATATTCACAAAAGCGAGTGCCGCAATACCATTTTCGCGCGCACAGTCGACCAGGGGTTGGTGGGCTATTGCCTGTCCCAGCGGCGCAAACCCGCCATCGCCATCGACACGAATCACCGCCGGCGCCAATTGCTCGACCCGGGGATTCGCATTGCCGTTTGCGCGCCCTGATTTCATCCCGGCGACATACCAGGGTAAGCGAAACAATCCGTGCGAGTGGCAAAGGTCACCTTCGGCCTCGATCATCCGATCGGCGGCCGCATGCGTATTCGCCTCGTCGCAACCGTTATGCAGCAAACATTTGATAGCCAACGCGTGAGCCTCGTCGAGACTCATATGAACCTTACTCATACATACCCACCCGTTCCATATTTGTTCAAAGACGCCACAATGATACCCGATTATTGACCTGTTTCGATATCAGCCTTGTCGCGGCAGGATACGGGATCGATTATCTTTCAAATCTCGCTTTAATCGCGGTGACCCAGATCACTAAAAAAATAGTGGCACAGAAAAATAAAGACTGCCGCGGTATGCAAAAGGGTCACGCTACCGGCACATCGACTCGCAGGGCACACCGTCGCTGTCACCGTCCAGTGATGATCGGCCACATTTTTGCAGGTAAAACTTCGCCTCTTCGCATGATGTCATTTCACGACAATAGCGCTTGCTACCACATTGGGTATCAGCCACCACCACGCTTTTCGATGGCGCTCTTTGCCCTCTGCGCCAGGCCCAGGGAGGGATGGGAGCGGGTTCGCTCCAGAGTCCCAGCTTTCGTTGTCTGGCTTCTTTCACCGCCGATTCATAGCGCACACGATCCTGCGCTGGCTGGTCTCTGGCATAGTCCTGGTACCACCAGGCCATGCCCGCGAGTATTTGCGCGAGATTGGCATTCAGCGTTTTGCCGCAACCCGAACAATCCTGCGGTTGCACCCAGACCTTACCGAGCACTCGTCCATAGCGATCGTTCTTCGAAGTTTCGACGCGGACATCTTTGCCTGCCACCATAGAGGCTAAATTTTTGCGTGAAGCATTGCCGAATGGCTGGGCTTTTTCTGGTGCATCAATACCCGTCAGGCGAACCTTGTGTTGCACCCTGCTGTTGTCGAGGATCTTGATCGTGTCACCATCGGTGACCGCCACCACCTTACCACTGATGTCGGCAACTGCCATGGACGCAACTAATGCGACAAAGGGAATGGCTAAGTAGCGATACCAGGTGGTCATTGGGACAGTTTACTTAATTCTATTGCGCATTGAGATAGATTAAAGCTCACACTCTTTACTCACTTTCTCTTTGCACGCTTCCAGGGCCGCCAGCCGACCATGGTCAATTGTTTGCCGATTTCCCCTGCGCAGCATCATTCCTGCCCAAACGGGTTCACCGCTGATTTCTGTTGCAAAATTTTTGCCACCGTTGCGTTCCAGCCTTCCCAGTCGAACCCCAGCTTTTCCCAGTGTTCCTGATCGTGCAGAAGGTACCTGTCGCTGTCATCGACCGTGGTGTTGATTGTTTCGCTCATTTTGCCACCTGTTTTACTCTAGCTGCGCACTGTATTGGCGCGTTCGATTGACTATAGGGCGGTCGTTGAAAAAGTGAAGTGGCGCATGATCGATTGGCGTGCAGGGATAGACGATTGGCGGAGCGGGCCTGATTTGAGTCTATATAAGCCCGGTTCAGAACCCCCCGCAGCCATGCGGCGTAGCCTGGAAACTGCCGACACCCTAACAGACTTTATCGTGACACCCGATCAACTAAATCCGTATGTTAACCAAAGGCGTGAGCCATCCGACGGCAAGCTCAAACTGAGTAGAAACACCATCACTATTCAGCCATGGAAGAGCCCGGCTGGCGCAATTCAGAGCCAACGCCACCTTCACCCGGAGGGAATTGATATACTTTTCCGGATCTGGTAGATCTTGAACGGGTTACGGCCTCAAATAGAAGAACCAGCCATCCCTGTATAACTAAGGATTCAGTTTAGTGATATATCAATTCCTGGCATGGCGCCTTGGCTTTGAGTGGGCCAATCTGCAACGCTGCTTCGGGCATGGCCCTGAACGGGTTCGCTACCTCGGTTTCGGCGCCAACCTGGCCGACAGCATACTGCGCGAACGCCGCATCACCCCGCTGGATGCCAAAACCTTCACTCTGCAGGATCACGGCCTGCGCTTCGACCATCCTTCTCCCTGGGAAAACTGCTCCTATGCATCCGCCGAACACGCACCCGGCGAGAGACTGCACGGCACCTTATACACGCTCTCCGGCAGAGACGCGGCACGCATGGATTACTACGAATCTGTGCCCTGTCTGCGGCGCTATCGACGCACCTGGGCCGAGCAGGACGGCACTCAATTGTATTACTACCAAACCAACCGCTCGACTTGCGGGCTATTGCCCACGGACGAATATCTCGGCTACATTGTAGCCGGCCTCGCTTCGCACCCTGATGTCGACGCTGAATATCGGCAGTGGATAAACCATCATCCGACCGCAAGCCCGGGCCGCCTGGTGACCTGTTATCCATCCCCTCATCAATCCGGTCGCTCGCGTGTTGCAGACGCTTACCGCCGATTGACTCTGAAGCTGTTTCTCAATGTCATCAGACGGGTATCCCTGACCGAATGGATGATTCGCCAGTCTTAGCGCGACCAATCAACTAGCGAGAGAACGAACTTCAAGTGATCTCCAGAACCGCCACCAAAACCGCTCAGGGTTACCTGGTGCAGCATGCCGTACCATGTTCACCCGATCATTTTTTGGATGAGAGGATCGTGAAACTAATGCCATCTATGAAAATGCGCGCACCCCGATCGCTCCGCATCAGGCCCCACAACACTTCTTGTATTTCATGCCGCTCCCACAGGGACAGGGATCATTACGATTGGCCTTTTTGGTGCTCACGGCGCTGGTTTTTTTGATTTGCAGACTCTGCAGATCGC
>Ga0255040_10000065_pt1 | contig 21019 bp, 21 predicted proteins | sample BC1_12_2_MG_FD_181711 | JGI IMG/M metagenome (GOLD analysis project Ga0255040, IMG submission 181711) | Seawater microbial communities from Strait of Georgia, British Columbia, Canada - BC1_12_2 | ecosystem: Environmental > Aquatic > Marine > Strait | place: Canada: British Columbia | collected... | reverse complement strand
CATGCTAGTATTGATGAGTTGCGCAGCTAATTACCTCAAACGGCATACCAAAGAGGAAGACGGGGAAGAGCAATCCACAGATGAGGCGGCAAACGGTTAGACCGGGAGGACGCTCTTATCCGCGGCAGCAGCAGACAATTAGCGAAATATCCGGGCTAAGGTTTGTGCGCGGTCACGACCATCCGTTTGTTGAGAAGACCGTAATCATCGGCCTTTGGGTGAGAAACCAGAAGACCACCACAGTCGATTTGCTGGAAGCCGCTTTCAGTTAGCAGTGCTTCCAGTTCTTTAGGCTGGAACAGGCGAGCGAAGTAGGTGACGTCTCGGACGAGACCACGCCGCTTGCTCATTACAATTTCTCGGACCAAGACCCCTTCTTTCAGTAGTTCTCGTTCTCGGCAGACCACCACATCCTCATTGGCCTCGTGCCAACTGCTAGGTTTGAACTGTTTGCGAGCATAGTCACTGTGGATTAAGTCAAGGAGTAACTTGCCGCCGGATCTCAGCAAACGGCAAATCTCCCGAAGGACTTTCAAATTCTGGCTGTCCTCCTTGAAGTATCCGAATGAATTGCCCATGACCATTACCACATCGAAGCTGCCATCTGCCAAGCCAACCTCACTGGCATCGCCTCGACAAAAATGGACTCCACATTTGATTTTTGTCGCCTGGCGGACACCCACTCGCAACAGAACCTGCGAATAGTCCAGCACCGTAATTTTCTTGTATCCACGTCTGTGCAATTCTATCGCATGGCGCCCTTGCCCACCGCAGAGATCAAGAATTCGATCGTCGAGACTGAGATCCAGGGTGGCCTCAACCATATTAATCTCAGTAGCAGTAGTCTCTGGGCAGCACACAGTGCGGGCGTCGGTGACAAGGTAGGTTTCGTCAAAAATATGTTGCCACCAGGTAGGATCGTAGCCATCCATAACTACCTCTCGACTACCGAAAAGCTGCAATACATTTGGTCGTGGCCGGGGATTCTGAGTGCGAGAGACACAAATTTGGGACTCTAGATTAGCGTCCCTTAAATAGACGCCTACGGCACCTTACTCCTTTGGATGGCAGCCGAAGGAGAAAAGCCCATCGCTGGCCATCAAAGCCGGTTGACCGGTCCAGGGGGCTGTCCTGGCAATGGCTTCCTCTTCAGCGGTGATATGGACAAAATCGTCCAACCTTCCCGCGCGCCACCACTCCGTCAGCTGCACAGCGTCAGCCCACAGGTTCTCGCAGTAGACTTGAAGTTGTTGCATCTGAGCCTCATTTATGAGCCGCGGCCGCCAAGCGGTCTTGATGGGGCCCAGCAGATAGGTGTGCCCCATGGCCACGGCCTGCTCATTCACTTCCTGGCGAATTTCCTCGAGTATACTGTACTGCACTCGACAAATGGCTGTATTGATTTGCGCAGCCACTTCGCCCCCGGGTGTGGTTCCTGACAGCAGAGCAAGCGCCTGGGTTCCCCCTCCAGCCCCTACATTAGTAGGAATACCGCCAAAACGTCCAAGAAAACCGATCAGCCCCGCATCTGTGATGAGGCAGCGAAAATCCGTCTGCCACCTCTGTAATCCTACCCTTTGCTCCTCGCTGAAAAGCCAGGGGGAGTCTTCCGCCCACAGATGGAGCGGTACCAGTTCCTGCACAATATAATTGCCAGCCGTGAGAGCCTCCTCCAGATCTGCATCCGGGTCTTCACTCTTGAAGCCGATAAAGATCCCTTCGCCCGAATAGCCCTGTACGGGCTTGAGCACGAGCCGATCCCAATTCTCCCTGGTCCATGTCACCAAATCCTTTATGACTTCACCCTCGGGTCCGGTGGCATCTCTCTCATACAATTGCCTAGTCCAGGGGGTTCTTTGAACTGTGGTCTCACGTAACTGCTTACTAAGGGAACCGGTAACTGCTTCAAATATCCCTTTGGCTCCTGCCGGTTCCATCCCGCGGGGGTTCACAACCAGATCATCCTTGATGGCTTGACGCAGGGCCGTGAGTGGTTCGTCTTTTTCCATCTTTAAAAGCACGTCATTGTTAAAATCCATAAAGATCAAGGTTACCTGGACGCCCCGGTGGTACAAAGATCCCTGATGATAATCGAGCTCCTGCGGGGCGGCCAGTGCCGCCGTTACGTCATCGATGCTATCTAGATATTGGACAAAATTCCGGTTTTCAACAACTGTATCCAGGGTATCTGGTTCAGCTACCAGAACGATGTGAGCTGCTTTGTTTCCGTGGCGTTGCTTATGGGCTCGAAGCAAGGTGGCGGCAAAAGCAGGTACCGGATTCAAATACTCATGGTCAAAATCAAGACTAATATCCAAGCCCAAATGAGGCCGTAGCAGATGCCAAGCTAACTTACCCAACTCCTGGGTGATTCGTTGATATTCCCAACCACCAGGACTGCCGAGATTCCACTCCGAGTGATAACCCAAAAAATCTTCCACAGATACCTCCCTAGTTAGTGCAATAAGCGTTGATTTAAGAGGTTAATTGAAGCTACCTACACCTGAGCTACCATCCTCTACTAGGTTTTCAAACCTCCAAGCAGCAAGATTAAACGGTATCTCGCCCCCCTCCAATAGGAGCCGGTGAAAACGTTGCCAGCCAAACGTGGGGAGAAAACGTTGCCGCAGCTCCACAATCTCGTACTTACCCAGGCTGTAGCACAGCTGGTAGCCAGGATTCAACCTAAATCGTTCCACTTGAGCTATTGCTTCGTCCGCCGCGAAACCCACTGAAACAAGGAGCTCTGCGGCCTTCTCCGTGGTAAAACGCTGCATGGCCAAACCGGAGTCTATCAAACAGCGAGCTGCCCGCCAAAGTCGTCTCTTGCAATCCACCAGGAGTTCCAACTCGTCCTTTACATGCCCGGATTCGGCAAGAATAGATTCGGCATAGTAGGCCCACCCTTCATAGAAAAGGGGCGATTCTATCTGACGCCGCACAGGGTTTTCCAGATGTCGCCGGATGCTGTCCAATAAATGATGTCCAGGGTAGGTTTCGTGTGCAGAAAGAAACCTGAACTCACGGTGCAACCTCTGCCTGCGGAGTACGTCCATTTTTGAATTGCCGGCTGGATTACCAGCAGTAATATAGAAGCAGGCCTGCTCACCAGGGTCAATGGTCAACGGCGCGCTGTATGAGGCACCACTTCTCACCGAACGCAAATAGGTTGGTGTTTCGCTGAGCACTACCTCCTGGTCCAGATGGCCATCTAGTAGCTTGAGGTTTCGGCAAAGATTACGAAGGCTTTCTATTTCATCACCGTAGAGTCGAAAGAGATCCAATTCTTCCCCTGTGTCAGGTAGGTAGTTCTCATAAAGCTGTTGCCAATCCTGGCTGGGATCGATGCTTCGACGCAGTCGGTCCATTTCTTTTTGGCTATCCTGCCATTCCATCTCAGCAACGGCAAAAATTTCCTCCAAGGTCCTGTTGCAGCCGAAATGGCGCTGAACAAGCTCCTCAACCGAAATCGACTGAACCGTCGCTGCAGGTGTCGGTCCAATTTCTCGCAGTCTTTGGGCAAAGGCAGCAAGCGCATGCTGGGCCTCACTGCACGCTCGTACTAGTTGTCTCCGGGGGCCATCTCTTTTATCCTCTGGAAGAAGTTCCTCAAGGTATTCTTGCGCATCCTCAACCATTGCCACTGTAGCCCGATAGTAGGGCCCGGGGATGGTGCTCAAATTCTTGCCCGCTTGCCTCAGCAAACCGTTCAGACCAGCAAGCCGTTCAGCAGTGCGATCGAAACGCTCTTGTCCGTCGGCGGCAGGCTTGTTCACGGCATGATCCACCCCAATACAACCGACCTTGAGATAAATGAGAGGATTATGACGCCAGGATTGGACCTCTTCCAACTCAATGAGCACGCCGGCCATGTTGTGCAGCAGAAACTGCCGATCAATTTCCTCTTCGAAATCCTGGGCCGCTCGTTGTTTTTGCAGTTGGTTCTGCAGGTCACGCACGGACGCCACCACCGCTCCAATTGCTTCCTGGCTCAATTCGTCCATGCGGTCCAAAAACTGTAGCGCTTCTTGGACACGGGGCAGAAAGTGGAATTCATCACTGGCGCACATTACCGGAAAGGCTCTGGCGAGTAAGGCGAAGTACTCTTGAGCTATTCTACCTATCTCATTTTCGGGTCGCTCGGTCACTATTGTGATATCCCAGGCAGGCTAAATGCCTAAAGTGAACTAAAATGAGCTAAAATGCCTAAAATCTAAAATCTCAAATCCCAAGCACCAAATTACAAATAAATCTCAAATTCCAATAATCAATGACCCAAACATATTTGGGGTTCTCTTTTTTTAAAATAATATGAAGGTTTGGAATTTTGAATTTCGGTCATTGTTATTTGTTTGTTATTTGGGTTTTGTGATTTGTAATTTTCGTACTTCAATCCGCAATCCGAAATCTGAGATTCATTAATTCCTAAATCTATCCCAGATTGAGGTCTGAGGGTACCTCCCAGTCGTCGCCGAGAAACAGCGGGAGCTCAGCGATGCAGATCGGACCCACCCTTACCTTCCACCCCGTCTGCCTCGCCAGTGGCTCCTGTAACGAGGAGGCGAATCCGGGCAGGACCATCTCTCGCTTCGCCTTATCTTGGTTCAACGGTGATTTTTCCAGGAGGGCAGCTATCTTGTCTACTTTCAATGACTGGTAAATCATGGCCATGTCAACGGTATCTCCGCGGCAATCAACGAAGAGTAGCCAAAGGGGACTAAGGGTGTAGGCCATAATTGAGGTAAGTACTTCTTGGGTAAACTCGCTGTTGCCTGAAACGATCAGCAGGCTACGTTCGTTAGCCTGGTTAATCTCCGTCAGCCCTGTAGGGGCTGGGCGTGGTAGCTCCAGGGCAGGGACTTGGGGAAGAAATTGGTCGGCAGTCATGGCCAGATAGAAAGCCCGTATTTGGTTGCCGTTTAGAGAGGGGCAGTTCTCCGGCCTCCGGGTTCCATTTTTCATTTGCTTTATGAAAGCAGCACAAGAAGCCTCTCCGCACTCTTTACAGTCAGTCCTCGGGAGATATTGGAGAAAATCGATTTTATTCAGGTAAAGGTCAGCTGTAATCATGTATTCACTGGGGTTAATCTGGCGTGACGTAGGCTGATTCTCTGAAAGGAGGAAAAGACACGCTAGATTATAGGGAAGGGATATGAGCAATAACTGCTGGGAGTGCTTTCAGGCGGAGTTAGACTACGCTTCCTGGCAGTGACGGACAAAATTATCTAGCCTGAAAACATCCGACCGGCTGAGTTCGATCCACTTCAACCCCACGCCTTGATCGCCACAAGGTTCGTGTTTGGGGCATATCCAGACGACTTCAGCCCGGGAAACAACCGAGCCATGATATTGGGGTAGATGAACGTTGATCTGCACCAGATCACCCACGTGCATACTTTCACCGGTGTGAACAAAAACTCCAACAGGGCTTATATTTTTGGCCTTTCCTTTGGCACCACCACGATCGCCTATCAGACAGTATTGTGTATTGATGCTTGCGCGCGGAAACCGTCTTTCTTCTTTCATAGGGAGCTGCCTCCAGAGTGTTCTATTTGTCAATCCTATATCACAAAAGCAAGGAATTGCATAGTGAAATTAGTCACTCCCCCGTGGTCATCAGCCATGCGGTAGTCTGCTGGAGTAATGGAGTGGTGAAGCATTGCAAAATATCAAATCCCAAACTAAATCTTAGGGTTTCAGGTGTCGGGTGTCAGGTGTCAGGGAAGAAAAACAAAACAACTGAAACCTGAAACCTCCTCTACCAGCAAAGCCATTCAACTCTGCCCTCCGCAAGGCAGGATCTAGGACTGGCCTTGAGAAGCAGGTTTTCAAGGACTAAGTAAATAGGGGAACTCCTGGATAAGGTAAGTCTGTGTCTTGACGATTGTTTATGCTAAAATGGCGCGGTCTTTTGCCCACTGATTTAATCTCGGAGGTAACGTATGAAGGTTCGGAAGTTGGTCATTGTTGGTGGTGTGGCCGGAGGTGCTTCTGCCGCAGCCAAGGCGAGGCGCTGTAGCGAGGAGGTGGAAATCATTATGTACGAAAAGGGGCCTGATATCTCTTACGCCAATTGTGGCCTCCCCTACTATCTCTCCGGCGTTATCGAGAAGCGGGAAGATTTGCTCATCACCTCTGCCGAGTTCTTTCGCCGCCGCTTCCAGGTAGATGCCCGCACCAGTAGCGAAGTCATTCAGATTGACCGCGATAGCAAAAAAGTAATTGTGAAAAATCTCAATACGGGGCAGATGGAAGAAGAATCCTATGATCGTTTGATCTTGGCCCCCGGCTCTCATCCCATAGTACCACCGGTAACCGGTATGGACCTTCCCTTCGTCTTTTCCTTGAAAACCCTTGAAGATACCGACCGCATATTCAGCTACCTCCAAAACAAAAATCCTCGCAGGGCTGTGGTAATCGGCGGCGGCCTTATAGGTATTGAGGCTGTCGAGAATCTTGCTCTAAAAGGACTGAAAACCACCGTAGTGGAACTTGCCCCGCAGGTACTCACCTTCTTGGATTGGGAAATGGCTGAGATGGTCCGCTGGCACATGCATCAAAAAGACATAAACCTCTGTCTTTCAGAAGGTTTACAATCAGTAGAGGAGCAGAACGGCCAAGGGTTAGTGCGAACCGACAAAGGTGGAGAAATCCCCGCTGACCTGGTTCTGGTGGCGATTGGTGTCAGGCCCAACGTTGATCTTGCCCAGAATGCGGACCTGGAACTCGGTGTCACCGGCGGGATCAAGGTCAACGAGTTCATGCAGACCAGTGACCCTGATATCTTTGCTGCAGGTGATTGTATCGAAACCATGAACGTGGTGACCGGTAAGCCGGTACTTACGCCCATGGGCTCAGCGGCGAACAAAGAAGGACGCGCCGCCGGGGCCAACGCCCTTGGTCGCCGCATTGCAGTCAAAGGTTTTACCGGTACCATCATCGTCAAGGTCTTCGACCTGACGGTGGCAAAAACCGGCCTATCTGAAAGGGAAGCGATAGCGGAAGGCTACTCACCTCTGGTCCTTTATGTGCAACCCGGTCACCACGCCGGCTACTATCCAGGATCCAAGCCCCTCCATATTAAAACGGTGACCGAACGAGAGAGCGGTAGACTCCTTGGGGCCCAAATTATTGGGGAGGAGGGAGTGGACAAGCGCGTAGACGTTTTCGCCACCGCCATCTACCATCAAATGCGCTTGGAGGATCTCCTCCAACTTGATCTGGCCTATGCCCCTCCCTACTCAGCGGCCCGGGATCCGGTGATAGTTGCCGGGGCGCTGGGCCAGAATTATTATCAGGATGACTGGGATCCCATCAGCCCCCACGAACTGAAAGCGAAAATGGATGCGGGAGAATCCTTTGTGCTGGTGGATGTCCGCACCAGATTGGAACTGCAAGAAAGAGGACCCTTGCCAGGCGCCCTCCATATTCCCGTAGATCTTCTGCGAAAGCAGTTGCAGAAACTGGATCCTGAGAAAGAAACCATTTTGTATTGTGCCCAAGGACTCCGCTCCTACTTAGGCAACCGAATCCTGGCCATGCGTGGCTTCAAACGTGTCCGGACTCTCTCAGGGGGCATGGACAACTGGATGTATCAAGGGGAATCGGCCGCTGCCCAGTCGGCTGATTGATGGGTAACCCCCAGCATCTGGAGAGGCAGGCTGGGTTAATTCTCCAACCTCATGCGCATGGAATTCTTTGACTTTTTTCACTTGATTTTTCCCAAAGCCATGTATTAAATTCGCGATTGATAATCGCCGGTTTCTCAAAGTGGGTCGATCTCGCTTCGAAGGATTGTTTCCTTGGCCAAAGCGGCGACCGGAAGTCTAGCCCGGATGTTTCATGAATTGCTGTCGCGAGGCCGTGGAGAAGGATGTGCCACCGGGCAACCGCAGGGGGTTGGATCTGAGGTGTACTTGAACAGTACGCCGCAAGATCCGACACCCGAGGACGCCCGGAAGGACAGTCATATCCGCGGTCGCAGCAGGCAACTCGTGAAATATCCGGGCTGGAACGTTATTGGTTAATCTTGAAAAAGGAGGCCAACGTTTTGGCAAACGGTACTGTAAAGTGGTTCAATGACAGGAAAGGCTTTGGATTTATCCAGCAGGAAAATGGTGAGGACATATTCGTTCACTACTCTTCTATCAACATGTCTGGCTACAAATCTCTCGCAGAGGGCGAGCCGGTCACCTTTGAGGTGGAAGAGGGCGACCGGGGGCCTGTGGCCAAGAACGTTCAAAAACTCTAATTCGGATCAAAAAAAGCTATCAACAAACTCATAATGGGCATCTCGTCTTGGATAGACTGGTTGCCCTTCTCCTTTTTTAAGTCGATATTAGATAAGTACACTTTTGACACCGGTCATGTCTCATACAGTTTTTGACTCCTTACCCCTTGCCCCTTTTGGTCAGTTGACACTGACATAGCTAGTGGGTAATATTACAGACTTAGACAGCTAATGCTCAGACAATTCTTATTATTTCAAGTAGTTATTATACTGCGGAGAAGATAACGTTAGTGTCAACAGAAGGTACGGAGTCATAGTCCGGGATCGTGCTTAGCTGGTTGACAAATACACCAAGTTTGAGTAGCCTACGTTGCCTTAATAGCCTATGTTTCTGCTGAGATAGCAGCGCCACATACACGAAGTTTACATTTTTGAAGGTCCATATTGCGGATATGAAGCGAAAACTCACCATCAACATTGGCAAGCTCTTCGGTATTCTGCTGTACGTGCTGGCTGTAAATCAAAGGCGGCTCGTCATTCGCAATCTGCGTTTCTGTTATGCTGAGTGGAGCGACGATCAGATTAAGAAACTCGCCAGACGTGTTTTTAAGAACTTTGGGATCACCTTTATCGAAGTGTGTCAATCCGCATTCATGTCTTGGGATTCACTCTCAAGTAGATATAGAGTGGTTGGTGAGGAAATTCTCATAAATGCTCTGAAGGCCAACAAGGGTATACTGATCGTTACAGGCCACTTAGGGAACTGGGAAGTTGCCCAGCATTATATGCATAACTTCGAAAAGCCTTTCTCTGTGGTTGCCACCAGGATGAAGCAGGCTTGGGCGAATCGGTTATTGGATCATTTGCGGTCCCGTTTTGGCAATACTGTCATCGATAAGAAAGGCGGGTTACCGAACATAATGCAAGCCCTTCGCAGAGGGGAAACAGTTGCCTTGCTGATAGACCAAAGCAGACGCAAACAAGGGATTGAAGTTACCTTCTTCGGCCATGAGGCAACTGCAACCCCTGCCGCTGCCGTGCTGGCTATGCGATGCAAAAGTACGGTTTTACCAATGTTTTGTGTCCGTGATCCTGACGGCCAGCTGACCATTCATGTGAAACCACCACTGGAAACGATAAGGACAGGCGACTTGCGGAGCGATCTACAGACCAACACCCAAATTATGATGAATGCGGTGGAAGAAATGGTCAGGGAATATCCAGATCAGTGGTTTTGGACTCTGAAACCGTGGAAGGTCGCCCACCCGCATCTCTATTGGGATTGGGAGGAGCGACGACGAAAACGCAAAACAAGAAAGAAACGAAAACGACAGGCCGCATCGCCAAAGACGAACTCAGCCGTCACCCCCCGGTAGCCCGGGAACGCTCTACTCTTTCCCGGGCCACGTCTTTTTGCAAGAATTCGCACTCCTCGCGGTCGAACTCCCAGCAGCATTTCGGCTTGATCTTATAAATGGCGCAGAAAAACTTGGCGGTAGCAAAGTATTCGAAGAGAAAAGGACAGAAACGCTGATACTCGCAGCCGTCACCCCGAAAATATACGTACCAGAGGCTGGGAAGTTTAGAACTTCCGCTGAAATCAGGAAACCCCCCTCGTATCTCACAGCACCCCCCACAGTATTCACACCAGATCATTTCAGGTAGAGGTTCCTGCGGAGGGTCTAGCAGCCTCATGGTGGACATCTCACCATGATTGTTGAGATTTTTCAGGTCTTGCCGAATGGAGAGGAATATTTTCGCCCAGTTCAACAGATGCTCCGCCGAGATCTTTGCCAAGCTCTCCTCGGAAAAATCAGCAAAGCCGGGCTCTCTGCTGAACTCTTCAACGTTAAGTTTTTGCAGCTTGCTTAAAGGAAAATAGGGATCAGACAGCCCCTTTCTCACCAACTCACGCTCTCGGGCTTGCTGATAACAGGATGTCAGCGAGTCAAGCGCTTCATGCCAAGGACTCAGGATCTTCGGATCAGCTTGCCCCAGGAGCTCCAGTTCTCGTTGTCGCCGATTGAGGTCACAAAAAGCGATGAATCGTCTGAGGAAAGAAGATGCGGATATTGCTCGAACTTTGATCATGGCGCGAATGGCTTTATCAGGAGAGACGGGCAGAATGGCCACGCTTCTGACTTGTGTCTTCTCAAGCTCAACACCCCGCGCTAGGCGGTTCCGGAAAGTTCATGTCGTTGCAGAAACCGCTGCCAACGTTTGTCAGTCCAGTCTTGCAGATAATCTATTTGCTCAGGGGTGATGTGCTTAAAACGTCCCTGTAATTGCAGGTATTGGCTGACCGGCTTTTTCTTGCCACTACGGGCCATGCTGCGGCTGCGTCCAGTTAGGCGCAAAACACCGTTTTCAATCTCGAGAAGGACCCACATGGCAGTGTCCACCGCCAATTTCCCCAGTTTGACCAAATCATCGGTGGGATACCCCCACCCAGGAGGGCAGGGAATGTTTATATGCATGAAGCGGGTGCCTTGGATGTTCTTGGCTTTCACAACCTTGTCATACAAATCCAGTGGATATGCTGGCGAGGCTGAAGCCATGTAGGGTATTCCGTGGGCTTCCATGATGGCCAGGATGTCCTTTTTGTGCTCGAGCTTGGTTCCCGGAGTGGTGGTGGTGAATGCACCCATAGGTGTGGCGCTTGACCGCTGAGTGCCAGTGTTCATATAGCCTTCATTATCGTAACAGATGTAGAGAAAGTCGGTATTTCTTTCCGCAGCAGCGCTGAGAGCCTGAATACCGATGTCGAAAGTGCCGCCGTCGCCGGCTATTCCCACCACAGTGTAATCGGTCTTGCCCAACGCTTTCAGACCAGCGGCGATGCCTGTAGCCGAAGCCGCAGTAGTGGCGAAGGCGGTGTTGATGTTGGTAAGCCGGACTGAGGTGGACGGATAGAGTCCATGGAGCACGGTCAGGCAGCAAGCCGGTATGGTCAGAATGGTTTTTTCACCCAAAGCCTTTAGAATGTGACGATAAGCCAGGGACAAACCGCATCCAGAACATGCCCTGGTTCCGGGCAGCATGTATTCTTCCTCTGGAAGTTGCATCACCTTGGTTGTCATGATCTCACGCCTATTAATGTATACTAATGCTATGCGCTATGCGCCATACGACTAGACAGCAACTCCTATCCACTGAGGGGTGCTAACTTGACCTTTCTGCTCCACGGCTTTTATGGTGGCAGCTTCCAGGTCAGCGGCGACGACACTCTTGCCGCCCAGACCCACAATGTAATTCGTGATCGTGGGTCGCAGTCCGCCTTCGAAAAGAGCCGCCTTGGTCTCGGTGCAAGTGGCGCCTTCGTTGCCGTAACTAATATTCTTGTCAAAAATCACCACGTGTTTCGCATCTGACAGCGCTTGGCGAAGTGTCGCCGCCGGGAAAGGCCGGAAAACTCGCAGGGCCACCGCTCCAGCCTTCCAACCCTTCTCCCTGAGCGCATCAACAGCAAGGGAAGCCTCGTTGGCGAGGGAACCCATGGTGAGCAGAATAGTATCTGCCCCTTCAGTCCGATACTCCCACAGTAAACATTCATAGCTGCGGCCGAAAACCTCCCCAAACTCGCGGCCCACGTTAAGGATAACATCCCCTGCGGACTCGAGGGTTTCTTGCAGACGCATGCGAAATCCCATGTAACTGGGACAGGACACACCCTGGGCATTAGCCCGCGGGTCCGCCAGCATCACGGGGTTGATATTTATGGGATCCGGCCCGTCCACCTGCAAGTGGGGCACGTATGGCGGCAGGAATGCATCCACTTGCTTCTGGTCCGGTATCTCGACCGGCATGACCGTGTGTGACAGCACGAACCCGTCGAAGCAGACCATCATAGGGACGTGGAGCTGCTCGCAGATCTTGTATGCCATGATAATGCTGTCCATAATCTCTTGATTATCCCGGCAGTAGACCTGCATCCAGCCGGTGTCACGTTGGGAGATGGAGTCCTGCATGTCATTGAAAATTGTCCAAGGCGCGCCAAGTCCTCGGTTAGCAAGAGCCATGACAATTGGCAGCCTTGCTCCTGCGGCCCAATGCAGTTGCTCATGCATATAGGCCAGGCCATTCGCCGCCGTAGCAGTGAAGACTCGCGCTCCTACAGTTGAGGCGGAAATACACACGGTCAGAGCACTATGTTCGCTTTCAACCCGAATAAACTCTGCTTCCAATTCTCCTGACTCCACATACTTGATCAGGGTCTCTGGGATTTTTGACTGTGGGGTTATGGGGTAGGCAGCAATGACCTGTACCCGGCAAAGCTTGGCCCCCATTGCAGCTGTCTCATTACCATTGATAATTTGCACTTTGCTCATATCTGTTCCCCGCCATGCTGGCCCGGATATTTCAGTTGTCCTCCCCTACTCAACTTCTTCCTGGATGACACATTCACTGAGCACAAATTGCTCCTCGACCTCCATCCGGATTGCCTGGGTCGGGCACACCTGGGCGCAAACCCCGCAACCTTTACAATATTGAAGATCTATCTCAAGGGGTATTCCTCTCTTCACCGTGCCATCCGGACAATAGAGCCAGCACAAATAACAGGTGTCTTTCTGCTTTTTACAAGGAGTACATTTGCTTAGGTCAATTATCGGACGCTTGGCCCTCCACTCGCCTGTGTTGCCTGCCTCTCCTTTCGCCAGCGTGGCGCAAGCAGAAATGAACTGGTCCTTTTTAGAGGCCATAGAGGACTGCCCTACCTTACCTAACTTTTCCTAGTTACTTCGAGAGCTGTACGAGCTACCAGCAACCTCGAAAGGATTCTTGGTATTATAACACCAGCGGTCCACGAAAAGGATCGGGTCGGGGTAAATTCCACCACCATGACTAAAACTGCTCACCGCTATACTAGCCCGGATATTTCATGAATTCACGCCCTGGCGTGACTGCGACCACGGATATGGCCATCCTTCCGGGCGTCCTCGGGTGTTCCTTCGACAGGCTCAGGACAGGCTCCCCCTGCGACGTACCGTTCAGGTACGCCTCGGACCAATCCCGCGGTACCGCGGGACGATTGCCCGGTGGCCCGCCCGCCTCGCCTGAGCGCTCGCGATGGCGGGCAGGCACGCCCATCTTCGTGGTCTCGCGACAGCAATTCATGAAATATCCGGGCTAAGACAGTTGCCAGTCGCGGTTGATCCTCGTCGCTTCGTAGGTGAGCCGGGCTCCTTGAATGTTAACCTTTGCCGCCTGCTTGCTGAAATTCTCGCCGATGGCTTTTTCCAGACTTTCCATCTGAACCAAGCAACTGGCCTTGGAAAAAGCACCAAGTAAAGAAGTATTGATCAGTACCGTTCCAGCAACCACCAGACCGACCTCCTTGGCAATAGAGTTGGCATCGGAGGTTGCCACCGCAATGTCCATGTCAGTGCAGAATTTTTCGGGCCCGCTGCTGGAATTTAGGACAAGGAGCCCATCCGGTTTCAGGCCGCCCAGCACGTCAACCGTCTGTAAAAGTCTCTCATCCAGTACAACTACCACATCAGCTTGAGCCGTTGGAGTCAGGGTGCGAATAGGCTTTCTTGAAAACCTGGTTGTAGCGGTAATGGGAGCTCCCCGTCTCTCAACACCGAAAAATGGCGCTGCAGTGACTCCTTGGTAACCATCAAGATAAGCAGCCTCGGCAAGTATCATTGCAGCGGTTACAGCACCCTGACCGCCGCGGCCGTGCCAGGTTACATTGATGACTTTCTCTTCTGTGAGATCCCCAACCATGGTAACCTATATACCTTCGGACCCACTTGATTGTCCAGTAATCTAAGACAGTCAGCACTCAGCCAGCAGCTATTAGCCAAGTAAAGACTCCGGCCAGGCTTGGTATTTACTGAAAGCTGACCGGCTGATTACTGAACGCTTAGTTCCCGCTTTTTCCTTGCCGCTTTCCTATTTCTGCGATAAATTTTCCAGATGTAGGAACCACCACATCTTTACTGCTTGTTGAGAACGTTGGATATGTCCGAAAAACTGATAGAGAAAATCACACTGCCAAACGGTTTGCTTCTGGAAATCTGGGACAAATCTCGTCTCATGGCTGGCGACAGATGGCTTGTCTCGCTCTTAGCCAAAGTGGAAGTCACTGTTTTGCCCGAATACTTCTCTACCCTGGACGATGGCGAACAAGCTTACCAAAATCTGGTCGCCGCCCATGGCAACTCTCTGGTTTTCACCCAGGAAAAAGTGAAATTTTTCGTGGATGAAAGGGAAAGCAAAGACGTGCTCACAAGACTGTGCCAGAGAATCAAAGACAATATGGTAGCATATCTCGGCAATCCCAAATTTGCCTCGCGTTACGTACTGAAAAAATATGGCGACCTACGAGATCGCCAGGATTGGGGCGCCGAGACCCCCTAGAAAGTTTTTACCTAACATATCTTCTAGACAGTTGCAACCCCGCACTCCTCAGGAGTTACCACATTCTCTTGCTCTTTTGGGATTTGCCAGTGTTGGAATGTGCAGACCCTCTCCCCCCAATAGACTGTGTCGCAATTCGTCATCCCGGCCAAGTCCGCCGGCGGCGGACGCGAGCCGGGATCCAGAAAGAATTTGACTATATTGAACTTTCACTGGATTCCGGATCTCGCCCCGCAAAGCGGCGCTCGTCCGGAATGACGGGTTCGGCGAATTGTGACATAGTTTCCAAGGGGAGAGGAGATTCTTGCGAAGCTAAGTTAATAGGCGTTTTTGAATATCGAAGTAGTCACTATGCACTTCTGCGGTTTCTTGTTCTGCGGTTCGACCCGCCCGCCTCGCCTGAGTCCGCCTCAGGCGGACGATGGCGGGCGGGTATTCGATATTTTGGCTTATCCTTTTGACTCAGGAGGAGGTGATGATGCTATCAAACCCGTTCTACTGCCTGCCAGGTAGGCACCACCCAAAGGCCCGGCATCACCGCCCAGTTGAGCTCTTACCACCTTTACCTCAGCCGGTGGAACAAATGTCAGCCGCCGCCCTAACTCCTCGCGCAAGGGACCGATGAACGCCTTCCAGCCGTTCGAAAGGCCACCGCCGATAAGAAAGGACCGAATGCCGAGCAGATGTGCCACGTTGGCGATGGCAATGGCTAAACTGGTACCAACCAAGTGAAAGAGCTCCTGGGCCAATTTGTCTCCGGCCACAGCCGCACTGTATATGGATTCAGCATCCAGTCCCCCTGAACTGTCCAACTTATGCTTGAGGCTGCTCTTTACTCCTTTATCCAACCGCTCTTTGGCTCGCCAAACGAGCCAGGAGGCCGATGCCAGGGTTTCCAGGCAGCCGTAGTTACCGCAGCGACATTTTTCTCCATCAGGTTGAATAGTAATATGGCCAACTTCGCCAGCAGAATAGCCATGCCTTTCCCAGACCTTACCATCGATGAGCAGGCATCCACCAACTCCGGTTCCCGGGGCGATGCAAAGAAAATCCCCCAGGTCGCGGGCTGCACCTAACCAGTACTCGCCATAGCAGATACAGTTCACATCGTTTTCAATGAAAACCGGGACTCTGAGCTCCTCGCTCAACTTCTTGCCCAACTGGAAATTCTCCCAGCCAGGAAGATTGGGTGAGGTGATCACTATCCCATTGGCCAAATCCATAAGTCCAGCACATCCCACCCCCACGCCTCTCAGGACAAAACCGTCCTTTTCAGCTTGGCGGCTCAACTCGGTTAGGTGAGCGCTCAGGTCAGCAAGGACTGCATCAGGCCCTCTATCCACCAAGGTCTTGAATCGCACAGTCTCCAGGAGCTCCTGCCGACGTGGTTCGACCAGGGCTATCTTGATATTGGTACCACCTATGTCAACACCAATGACCGCCTGTGACTGGCTGTCCACCTTCTCTCCCATTCGGTTAATCTCGGTTAAGCTCTCACAGAGAACACAGAGCCCGCAGGGCTCGGGCGAGAGCTTCATTAGGGCACTATCCCTTCAGTGAGCCGGTGAAGTTAGGTTTGCGCTTCTCAAGGAAGGCCCCAAAGCCTTCGCCAACATCCTCACTGGCGAAACAGAGTGCAAAAGCTTCCATCTCTAGGGCGCAGGCATTAAGCAAGTCCAGGCTCATTCCCTGGTCGATAACGTGCTTGACTGCCTGAGTCGCCACTCTACCCTTGGTAGCAATGAGGGATGCAACCTTCCTGGTCTCCTCCATGAGCGTTTCGGGAGGAAACACCTTGTTCACCAACCCTATGTCTTTCGCTTCCTGAGCACTGATCATGACTCCGGTCAGGCAAAGTTCTTTGGCCAAGGCCCGCCCCACCAAACGAAGCAGACGCTGGGTGCCGCCAAAACCGGGAATAATGCCCAGATTAATTTCTGGCTGGCCAAGCTGTGCCGTTTCCGAAGCATAGATAAAATCACATGCCAATGCGATCTCGCAGCCACCGCCAAGTGCGAACCCGTTCACACAAGCGATCACGGGAATGCTCAGACTTTCCAGGGCAAAGAGAACCTCCTGCCCCTTAACGGCAAAGTGCTTGGCAGAGATAGGATTCAGTTTCTGTAACTCCTTTATGTCAGCACCAGCCACAAAGGCCCTGTCGCCCGCGCCCGTCAAAATAAGCGCCCTGACCTCCTCATCGTCTTCAATTGTCCTTATGGCCTCACCCACTTCGGTGAGAGTGCCCATTTTTAGGGCATTCAGCACCTCGGGCCGGTTGAAGGTTATTGTGGCAATTCCCCCTTCCACTTCAAACAGGATATCCTCGTAAGCCATGGCACACCTCTCTCTCCTCGATCAGATTGACAATGTTAACCCGGATGTTTCACGAATTGCTGTCGCGAGACCGTAGGGATGGCTGTTCCACCGGGCAACCGTCCCGCGGTACCGCGGGATTGGATCCGAGGCGTACTTGCACGGTACGTCGCAGGGGGAGCCTGTCCTGAGCGAAGCCGAAGGAACACCCGAGGACGCCCGGAAGGACGGTCATATCCGCGGTCGCAGCAAGTTATTCATGAAATATCCGGGTTAAGATACCTCTGACAGTCACCTCGGGTTCATAGCTGCCATTGGCCATCCCACGAACTCTGGTGGCTTAGTCCATAAAAGTTGAAATCGCCCCCCATGTCAAGGAAAAGCCGAGAGAAAATGTCTCGTCCGCTTCATTAACCTAACCATAACGTTCTTAATGATTATCAGCAGCTGCGAAGCGTGGTGAAAATCGACATTCTCCTTCACCCGAACATCGATTCTAAAACTTTTACCCAAAACTGGCTTGACCAATAATGGGTAAAAGTTACCCAAAAGTGGTCTGACCAGAAATGGGTAACTGATTAGGAAGGTATTTATGCTGGTTTTGGCCCTCCACTCCTGGTTTTTTCAGCCCGAAAAAGCTGTAGATCATCTATAGTCGGTCGATTGACTACCACTAGTCCCTATGCTACTAAAAGGGGCCGAGAAAAAAAGTGAGGGATGACAAATGATTGATCTTCGCAGCGACACGGTAACCAAGCCTGGCCCAGCCATGCGAGAGGCCATAGCCACAGCCGAGGTGGGTGACGATGTTTTGGGTGAGGACCCCACCGTCAACCTTCTCCAGGATAAGATGGCATCCCTGTTGGGCAAGGGAGCCGGGCTTTTCGTGCCCTCGGGTACTATGGCCAACCAGGTAGCCATCAAGACCCATATTCAACCAGGCGATGAAATTTTAATCGATCAGGATGCACACATCTATTACTATGAGTGTGCGGCCACGGCGGTAATCGCCGGTGGCCAGTTTCAATGCCTGCAAGGAGACAATGGCATCTTGTCGCCCGAAGCCATAGCGGCCGCCATCAGACCTCAGGACATCCATCAACCTCCATCGCGACTTATTTGCTTGGAAAATACTCACAACAGGGGCGGCGGGACTATCTATACGGTAGAGAGAACGACCTCCATAACAAAACTGGTCTCTAACCAAAACATGAAAGTTCACCTAGATGGAGCTCGGCTCTTTAATGCTGCTCTAGCTGCTGGAACCACGGTAAAAGAGTTGTCCAGGGGGGTGGATTCCGTTTCCATCTGTTTCTCGAAAGGACTGGGGGCACCCGTGGGTTCGGTACTTTGCGGTTCCGCGGACTTCATCGCTGAAGCCCGGCGCTTCCGCAAAATGTTTGGAGGCGGTATGCGCCAGGTTGGCATCCTGGCTGCGGCTTGTCTCTACGCACTTGACCATCATGTGGAGCGGTTGGAGGAAGATCATGAAAACGCCAGGAGACTTGCTTTCGAACTTGCCCACCTGGACGGAATTCAGATTGAGCCCGAACAAGCGGTAACCAACATTGTCATCTTTGATGTGGCTGGCACCGGATTGGATGCAGACAGTTTTGTAGATAAACTGGCTACAGAGGGAGTTCTCATGATTCCCTTCGGCCCCACCACCGTTCGCGCCGTAACTCATATGGATGTGAGCGCAGCGGATATTGACAGAGCGCTTGAAATTATTGCGCGTTTTCTCAAATCATCGTCCAGATAAGACTTGGGGCCATTTCCCCGTGTCGCGTACTTCAGCCGAGTGGCCTTGCATGAACGGAATCGTGACCCTACTCACAGACTTTGGCACCCGCGACCACTACGTGGCCGCAGTCAAAGGGGTGCTGTTAAGCATTAACCCGTCACTCAATATAGTGGACATCACCCACGAGATAAGCCCGCAAAACATCAGGGAGGCAGGCTTTATTCTGGCCTCAGCCTGTAAATATTTCCCAGAAGGGACGCTACACCTGGCAATTGTAGATCCTGGGGTTGGTGGGGAGCGCCAGGGTTTGGCCGCTGCAACCGAGCGCCACCTTTTTGTTGGCCCTGACAACGGTCTATTTGACTGGGTTTTCGCTGTTGATCCACCTCATCAGGTTGTGGTGCTGGAAAACCCTGATTATCAACTGCCGCAGGTTAGTGCCACATTTCATGGCCGTGACATCTTCGCCCCAGCAGCCGGACACCTGTCTCTCGGCCTACCTCTGGAGAAACTAGGGCCAGCCAGCCATTACCGGATGCATTTCCCCGGTAGGCTGATCTTGAAGGATCAGGACAAACTACAGGGAGAAATCATTCATGTAGATAGTTTCGGCAACCTCATCTCTAATATTGAAATCCCTTATGCGGAGACCAAGAGACGGTTGCAGGATATACAGGTCAGTCTTGCTACCGAGCAGGTACTCACCGGCCCCGGTACGTATGAAGAGGCTCCCCCTTTACGCCCTTTTGCCTTGATTGGCAGCAGTGGCCTCTTGGAGGTGTCGGTCCGTAATGGCAGCGCCCATAAGGTTACCGGTCACGGTGTGGGTACATCGATACTTATACGTAGGCAAACCTGAAAAGCAAAGTTGAGTGAGTAAAGATTATGGAAAAAGATCAGCTTATTGAAGAACTCAAGAAGGCCGACTTGTTTTCTCGCCTGGAAGCTGACGATCTGGCTGCTTTGTTAGGAATTGCTCGGATGCGTCAGATTGACGACGGCGAAATTCTTTTTGCTGCCGGTGATCAAGCAACTGGATTCTACGTGCTGCTCCAGGGGAAGATCAAACTTTATAAGGTCTCTGCTGATGGAAAAGAATACATTCTACGAGTGGTACGCAACCGGCAAACATTTGCCGAGGCAGCCGCCTTCTCCGGGCTCACCTACCCTGTCTTCGCGGAATGCATGAGCCCATGCCAAATTGTTTACTTTGACGCCAACGACTTCCGCACTCTCATCCAACGTAGCCCACAGCTGGCCCTCAATATGATCGCCACCATGGCGTCCCTCCTGCAATCCCTGAACCAGAAAATTGAAGATCTCTCCCTCCGAGAAGTTACCGCTCGGCTTTGCCGTCACCTGCTGACACGAGCCAGGGATGAACACGGGGAAGTAACTGACGGTGTCAGAGTCCAGCTTGAAACCACCAAAAGCGCCCTGGCGGCGAGGCTGGGGACAATCAGCGAAACTCTCTCCCGGACCTTTAAAAAGCTCCAGCAGCACGGTGTCGTGGCGGTTGATCGAGACCAGGTAACCTTGCTGGACTGCGACCAGGTTCAACAGGTTGCTGAGGGCGATCTCAAACTTTAGCCCGGATATTTATCAGCTTTCCAAGGGCGGAGTAGTGTTACGCAGAAGCCCATTCATCTTTTCTTGCAGCTGCTTCTAAAACTATCCTCATGGTACTTATGTCGTCGATACCTCTTTCGTCGAATTCCATCTGACAATCCCTATATTCAAAATCCCCTTCCGCCCAAAGGGAGATGTCCAACACTGCCTCCTGGATCTGGTAGCGGATCAATTCTTTCAGGCTGTCTTCGTTTATGTACCCCAGATCCAGTAACACCTCCCCTAGTCGCTTTTTTTCTTCCTTGGTCTTCTCCAGGGCCTCCTCCAACTGTTCTTGGGAAATCAGTCCTCTATCATAGAGGATTTGCCCCAGCCTCTGTCTCTCTCTGCCACTAGCCGCAACAATTTTGCCGTCTTTAAGGCAAATGGCTCTGATTGCCTGGCCCTGTTCAAAGTGCAGCACCCCGGTTCTGTTATCAGTTGATAAGATTTGCAGGATAGTAGGCAGAGCCACTGACTTCAGGTTCCCTCTGAAACCAACTGGATTACTGCATTCTGAAGAGTCGAAGGGGTACTGAACCCGTTGTCGATCATCAGGACCTCTCGCATTCCATGCCTCTATAGCCGTCCTTTTACTTTCCATTATTGGGCCTGAGCCGCCACACCAGCAGACCACTGTGAAATAACCTTCAGAACTCTCGGCAAGATGCATCCGAATTTTGCCATCTCCGTTCTCTTTGGTCTCACAAAACGGACAGGGCTTCAGTCCCTGCTCAAGATCAGCCATTATCTAC
>Ga0255040_10000064_pt1 | contig 21267 bp, 27 predicted proteins | sample BC1_12_2_MG_FD_181711 | JGI IMG/M metagenome (GOLD analysis project Ga0255040, IMG submission 181711) | Seawater microbial communities from Strait of Georgia, British Columbia, Canada - BC1_12_2 | ecosystem: Environmental > Aquatic > Marine > Strait | place: Canada: British Columbia | collected... | reverse complement strand
TCTCTACAATATCATAATGTAAGTTTCTTTGCACATGATCCAGAATCAGAAATAGAAGATGATATTGTAGAGATTATGTTAAAGCATTATGAGGATAAAGAAGATTATGAAAAATGTGTTGAAATAAAAGAATACATAAAGAAATGAAAAAAGAAGAAATAATCAAAGAGATCGTAAAACTAAAACTAGAGGGGAAGGATAGAATTGAAATTCAAAAACTACAACAAAAGTTAAATGATGAAGACAAGGGTAAAGGCTCCGAATAATCATTACTGGATTAAGCTTGGAGAGAATAGTTATAAGCTGGTCGAACACAATAGTGTTTATAAAGCTAAGAAAGGAATTAGTCAATACGCATTGTTTGACACAGAGAAAAAATAATATGGCGTTAAAAAAGACAACTAAGAGTAAAAGTACGGTGAATGCATCAGGTAACTATACAAAACCTGGTATGCGTAAAAGATTATTTAATTCTATCAAGGCTGGTGGAAAAGGTGGAGCACCTGGACAGTGGTCTGCACGTAAAGCTCAAATGTTAGCTAAGCGTTATAAAGCTGCTGGTGGAGGATATAAAAGTAAAAAGAAATAATTATGGATAAGGAAAAATTAAAAGAAGAGATTTTAGCTAAAATAGAAATTGATAAAATTGAAGCTGAAAGTACAGCTAAAGAAATAGCATCAAAACATTTAGGCAAACACGCCATCAATTATATTACTGTCTTAGTTATTATAGGTGTTATTAGTTCTCAATTTTTAGAGGGTGGTGCACTAACAGCAGTTATTGGTTTGGTGTCTACGGCTGCTATGGCTATGATAGGCATATTACAACATATAGTTGGAGCTGTTGAGAAAGAAGAGAAACCTGAGCTAGAAATAATAAAAAGTTTAATTAAAGAACTTTCAAATAAAGAAGATGACCCTATGCAGGTTGATGTAACTGATACAGATGTTACAGTAACCAAAGGAGAAAGTAAAGTAACAGCTAGTAAAAAGAAATAGTGATGAAAGCAAAAAAAACTAAAGCAGCAAAGCCAATGGCTAAAAGTGTCTATAAAAAAGGTGGATCTACAAAAACTAAAAGACAAAAGAGTTTAGATAGATGGACCAAACAAAAATGGAGAACTGCTTCTGGTAAAAAGTCTTCTGAAACTGGTGAGGTATATGCACCTTCTAGAACTATTTCTAAATTAAAAAGTACTGCAGCAGGTAGAGAGAAATTAGCAGCCGCTAATAAAAAGAAAAGAGCTGCAACTAAAAAAGGTAAACAACATGCTAAACATGGTTTACATAAAGGAAAAAAAAGATAAATTATTATGGGAGCTAGAGAAAAATATAGAAAACAAAGAAAGTTTTATTTAGATGGATATGCACAATATCCAGAATCATTTACTTGGCATTATGAAATGCTTCAAGCAATTAAAAATCCATCTACTGCATCACAAACAATTAAGTTTGATAGTGCAAGTCAAGATGCATTTGGAAGATTGCGTACTAGTCAACCATTTACAATATTTGATTCAAACTCAAAATATTCTTTAAATGAAACTCAGTGGATTAACTCTACTGATGGAGCTGGTAGTATTAGTTTTGATCCTATTACAGGATCTGAAACTTTAAGTCTTACTGGATCTGGAAAAGTAATGAGTCGTACAAATAAGTACATTGCTTATCAACCTGGTAAATCTCTTTTAATTATGAATAGTTTTAACTTTGGTCAAGCAGCAGTTGATATAAAACAGCAAATAGGTTATTTTGATTTAACTGATGGAGTATATGTACAATTATCTGGAAATCAATTAAGCTTTGTTAAAAGGCAAAAGACAGGTGTTACATCATCACAAGAGTTTGTAGTAAATCAACAAGATTGGAATATTGATAAACTAGATGGAACAGGGCCATCAGGTTTTACATTTGATCCAACAAAAGTTCAAATATTTTTTACTGATATTGAATGGTTAGGTTCTGGTACTGTTAGAATGGGTTTTGTAATTAATGGTAACTTTGTTTTATGTCATACATTTGAGCATGCAAATGTTACTGTTGGTACATACATGTCTACAGGAACATTACCTATTACATATTATATTGAGTCAACTAGCGGTGCTAGTTCAGATATGAAAAAGATATGTTCAACAGCAATATCTGAAGGAGGATATGAATTACTTGATTCTAAAATTAGTATACATACACCAATAAGTACACCTGTAACTTTTAGTGCAGCAGATACATTTTATCCTATATTATCCGCTAGAATAAAAGCTTCTAACTTAGGAGCAGTTGCAGTTTTAACTAATATATCTTTAACAGGTTTAGGTACGGGTAAATATTATAGTTGGAGGTTGACATTAGGAGAATCAAATGTAACAGGCGGTACATGGAGCGGATCAGGGGTTGTTGAGTATAATACTACAGCAACATCTGTTAGTGGCACATCTAAAATTGTAGCATCTGGATTTACTACATCATCAAATCAAGGATCTCCAGTTATTAATTTAGATAAAAGCAGTTTATTTGGATTACAATTTTTAGTAAATAATTCACCAGAATTTACCACAGAATCATCTTTTGAATTTACTTTAGAAGTAGCTGTAAATAATGTAAGTGGTGCTGAAGGCATTTATGGTGCTATGGATTGGACAGAAGTTGTTCATTAAATATTATGGCAAAGAAAAAAGATAGTAGATTAGCAAGAGCAGGTGTATCAGGATTTAATAAACCTAAACGTACACCTGGGCATCCTAAGAAGTCTCACATTGTTGTAGCTAAGGAGGGTGATAAGATTAAAACTATTCGTTTTGGTGAACAAGGCGCTAGTACAGCTGGTAAACCTAAAGCAGGTGAGTCAGCTAAAATGAAAAAGAAACGAGCATCATTTAAAGCTAGACATGCTAAAAATATAAAAAAAGGCAAAATGTCTGCGGCTTATTGGGCAAATAAAGTAAAGTGGTAACAAATCTAAAAAACCTAGATTAAGAAACGTACCAGATACAAGTAGACCTCAACCACTAAAAAGAAATAAGTGTACTTCAGGAAGTAAAAGAGAGTGCGGAGGAGGTTTAAGAAGTTATCAATTTTAAATTAAACTTTTTTTATTTAAATATTTTTTGTATAGATTTGTAAACAACAAGTTTATATTAAAATATTATGAGTAAAAAATTAGATGAAAAAAATCCAAATCTTTCTCCAGAAGAATTAAAGAAACGTAGAGAAGAGATTACAAAATTTTACAAAGATAATTTACCACATCTTAAAATTCAGGCAGAGTATGAAGAGCTTTTAGCTAGTATTGAAAAATCTAGAGCTGAAAGATTACAAGCACAAACATTTATGGCACAGGCTTTTGCTGAAACTCCAGAAGGTCAAGAACCTAATGAAGAAGCTAAAGCATTTATGGAGGCTGTTAAAAACTTTAAAGAAGATTAAAATGAATCTTACTAAACAAAATATTAAGATTCTACAAAAAGCTGTTGGTGTAAAACCAGATGGATTGTATGGGCCTAATACTATTGCTAAAGTAAAAGAGTTTCAAAAAGAAAATAACTTAGTTATAACAGGTAATCCAAGTGAACAAACTTGGCAGTTTATATTAGATTTAGAATCTGAATTAGATAGTGATAGTTCTAAACAATATTTTATAACAGAGTATGATCAAGTAATTCATAAACATTATTTACCTGAAGGTGAGTATATAAATGGGCCTATAAAGAATGAATATGCTTTCTTACATCATACAGCTGGTAGAGATAATCCATATAAATGTATTGATCATTGGGCTAAAGATTCAAGAGGTAGAATAGCCACTGAATTTGTATTAGGAGGTCGGTCACATAATAAGTTTGATCTAAACGAATATGATGGTGTTATGGTTCAAGCATTTCCTGATGGTGGTCAAGGATGGCATCTTGGTAAAACAGGATCTAGACATATGAATAGACATTCAGTTGGTTTAGAATTATGTTCAACCGGTTACTTAGATAAAAATAATAAAACATATTTTGGAAGTTTAGTTAATGATTCTGAAATATATACATTAGATAAACCTTTTAGAGGATATTCAAAGTGGCATAATTACTCAGATAAACAAATAGAAGAAACTGAGAAGTGGTTGAAGTATATTGCTGATAGAGACAATATTGATATCAGAGAAGGACTACAAAAGTGGATTAAGAAATACGGTGCTGATAAAGCATTTGATTTTCATGAAGATGCATATTTAGGAAAAGTAAAAGGTTTACTTACTCATACTAATGTAAGAAAAGATAAAACAGATTGTTATCCTCATGACAAGTTGGTTGAAATGATATTAAGATTATAATTATGGCAACAGTAAACAAAGTAGATATAAAATTAAAAGTTAGTATTAATAAAACAATAAAGTTTCAAATATTAACATATTGTTTTTTTGAAGGTATACAGTTGAGTATTTCTGATTTAGATTGTATAGCTGAATTAGCAAAAAATCCTAACACTGAGATAACTAAATTTTGTATACATCTTACTGATAAAAAAATATTTAAAAGCCCACAGTCAGCTAGAAATGCAATAAATAAGATTACTAAGAAGAAACTTATTTTAAAAAAAGGTAAGAATAAAAAGACAATATCAATTAACGATATTATAAATGTTCAAACAGATGGTTATGTACTATTAGATTATAAGATATTAGGTAGTGAATCCCAAGAGTCATAAAATATTTAAAGAAGGAGTAGCTGAAGAAGTAGGAGTTCATAAACAAGTTGTTGATGACTTTGTAAGTTTTTATTATTCTAAAGTTAGAAGTTCATTGTCTAATCTAGTTTATCCAAGAATATACATAGATAATTTAGGAACATTTCATTTGAGAAATAAAAAATTAGAAAATAAAATTAAAGTATATAAAAGCAAACTTGGTAATCTTACAAAAAGAACATACAACGGATATACTAAGAGTGAATTAATACAAGAAAATATTAATATTATGACTAGTGCTTATGAACAGCTTTTAGAAGATAAAGATAATAAAAGAAAATTTATAGAAAATAAATATGGTAAACAGAATAAATAAACTACTAGGAGCTTTTAAAAATGCAGATAAAATACTTGAAGGTATTAAGAATAATACATTTAAAAAAGATCATATTGAAGCAATAGCAACATCAAGACAAAAGATATGTGTTAATTGTAGTTTTTATGATGATATAGGTACAAATTGTGCAGTACCTAAAACACAACCATGTTGTTCAGATTGTGGTTGTAGTTTAGAATTTAAGTTAAGATCTTTATCTTCCGAGTGTCCTAAAGAATATTGGAGTTCTGTTACATCAGAAGAAGAAGAAGAGTTAATAACCAAGCAAATAAAAGATAATGAAACTAATAATTAACTATGTATATAATGATGCTATAACTTCTTTAGAAGTAAAGAATGATAGCTCATATTGGTATACAACAATATCATAAGTATGGGATTAAAATTTATAGAAGAAGGTCATGTGTACGAAAGTACTAATGATGAGAATATAAACTGGCTAAGTGTAACTTCATTTATTGCTAAGTTTAAACCTAAATTTGATAGAGAAGGTCAAGCTAAAAAATCATCTAAAAATAAAAAATCCAAATGGTACGGTATGACTTCTGAAGAAATATTACAAGCCTGGGATAATGAAACAAGTAGAGCAATTAAATTAGGAAACTTTTATCATAATCAAAGAGAAACTGATATGTTGGACTTTAAAACTATTTCTAGAAATGGTATTGAAGTTCCTATAATAAAACCTTTATTTGATGAAGAAACAGGGTCTAAAATTGCATCTGAGCAAAAACTAAAGGATGGTGTATATCCTGAACATTTAGTTTATTTAAAATCAGTTGGTTTATGTGGGCAAGCTGATGTAGTTGAAATAGTAGATGGTCATATAAATATCAATGACTATAAAACAAATAAAGAAATTAAAGATAAAGGATTTACAAATTGGGAGGGTATAACTAAAAAAATGTTTAAACCTGTAAATCACTTAGATGATTGTAATTTGAACCATTATAACTTACAACTGAGTATTTATGCGTATATTATTAAAAAGCACAATCCTAAATTAAAGGTTGGTAAGCTTACAATTCAACATGTAAAGTTTAAACAAGTTGGTGAAGATGCAAATGGATATCCAATTAATGAACATGTTAATGGTGAACCTGTATTAGAAGAAATTAAGATATATGATTTACCATATTTAAAGGATGAGGTTAATAGCTTAATCATGTGGTTAAAAGATAATAAATTATGATAGTAAAGTTATTTGATATACAAAATGATAAAGTAGTTCCAACAGAACACTGTTATGCATTACCTTTTTTGAAAATCATAATGGATGAATATCCTGATAATTATTTACAAATTTATCAGTATGTTTTTTATATGTCTTGTCCTAATCCTGACATGAATCCATTTTTTAATTTACCTGAGCATGAAAAAGAAGATATTATAATTGAAGAAGTTCAGTTAGAAGAATCTCCTGAAGATGGTAAAATAAGATATGCATTAGATATGTGTAAGAAACTTTATGAAACACCTACTTATAGAGCATATGTAGGTATTAAATCTATGTTAGACAGATTGGCAAAGTATATGGAGGTAACTGCTATTGAACATGGTAGAGATGGTAATATAAACTCTATGGTTAATGCTGCTGCTAAGTTTGAGTCTATCAGACAATCTTATAAAGGAGCATTTAGTGATATGAAACAAGAGCAAGAAAGTCAAGTACGTGGAGGTGCAGGACTAGCTTATGATCAAATGTAATATGAATGATAGAAAAGATGAATGGTTCTTCTGTTATTGGGATGAACCAGAATTTAATAAAAAAGAATTAAAACAAATTAATAATAAAAAACCAAATAAAAATGAGTCAAAAAGTAATACCAGTAGGAGCAAAACTTCTAATTAGACAAAAAGAAGCTGAGAAATATTTTGCAGGTACAGAGATTATTATTCCTGATACAGCTAGAAAAAAAGAATATAAAGGTATAGTTGTAGGTGTAGGTAAATCTGTTACAGAAATTAATATAGGTGATGTGGTTCAATATAGTGATCATTGTTTACCAACAACAATGATGCATGATAATGAAGAACATTTATTGATTAATGAAGGTGATGTATTTGCAATTATAAAGAATGTATAAATCTATATTGACATATGAAAATGATGAATGGTCTACAACTGATTTTCTAACCTATGATGATTTTAAAGAATTTATATTAGATATATTTAGTGAACCTGGTGAATACGGGTTTACAAAGATGTCTTATGAATTTAACAAACAAGCTAGAATTTTTAATGATCAAGGTTTTTATTGTAATAAACCTTTTAGATCAAAAGATTTTAAAACATATTGGGAAACAGAAAAAGATAAATGCCGTAACGGAGTTATTTATAAAGATAACGGTAAGGTTTGGTATTTAACTAGAGACTATTATATGTGGTTAAACTTCTTACCAATTTATGATAAAGAAGAAAAGAAGTATGGTTTTGCTAAAGTTAGAGATGCTCAATATCATATGGCGTTATATGAACTATTAGCAGAACTGCATTATAAACACTCTGCAATATTAAAGAAGCGTCAGATTGCTTCTTCTTATTTTCATATGGGTAAGATAATCAATACGTATTGGTTTGAAGAAGGTAGTACGTGTAAGATTGGTGCATCACTTAAAGATTATATCAATGACAAAGGTTCATGGAAGTTTCTTGATGAATATAAAACATTTCTTAATGAACATACTGCTTGGTATAGACCAAGTAATCCAGAGAAAGTTTTATTATGGCAACAACAGATTGAAGTTAAAATTGGTAATAGAAAAACTTCAAGAGGTCTTAAATCTAAAATACAAGGTGCTTCATTTGAAAAAAATGCAACAACAGGTGTGGGTGGTCCAACAACTTATTTCTTTCATGAGGAAGCTGGGATTGCTCCTAAGATGATGCAAACATATGAGTACTTACGTCCTGCAATGTCTTCAGGTATGATAACTACAGGTATGTTTATTGCTGCTGGTTCCGTGGGAGATTTAGATCAATGTAATCCATTAAAGGAGATGATATTAAATCCAGAAGCAAATGATATATATGGTGTAGAAACTAATTTATTAGATGCAGAAGGTGCTATAGGTATTGCAGGATTATTTATTCCAGAGCAATGGTCTATGCCTCCGTATATTGATGAATATGGAAACTCATTAGTTAAAGAAGCATTAGAGTCTATTTTAAAAGAAAGAAAAGAATGGAAATCTAAATTAGATGGTGAACAATATCAATTGCGTATTTCACAAAAACCAACAAATATTAAAGAAGCTTTTGCATATAGAAAAGAATCTATATTTCCACAAAGTATATTATCAATACAAGAAAAGAAAATTAATGAGAAAGAATACCCGTATGAATTACTTGAATTAGAAAGAGATCAGACAGGTATTGTTGCTAAAAGAACTAATAAGCTTCCTATATCTAAATTTCCAGTAGATAAAAAAATGCAAGATAAAACTGGAGCTATTACAGTTTGGGAAAGACCAACACCTAATTCTGATTTTGGTGCATACTATGGATCTATTGACCCTGTTGGTGAAGGTAAAACAACAACATCAGATTCATTGTGTAGTATTTTTATTTATAAGAATGCTGTTGAAGTAACAAGAATTAATAAAGCTGGAGATACAGAACAGTTTATTGAAAAAGATAAATTAGTGGCATCATGGTGTGGACGTTTTGATGATATTAATAAAACACATGAGCGCTTAGAACTTTTGATTGAATGGTATAATGCATGGACATTAGTTGAAAATAATATTAGTTTGTTTATTCAATATATGATATCCCGTAAAAAACAAAAGTATTTAGTTCCTAAAAATCAAATTATATTTTTAAAGGATATTGGAAGTAATAGAAGTGTATATCAAGAATATGGTTGGAAGAATACAGGAACATTATTTAAGACACATCTTATATCATATGCAATTGAGTTTATAAGAGAGTCAATATATGAAGACACAGATGAAAACGGCAAAGTTATAAATACTATATTAGGAGTGGAAAGAATACCAGATCCTATGTTAATTAAAGAAATGTTAGCGTATTATCCTGGTCTTAACGTGGATAGACTTGTTGCATTTTCTGCTTTAGTGGCTTTTGTAAAAGTTCAACAAGCAAATAGAGGCTATGCAAAAAGACGTGAATCAGAGCAAAAATCTTTGGATAATACAGAAAATTTGTATAAATTAAAGTATAGTCCCTTTAAAAATATTGGGCGTAGTAGATCTAGCAATAGCTCAAAGATAAAAAGATCAGGTTTTAAAAATTTTAGATAAGTAAAAGATAATAAACTAAGAATGAAAGTACTTAATGCAATGCAGCTTAAAAATGGTGCTAAATCTACAGAAGGACCTACCTTTTCTAATTTAACACAACCTGTTCAGTTTTTACCATATAAACAAAAAAATGAAGAGTGGGCTGCTTGGAATTTAGACTGGTTAGAATTACAAGGTATAGAGTTTTTAAAAATTAATGCAAGAAGATTATTAAAGAACTATAAACTTGCTAAAGGTATAATAGATAAATCTGATTATATTGTAGAACCTGATAATGACTACAAGGATCTAATGGATGTTCTAACAAAAGAAGAAGATTCTGCATTAGAGCTTAAATTTTATCCTATTGTCCCTAATGTAATAAATGTATTATCTGGAGAGTTTTCTAAGAGATATAATAAAGTTCAATTTAGAGCTGTTGATGATACTTCTTACAATGAGATGCTTGAGGTTAAAAAGGCTGAAGTTGAGTCTGCATTACTTGCTGATGCAGAAAAACAATTATTGACAAAAATGATTCAAATGGGAGTTGATCCTAATTCAGAACAATTTGCTCAACAGTTGTCTCCAGAAAATATTAAAACATTACCTCAAATAGAAGATTATTTTAGTAAGTCATATAGAAGTTCAATTGAAGAATGGGCTTCTCATCAATATGCTGTTGATGAAGAAAAGTTTGGAATGCTTGAGTTAGAGGAAAGAGCTTTCCGTGATATGCTTATTACTGATAGAGAGTTTTGGCATTTTAGAATGATGGAGGATGATTATGATGTAGAGTTATGGAATCCTGTACTAACATTTTATGAAAAGTCTCCAGATCAGAGATATATATCTGATTCTAATTATGTAGGTAAAATAGATTTAATGACTGTATCTGATGTTGTAGATAGATATGGATATTTAATGAATAAGAAACAATTAGAATCATTACAAAGAATATATCCTGCAAGATCAGCACAATATACAGTTAATGGATATCAAAATGATGGTTCATATTATGATCCAACTAGATCTCATTCATGGAATACTGATAGCCCTTCATTAGGGTATAGACAATATACTAGTAATTATTTTAATGATAGAAGTGTTGGTGGTGATATTGTAAATCAAATATTAGATCAAAGTGAAGACTTAGCACAGTATGGTGATAGTAACTTAATGAGGGTCACAACTATATACTGGAAGACTCAAAGAAAGATAGGTCATTTAATAAGAGTTTTAGAAGATGGTGAAATTATTCAAGACATTGTTGATGAAACTTATAAGATAACTGAAAAAAGTGTATATGATACATCCATATATAAACAAAAGAATAAAGAAAACTTATTATATGGAGAGCATATAGATTGGATTTGGATTAATGAAGTATGGGGTGGTGTTAAACTTGGACCAAACATTCCAACATCATGGAGATCTAGTATAAGCGAAGACTCTGCACCAATATATTTAGGTATTAATAGAAAGACTCCTGGAAGAATGCCTTTCCAATTTAAAGGTAATAAATCATTATATGGTTGTAAGTTACCTGTAGAAGGAAGAGTATTTTCAGATAGAAATACAAGATCAACATCATTAGTTGATTTGATGAAAGCATACCAAGTTGGATACAACATGGTTAATAATCAAATAGCTGATATTTTAGTAGATGAGCTTGGTACTGTGATTATGTTTGATCAGAATGCTTTACCAAGACATTCAATGGGTGAAGACTGGGGTAAAAATAATTATGCAAAAGCATATGTAGCAATGAAGGATTTTCAGATGTTACCTTTAGATACTTCCATTACTAATACAGAAAATGCAACAAACTTTAATCATTATCAGACTCTTAACATGGAGCAAACTGGTAGATTAATGTCGCGTATTCAATTAGCTAATTATTTCAAACAACAATGTTTTGATGCTATTGGTATTAATCCTCAACGTTTAGGTGGTGCTGTATCTGCTGAAACTGCTACTGGTGTTGTTAATGCTATGCAACAATCATATGCACAAACAGAAATATATTTTACACAGCATTCAGATCATTTAATGCCAAGGGTTCATCAAATGAGAACAGATTTAGCTCAATATTATCAGAGTACTAATCCAAGTATTAGATTGAATTATATTACTACAGAAGCAGAAAAAGTAAATTTTGTTATAAATGGTACTGATCTTTTATTAAGAGACTTTAATGTATTTGTAACATCTAAAACAAATCATAGAGCTGTATTAGAACAGTTAAAGCAAATGGCATTAACTAATAATACTACTGGTGCATCTATATATGAATTAGGTAACATTATTAAATCTGATAATATTGCAGAAGTAAGTGATATTCTTAAAGATGCTGAACAAAAAATGATTCAGCAAAGAACTCAAGATATGCAGCAACAACGTGAGATGCAAGAAGCTCAACTTCAACAACAAGCTGAAGAAGCAAGAATGAAACTTGAAGTTGAACAAAGAGATGCTGAACTTGAACGTCAGAAAGATATAACAATTGCAGAAATAAGATCTGCAGGATATGCTGCACAAGCTGATATTAATCAGAATCAGATTAGTGATTATAGAGAGTCAATGAAAGATATTCAAGAATCTACTAGATATAGAGAACAAATGAATATTAAACGTGATGAGATGGCTACTAGAAATACAGTAGAGCGTTCTAAAGCAGATGTTCAGAAACAAAAAATTGCTGCTGATTTACAGATTGCAAATACAAATCTTGAGATAGCTAGAGAAAATAAAAATAAATATGATGTCAAGTCTTCTAAAGATAAAAAATCATAGTTAGCTATATAGTGCGAAAAACATTAATTTTTTTAAAATTATTTAAGTTTATATAATAAAGAATTATTATATTATATATATAGAAACCAGTAATAATTAAAACCAACAAGTATTATGAGTGAAAAAACAAATATTGTGGAAAGTAACGTAGAAGTATTAGATATTAATATTGATGAAATTTTCAGTGGAGCACCCGCTGGAGGTGACGTTATATCTGCCACAGAAGAAAAACCAAAAACTAACAACATTCTTAAAGGAAGAGAAGAAGTAGATTTTTCTTTTACTGAACCTGAAAGTGATGTTGATGATTTAAATGAAATTGTATCTGAAGATTCTAAAGAAGAAGTTGAATCAAAAGAAGATACATTAGAAGAAGTAAATGATATTATTGATTCAATAGATGATGAAGACACAGATGAAGAAATAAAACAGAAAAGAGGTAGAAAACCTATTTCTGGAATATCTGATGTATTTTCTAAACTTATTAGTAGCGAAAAGATAGTTCCTTTTGATGATGAAAAACCGTTAGAAGATTATAGTGCTAAAGATTGGGAAGAACTTATTGAAGCAAATCTTGAAGAAAAAGCTAACCAAGTTAGAAGAGAAACACCAAAACAATTTTTTGAAAGTTTACCTCAAGAATTACAAGTTGCTGCAAGGTATGTTGCAGATGGAGGACAAGATTTAAAAGGATTGTTTTCTACACTAGCATATGTAGAAGAATCTAAAGAATTAGATGTTACTAAAGAAAATGATCAAGAAAGAATTATTACTGAGTATCTAGGTGCTACAGGATATGGTACATCTGAAGAGATTCAAGAAGAAATTGAAATTTGGAAAGATTTAGGTAAGTTAGAAGCACAAGCATCTAAGTTTAAACCTAAATTAGATAAGATGCAAGAAAAAATTATTGCTCAAAAACTTGAAGAGCAAGAAATGAAAAAGAAACAGCAAGAGCAAGCATCAGCTCATTATATGCAAAATGTATATGATACATTAAAAGATGGTACAATAAATGATATTAAAATAGATAAAAAGACTCAAGCTATGCTATATAATGGATTAGTACAACCAGCATATCCATCAGTTAGTGGTAAAAATACAAATCTATTAGGTCATTTATTAGAAAAGTATCAATTTGTTGAACCTAATTATTCTTTAATATCAGAAGCATTATGGTTATTACAAGACCCAAAAGGATACAAAGAAAAAATAATGTCTAAAGGAGCTCAACAGAATATTGAGCAAACTGTAAGAAAATTAAAGACTGAACAATCTAACCGTACATCTAATTCACTTGGTACAAAAGAAACTGAGCCAGTTAGAAAAAGTAAACCGGGTAAAAAACTTCAGAGAACCAACAACATATTCAAACGGATTTAATTAATCAAAATGTATAATAAATTAAAATTAAAAATTAAAAGTTAAAAATTATGGCAACTCCAGTATTAAACAATGGGATTTTCCTAAGAGACACTAGCTATAGTGCAAGTTCTCACGTTGATTCTTATCACTTAACTCAGATGCTTGGTTCAGCAGAACCAATGGATATGGGACCAGTAGATTTATGGGCAATGACACAAAAAGTTGAAATGCCTCTTTATCAAATGGCTTCATTTGGTGGAAAGAATACAATTTTAGTAGACAATGCACGTGGTGAGTACAAATGGCAAACCCCTATCGCGCAAGATCTTCCATATATTGTGGCAGACATGGATCCAGGAAATACTTCAAAAGGTATTGATGGAACAACATTTCAAATTAAAATTTCTAAGAGAACATTTGGACATGGTGATATTATCACTTATGACAAGTACAATGGTGTAGAACTTTACATCACATCTGACGATATTATCCCAGCAGGTGACGGATTTGTTTACACAGTTCAATTAGTAAACAACAACAACACAGCAACTCTAGACAATGCTTACTTAGCTTCTGGAACTAAATTCTTTAGAAAAGGTTCTGCACGTGGTGAGTATGGTGAAAGATTTTCTGAAATTACAACAGGATCTGGATTCCGTGAATTCTACAACTTTGTAGGAGGAGCTGAAGCACACGTTCATTATTCTATTTCTAGCCGTGCTGATCTTATGATCAAAGGTGGTTTGAATGCAGATGGAACTGTTCCAGTAACTGAGATTTGGAGAAACTTTGACAAAGACTCTAACAATCCATCAGTAGCTTCTATTGAAGGACTAGTTGCAAACATGGGTAAAGCAGGAGCTAGAGAAGCATTTGAAAATGGTACTCTTACTAAAACTTTCATTACAAACATGGAAGCTGCTCACCTTTCAAAAATTGCTACTGACATTGAAACTTACCTAATGTGGGGTAAGGGAGGTAGAATCAAGCAAGATGGTCCAGATGACGTTAGATTATCTGTAGGACTTTGGTCTCAGTTGGATAACTCTTTCAAGAGAGTATACAACAAATCTTCTTTCACTCTTGATATGTTCAAATCTGAACTTTATAATTTCTATCAAGGAAAAGTTGAATTTAAAGGTCCGGATCCACAAAGATCACTTGTTGTACAAACTGGTATTGGTGGTATGCAACTAATTAACAAAGCTATTGCTGATGAAGTATATGGTTCTGGATTAGTTCAAAATGCTTCTGACATTGGTGCAGTAACAGGACAAGGTATGGATCTTGATTTCGGTTTTGCTTATACAAGCTTTACTATTCCTTTCCTTGCTAACGTTAAGTTTGTTCTTAACCCTGCATTTGATAATTTAAACACTAATGACATAGAGAATCCATTGATTGATGGTCGTCCTTTAAGTTCTTATAGCTTTATTATCTTTGATGTTACAGATGAAGGAAACGACAACATTCACTTGTTGAAACTTTCTTGGGATAATCAACTTAAGTGGTTCTACCAAAATGGTACTATGGACTACATGGGAAGAACTCAAGGATTTTCATCAACTGGTAACTTTAATGGTTACAGAGTTATGATGTCGCAGACTATGCCTGCAATTTGGGTTAAAGATCCAACTAAAGTTCTTAAGATTGTAATGAGAAACCCAGTAACTGGAGGATCATTCTAAGAATAATAATTTAAAGGGAGGCGGTTAAAACTTCCTCCCTTTTTTTTAACCTTTTAAAAATAGTTATCTAATTTAAATAACCATAGTCAAGATAATCTTGGCTATAGAAATATTAATATTAATAAAGTGCATATATATGCACATTTGAATTAACAATAATTATTAAATATTTAAACAAACCAATTTATTATGACAGATTACACAATTGTAGAAAAGTATCAGCAATCAAAAAATCAAAGTATTGCAATACGTCCATTTTTCAATCCTAATACTGAAAATATGGGATTAGAGCAGTACGGATTATCCCTCCATGATGGAGTATTTCATGAAGAGTCTTTAGCATGTTTAGAAATGAACGGTGTTAAAAGATATGTTACAGGATTAAATGAATTTGCACCAGAAGTTAAAAAATTAGCTCCTGCAGAAAAAAAAGCAAAAATCAAAGAAATTAGAAAAGTTGTTGCACAACTAGAAGCAGAACTAGCAGCTAACGTAGTTGATACTGAAGATAAAGATTTTTGGAATAAACTTACGGTAATGAAACCTGATAATTCTTCATTTTGGGATAAGATTAGTTTAAGATGTGGAAATGATCCAGTATTTTTAGATCCAGAAACAGATCCATATGATTTAATAAAATTACATGCAATTAATGCAGGTGGTTTTTCTATAGTAGCTAAATCACTAAAAGAAGCTAAAACTTCAAACAATTCTCCTAAATTTTATTTAGATACTATGCAAGAAACATTAAATACTAGAACTGAAGTTAGTAAGTTAAGAAATAAAGCATTAGCTTCTTTACAAAATTTATATGATACAAATACAAATAAGTTAATGTATGTAGCTAAGATATGTGATGCAAACAGTGCTCAGTATGTTAAGAGTACACCCAACGATGTATTGTATGAAAATATGGATGAATACATTAATGGTAATGGTGCTGAGTCATCTAAGAAAAGAGCAGCTTCACAATTTTCAGATGTTGCAGCATTAGATATGGAAGAATTAAAAATAAGAGCTTTAATTAAAGATGCTTTATATTACAGATTTATGACCACTAAAGCAGGAGGATGGATTGAACCTATTGATAGTGGTGTTAGATTAGGAAAAACTCCTTCTGAATGTTTAGAATTTTTAAAGAATCCTGAAAATGATGAAAGTTTAACATCTTTATTAAATAAAATAGAACCATATTGGAACTCATAAATTTTTAGATAATGAATAACAACACTCTCCAAATTAAACTTAAGCAAAGACTCAATAAACTTGATAGTCAAGACTATGACAATATAGAATGTTGGCAATTTGTAGAAGCTTTTAATAAAGTACAATTAGAATGGTGTAGAAGAAATTTACATGGTGGTAATATGTACAAGGAGGGTGATGAGTTATCTAAAAGAAGAATAGATGATTTACAACCTTTACTTATAGAATTATCTTTAACAGGTAATACAACTGATGATTATTTTGAAACAGATAATTTTCCAGAGGATGCATATTTAGAATACAAAAGAATTTCAACAGATGCTACTAGTGAATGTTGTCCTGATCCACGTTCAATGACTGTTTATTTAGCAGAAGAAGCTAATGTTTCTTTATTACTTAGAGATCCATTAAAGAATCCTGATTTTGAATGGGGTGAAACATTTTGTACTATGATAGGTAATAAAATTAGAATCTATAAAAATTCTGATTTTAACATTGCCAACCCAGTATTAACATATTATAGAAAACCACAATTTATTCAAATTCTAGGATGTACGGATCCTTATACAGGACAAGTAAGCACTGTTGATGTACCATGTGAGTTTAAAGATGATCTTGTAGAATTATTATTAGATGATACTGCATCATTAATAGCTGGAGATATAGAAAATATATATCAACAGCAAAGAGGACAAGCAGCAGCTGAGAGAAATAATTAATTATGGATTATTCAAGAAATCTAAAAAAGAAAGGAAAAAGATTAAGTAGATCATTTTCTGTTAAAGAATCAATGATGGAAAGATCAACAGATATGAAAGTGGTAGATGCAATGACTGCAAATTTAGTTGTTGAGGTTATGAATGCAGCTACAAGTTTTCATAAGTTACATTTACAAGTTACAGGTGATGGTTCTTATGCACAACATAAAGCATTGAATGAAATTTATGATAAGCTTCCTGATTTAGCAGATGAGATTGCAGAAGGATATCAAGGTGCTTGTGAGTTAATTTTAAATTATCCTGAGAAAGCTCCTGTTACATTATCTGGTGTAGATGGTGCTATTGAATATTTAAGAATGATGAAAGTTCAAATAGATGAATTACAAGCTGTTATGCCACATTCTGAGATAGTAAATAATTTAGATATCATTAAAGATGCTGTTAATTCAGCAAAATATAAATTAATCTTTCTTTCTTAAAAAAAAATTACTATATTATATATGTACAATAAGTACAAAAACAATTATATATATTTATTAAACTTTAAAATTAAAAATTATGGCTTTATTTAATTCAGCATTTTGTAAGACCTTTGTTGTTAGTTCTGTAGAAGATGTGGGTAGTGTTGCTACTTCAGCTTTAACTTCAGGACAAGCAGGTCTTGTTAGCGATGCAAACTGGCAAACAATTGCAACTGGTGCAGTTTTGCCTACAAATGATCTTGTATATTTTGTACAAGGTAGTTTTTATGGTTCAGATTCTATTGGAAGTAATCCCGGACATGGTGGATACCAAGAGTCTGTAAAATCTAAAGGAATCAATCCTAAATTTATTAACAGATTAGTTAAACAAGATGGTGTAGCTGCTGTTCAATCAATTGCTACTCTTTCTGTTGCATCTGATTGTGTTCCATGTGGAACATCTCTTTATGTAAGAATGGATGTTAAAGGAACTCCAGCATTACGTTTTTTAAATCACAATGCTTATGCAATTGGTGATTCAGCTAATGTATGTTGTGTAGACGGTCAAACTTACATTGATCCAGCTGTTGCTTTAGCAACTGCTTCTAAAATGTTATTGGCTGATCCTTTGATTTCTCCTTTTGTAGCAGAGAGATCTGGTGGAGCAATGGATGTTACTGTTGCTGGTGTTACTACTCAGTACACTATTGCAGAAGTTCTTGATGGTACTTATACACCTTCAACTGATCCTATTGCAGATCAAGTAAGTGCAGAAGCAAACTTTATCGGAGCTTATGTAGATACTAAATTTGGAGATTGTTCATTTGATACTAGAGATTTTTATGGTAAAGATCCTGTAACAATTATTCCAAGTTTACTTGATGAAACTGGTGATCCTTGTAATGATTGTGGTGTTGCTACATCTGTTACTGGAAAATCTGCTCAAGTATTAGGAGAAACAGTACTTAGAGATTTATTATTATCTGAAAACTACAGACAGTCTCCTTACAACCAAGGGAATGCTGATTCTGCACGTATTCGTGAGATTGAAATGTCTGATGATTTACTTGCTGCTGTAGATAGAACTGGTACTTATGTTGAATACATAATTCAACACGTAGTACCTAGATACAATAATCCATCTGGAGTATTTGATAATGATCAGTATATATACAAGATTTATGTAGATTCTACTGATACTACTACTACAGGAAAAATGGATCTTCTTATGGCAGATTTAGTAACTGCTAGTAACGTTGCATTAGAAACAATTACTGTATAATAATTAATTAGAAGTAAAACTCTAAAACAATATCTAGAGCAAGGGGGTGCAAACTCTCTTGCTCTTTTTATTTTATATTAATCAATATTTTTGTATATTATATATATATTCCCACAATTAAAAAATTATCATGGCTACAAAACATATATTAAGTTTAGAAATACCAACTGTATCTAATTGCGGTTTGTTATGCATTAAAGATACAAGCCAGTATTCAACAGAACTTGCAGTAGACTGTGCAGAGTTATTAATTACATTACCTGGTTTTAGCAGTACAGTATTAGTTAAAGTAGAGAAAGATTTTGATATATGTTTATCAGCATGTGGTTTACTTATTCAAAAAGAAAACTGCGGGACTACACAAACAAATATACCAGATGGTACATATGTTATTAAATACAGTGTATCTCCAAATGATAAAGTATTTGTAGAATATAATCATTTAAGAGTAACACAACTAATGACTTCATATTATAAAGTGTTATGTGATTTAGATGTTCAACCTAAAATTCCTGATTCAGAGAAAGCAGCTTTGTTAAGAGAAATGGATTTTATAAGAACTTTAATTGATGCAGCAGTGGCAAATGTAGAATATTGCAATTCAGCTGATCAAGGAATGAGACTATATAATTATGCAAAACAAAGATTAGATAAAATTATATGCCCTACGGGAGATTGTGGAAATAATAAATACACAGTATAAAAAAAATTTAAAACCAATAAAATTATGAATTGTAAACATTGTAATAAACCTTTTTCTTGCGGATGCCAAAAAACAAGTGTTAATGGTATAACCATACATAAAACATGTAAAGCAGAGTGGGAGGAAAAACAAAAAAAATTACAAAAATTATCATCAAATTAAAATTGATTGGACTATGGATAATGCACTAAAGAAAGAAATAGATATTCAACAAAAATTTGCTAATGCAGTAAATGTTGTTTACAGAGAAAAAAAACTTGGTATTACTCCATGTTGTTTTAGTGATTTAGTTAGTGCATCAATAGATAAATATTTGTGTGATTGGCAAAGTAGTACCAGTAATAATACAGTAATTGATAGTAGTGTACCAGGTGTTTCTATTGAAAAAGTAGAATCATGTTAAAATATATTAATTAATTTTAAAGGTATGGCTATAAGATATTTATCAACTACTGAAAATCTCCAAAAACAACCAATAATAGATCCTAGGGATAGCCCACCAAATAGATCAAGAGAAGGGCAACTTTATTATAATACTAATAGTAAAGGTCTTCAACTTTATGATGGTACTTCATGGTCTTCAGTTGGTTCACCAGGAACAGTAACTAGTGTTGGTTTATCTATGCCAACAGCATTTTCAGTTACTAATTCTCCAATAACTGGTTCAGGAACACTTTCAGTTACAGGTGCTGGTACTAGCTCTCAAGTTGTTTTAGGTGATGGTACACTAGGTCCATTACCAACAGGTGATGTAACTGGAACAGGCACTACAAACTATTTATCTAAATTCACTAGCTCTAGTGCTATAGGTGATAGCATTGTTTTTGATAATGGAACTAACGTTGGTATAGGTACAGCTAGTCCTTTAGCTAAAACACATATAAAAGGATCCAACTCAGGAGCAACCGCTGTAGCAAATGGTACTTTAATAATAGAACAAGGATCAGCACCATCAATCCAAATACTATCTGCTAATTCTCAAACTCAATCTATTAAATTTGGTGATCCGCAGGACGGAGATGTAGGTAGAATAACATACGCTCACTCCACAAATGATATGAAATTCTTCACCGGAGGAGGCGAAAGGATGGTTATTGATTCTTCCGGTAATGTAGGTATAGGTACAGATAGTCCTGCTCTACAATCCGGAGGTACAGGTCTACATATTAATGCTACAACATCATCTGAATTAAAATTTACAAATAGTACAACAGGTGTAGGAGCAGGAAACGGAACAGCTTTAGTTTCTAACAGCAACGACTTCACTATAAATAATAGACAGGCCGGTACTATAAGACTCGGAACAGATAATACCGAAAGGATACGTATTACTTCCTCCGGTAATGTAGGAATAGGCATTACTAGTCCTAATGACAAATTAGATATAGTAAACACTTCTAGTAATCTGCTAGGCTTAAACCACGGGTCTAATCAAATGAGGTTTGCTGTTGACAATAGAAGCCATATAAAATGGACTGGCTCTTTAGGAACTTTATATTTAAGTGGTAGAGGCAATGGTTTATTTATAGGGAACACAAGCGCAGATGCAAGCGCAATACTACACGTAAAAGGATCTGGCACAACGTCTGCAACAGCAGCGCTACTTGTACAAAACTCTGCTACAACTGAACTGTTTAGAGTAAGAGACGATGGTAGCGTATATGGAACAGGTGGAAGTGGTGTAGATACAAATGCTGCTTACGGTAAAGATGCTTTAATAAGTAACGCAGCAGGAAC
>Ga0255040_10000063_pt1 | contig 21346 bp, 13 predicted proteins | sample BC1_12_2_MG_FD_181711 | JGI IMG/M metagenome (GOLD analysis project Ga0255040, IMG submission 181711) | Seawater microbial communities from Strait of Georgia, British Columbia, Canada - BC1_12_2 | ecosystem: Environmental > Aquatic > Marine > Strait | place: Canada: British Columbia | collected... | reverse complement strand
AAGTGCATCTGTTCCAGTTCCGTTAACTCCATATGTAATTCTTGTGAGTTGGTCAGCACCAGTTGACAACGGTGGTAGTCCAATTATAGATTATACACTTTGGAGAAGTTTGGATGATATTACATTCGCTAACATAACAGCTACTGGAAATGTAACATCATATTTGGATACAGTACCAAGTGTTCCAGCTACAACTTATTATTATAAACTTGCTACAGAAAACATAATTGGTTTTAGTGCAAACTCTACATCTGCTAATGTAACAACAGCAAGTGTACCTTCACCACCACTTAGCCTTACGGTGTTACCATTAATATCACAAGCTGGATTTGCATTAGATTGGGTAACACCAACAAGTGATGGTGGAACTCCAATAAATGGTTATCAAATTCAAATTAACATTGATGATGCTGGTTGGACAACTGTAATTTCAAACACTGGTAATAACAATACTTATTATGAGGATCTTGGAAGATCACAAACAACTAATTACAAATATGCTGTTTATGCAATTAATCAAATAGGTGGAAGTTCAGGATCAAGTGTAGTACAAGGTGAATTTACTAACGCAGTACTAACACCTATGGTAACACCACTTGTAGGTAACGCAGTTCAATTCGATGTTAATGTTAATATGACATACGGTATTCCAAATAATGAAATATACGGAGTTGAGTTAAGATATTGGGGAAGTGGTAATTTAGTTACTCAAATATACCCTGCTCCATCTGACTTTGTTGCAAAGAATGGTGCTATGAATTATACAATGTATGATAACTTGAGTGAGACTACTGAATATTACATATTGGTATTGGCAAGAAATGGTGAGTTAGGTGAATTTAGTTCATTCCAATCAAGTAAACTAATTGGATCTCCATCAATTGTATTCAATGATAGTATAGCAGGTGTTGAATATAGAAACGAAAGTTATAACGCATCTAACTTACAAATTATAGGAACTCCATCAAATTATGATTTGGTTGTGGTATACAGAGAACAAAACAATTTGGATAATGAAATAGTATTAACTTGGGATAATGTTATAGATGATGCAGTTGCTATTACGGATGTGGATCCAACCAAGAGATATTATGTTTCTGGTTATTTCACACCATCATTTAATTACACAGTTGGAGCCCAACCAATTAATGGTACAGCTACAATACCTGCTGGTTATCCAGTTGATATTTCATTAATTTCAATTGCAGATCCAAACCAAGTTGGATTTACAATAGGTATTGATGTCATTGCTGGTGAAAGTGGTATATTCGGATTGCCTTTAGTATTTATATTTATTATTGCTTTAGCTTCAATATTCACTGGGCGTTCAGCACCAATGGGTATAATCTTTATAGCTGTAGCTCTTGGATTTATGGCTTATATGGGATTAATTGACTTTGACTTTGACCCAGCTAACGATTCTAATACTGCTACTTGGGCTATCATAATCGTAGCCGTGATTGTTGGTGTGATGGTTGGTAAGAGATGGGATTAGATGAAGTTTCATATACTACAAAATATTGAAAGTATTAAATTGCGGCACAAAGACTTTTCAAAAATTTGGCTAATAATACCAGTATTACTTTTATTCAGTGGAACAGCATATGCTCAAAGTAATGGAATGCCATCAGAATTTGCATCAAGTCCATTAGAATCATTTAATTTATCTACACCTACTGGGTTTGATAGAATTGAATCTGTAAGGGCTGAATCAAGTTATACTGAAAGATATTCTGATGGAAATCCTGGTACATTAGATGTTTACAAGATTGTAACCGCAGAAAAAAGACTTGCTAATCTTAATGGTGAGTACACAGCACCATATTATGTGAAAGAAGATGCAAACATGGTAATGGTTGAAACACCAGAGGGTTCATTTGTTTGGAATAAATCTGCTTGTGCAATTACATTTTATAATGGTGAGTTAATTACACAAAATTCAGTTCCAGTGATAGGCTCAGATTCTTTTATCTTTAGAGGTGCAGTAGTTGGTTCTGATAATTGGAATAATTTACCAGCACTAAACAACGCATCATGTGTCACAGAAATTTTTGAAGACGGAACTAACATTGAAGTCAGAGGAACAAAAACTGCACCTGGTGTTGGAGAAGCAAAAATCAGATACATCAAACTTGCTGGTGATTTACTAAAACCACAACTTGAAGTTACAAATCTTAATCCAGCATGGACAAATCACAAACTTTCAATTCTTGAAACATTACACGTTCCTGACAATGTAAAACTTGGTGATACCGTTTACAATATAGAGGCAAACACAGGATTCTTTGCAGATAGAACATGGATTCAACAAAGAAGCGCACAGTTCATTGAGCTTACTGACAAAGTAAACTATGATGTTGGACTCGGATGGGATTTACTTTGGGGAATTAACGTAGTCTATGAAAACAGCACATCCAAACTTGTCTTTGATTATTCAAACAATGAATTGGTAATTGCACCAAATGAAACTCTAATCTTAGATCCTCTTTACGGTGTAGATACAACAAGTCCAGTAAGTGCTAATGTAAATGGTGCTGGAGATGAATGTTTACAATTTGGAGCTTCTGTAAGTAACATACATTCATGGGTTTGGTGGGAATCTGAGGACCCATTTGGTGCTAACGGATGTATGGTTGGGGTACTTGAATATGATGTAAGTACAATTCCCGATTTTGCAACCATCAGTGATATTAACGTGCGTATTACTACATCAAGTGTTACTGTTGATGGTACAACCGATATTAGACAATATAATTCCACAACAAGACCAACTACCGTTGCAAATACATCTCCCAATGCACTTGTAATGTTTAATGAAATAAGAAATTCGACAGCAATTTATCATGATGATTTTGTAATCACCCACCCATCAACAAACGTTGACATTGATCTATCACCAACATCATACACTGATCTTGAAACTATCTTACAGTCTGGGCAAAACTGGGTAGCTTATGGGTTTATCAAAGGAAATCATACCGACAGAGTAGTTACAACGGAAGTTGTACTAGCATCAAGCCAACTTGAAATTACTTACACACTTCCAGTTCCAACTACACCAACAACTGAAATTACAGTTGATAATCCAACAAGTAAAACAGTAACTTCTACTAATTCAACCACACCAGTAGGTAATATATTAGGTACATACTTTAACAGAGTTGATATAACTTCATCATGTGAAGAACCAGAACCATACAATGTCACATGTCCAGGACTAGTTTCACATTTACCACTTGATGGGCTAGCAACTGGTTTACAAGAAAGAATACTTGGTAATTTTACATTTCAAGATAAAGCAACATTATTTTATGGGTTTGATGATACACAAAGAACAAACTATGGTGGAAAATTTGTAACATCTATATCATCAATAGCTGAAGGAGATAGTACACCTAGAGATGTTGGATGGGGTAAAAATGGTACAAAATTGTATACTGTTCATACAAGTGGTGCTGATGAAGTTGATGAATGGGATTGTACATCTGCATATACACTATCAAGTTGTACTAATATCAATAGTCCGTTGGCTGTAAGTCTTATTCCTACTTCTGTTAAATGGAAATCAGATGGAACTAAAGTATTGGTACATGAAACAAATAATAATCAAGTAAGAGAATTTACTTGTACTACTGATTGGGATATTTCAAGTTGTAGTCAAGTAGACACTTTGAATCATGGTGAAAATCTTGGAGAAGATATTGATACAAATGATGATGGTACAAAACTCTACGTAGGTGATGTTGGTAATGATAATATTAGAGAATGGGATTGTTCAACTGGATTTGATCTGTCTACTTGTACTGATGCTGTAAGCCCATTATCCATGGGAGCAAATTTTGAAGCGTTTGCATTTGTTGATAGTAAAGATACTTTGTTTGCTACATATGCTTCATCAAACCAACTTAAACAATTTGATTGTTCAGTAGAGGATGATCTTTCAAGTTGTGTATTAAATACAAGTGAAACAATAACACTACCTGTTACTATAACTAACGGAATTGGTTTTGGTGATGATACATTGGTGTTACTTGATTCATCAGACAATATTCAACAATTTCGTTTAACAGGTATATCTAACCAAGCAACATTATCAAACTATTCACCTATCGTAACTTTCTCAGATGATTTTACTGGATCTGATACTTGGGGAGATGCTCATGCTTCAAGTGGTGTAAATATTACATCTGATGTTATAGATATTACATTTGGTACAGATTCAACTAATGAAAGTGTAATTTATGATTTAGGTAGTAGTGTAGATGGAGACTTTACATTTAGAACAAAAGCAAATTTCGATACACTAACGGCTGATAATAATGGTGTCGCATATTTTGGATTATTTGCTTCTGATCAATCAGCTAACTCAAACACAGTACAAGATTCAATCGCATTAAAATTTCTTCATGCAAGTGGAGTAAAAGGATATAGTTCTTCTGTAAGTGATGGGGTAGCTCCTCTATCAGGTACTTCGTCAACTGTAACATCTTATACTTTCCTTACAGGTACGGATTATTATTTTGAATTAACACAGATGAATAATACATCATGTGTCAATGTATTTACTGATTCTGCATACAATAGTCCGATAGGAAACATGTCATGTCAAACAATAGCTCGGGGAAATTATACAGGATTACAATATGTAGGTTTTAAAAATGCGTTTCTTACACAAATAGGCAATATAGCTGGTACAATAGATAATGTTAATGTCTATGACGGCTTTGGAGTATTAGGGGCAAGTGCTGATGGTATAATTTATGGTGCAACAACAACAAGTGTACCAGGAATTAGAGACCAAGCATATGACTTTGATGGAATTAGTGATGTTGTAGATGGAGGTATAAATTTCCATCCTTATAATGCTGATCCATTTACAATATCAGCATGGATTAATTTTGGTAATATGACTAGTGGTAATGATGCCATTATCATGGGAAACATGGATGCAAGTAGTAATTGTAATGCAGTTGCAAATGGTTGTACTAATGGGGGATGGGCATTATTCCAAAATGATGCTGATGATTTAATTCATTTTATAATAGCAGATGACGTAACACCTGAATCATCAAAGGGAACACGACATCTTAATAATGATATGGTACTAGATAAGGGTATTTGGTATCACTTTGTAGTGACTAAGGAATCAAATCCTATACCTGATTTAGGACAAAAGTATATAAAAATGTATGTTAATGGTGTATTACAAGGTCCTTTAGGTAGTGGAGGTGCTAATAATGGTCCAGATGAAATACATAAGACAGCAGGTAATTTGAATTGGGAAATTGGTAATGGTGCAGACAGAGGAACATTTTTTGAAGGTCAGATAGATGATGTTTTAATATTTTCATCTGTATTATCATCTCACCAAGTTCAACAACTATATAATGGTGGAGATTCAATAGATGCAAACTTATTATTTAATTCAACTGAGTATACAGTTCCACCAACCATGACATTGGAACCAAGAAGTCAATTTCCTACAACTAAAGGTACAGTGCATTTTGATGCTTTAGATACTATACCAACGGTTACATTTTTAGAAGATTATGCTAATGCCACAAACATCGAACAAACAGGAACAACAATAGATGTATCAGGTGGTACAGCAACATTTACAGCAACACCTGAAAATTCTGATGATAGACTTACTCAACGATTAGGATTTACATTAAGTGATGAATCAGTAACTATTAGATTCAAAACAAACATTTCAAATTCATCATTATCTAACTTTTGGCTTATGGCTGTAGCAGATGATGGTCCTGTACCACAACTATACCCTGTAGGTACAAGAATATTGACAGAAAATTTAGATGCAATAGGTGTTGGTAATAATGGAACTAATTTATGGTTAGGTTATGCAGATGGTGGTACTGTAATAGGTACTAATGTAACACAATCAATCTCATATTCAACTGATTATTGGATAGAAGTAACAAGGAAAAATCATGAACGTAGTCTTAATTGTGCATATGGTGGTGGTTGTTCTGTCAACCCTGTAAATGGATTACTAACTATGAATATATATACAGACTCTAATTTTACAACACTTCATGGTACAAGAGCAATGAACATTCCAGATACAGTAACAGGATTAACAACAATACAACATGCAGCATGGGGTTCAACTGGTGATGGAGATACAATGACTGGTATTGTAGATGATGTTGCTATTTATAATGGATGGGATGGGCACTTGTCAAAAATTGGAGGTTCAATATATTTTGATGGTTATACATTTTATTCAACTGAAGATGAGATAGAACCAACAATTGATTTTAGTAATACTGATCCATTTTCATTATCATATTGGATAAATATTGACCCCAGAACCACTCTTTGCCAGCCAATTACTCCACCATATGATGATTGTACAGTTGTACCAATAAACAAAGAATTTGCATTGCTTGGGTATGAATCAACAATTGATAAAGATGGGTATGCCAGATTTATTTTAATGGGTGGTGAACCACATTCTAATCCTGGAAGCCCACCAGTAGCACCAGAATCAATTAATGTTACTGCACTTGGTACGAAAGTGTGGTCTGATTCTGATACTGGAGTTTGGAAGCATATAGTAAACACGTATGATGGTTCATCATTGGCATCGGGAGCTAATATTTATATTAATGGCATAAATCAAACATTGACTGTGTATGAAGATACATTAAACTCGACAATACAAAATCTTCCAGATCGAAGACCGAATTTACAACTTGGTATGGGAACACGAGATGCATCATGGTTTGGTTTCGTAGGTAATTGTCCATATGAATGTTTTATAGGTAGTTTAGATGAAGTTAGAATTTATGATACTGAACTTACACCTCAACAAGTTTCAACACTTTACAGTTATAACACAATACTAAATAGTACTACATTAGTTGATACAACTGTGAATCCATCAAACGTATATGAATACAAAAGTGCAAATATAAACCAAAATGGACAAAGTGTTTGGTCATTTTCTGGGTCTAGTTTAAATTTTACTGTACCAACTGAACCACTTTCATTAGTAGTAACGTCGGCTAGTACAACTGAACTTGGGTTATCATGGACACCACCAACTGAAGATGGTAACCAACCAATAACAGGATACAAAATTGAACGTGAAAGTCCAATCGGTGGAGGGTTTACTACAATCTTGGCCGATACTGGAAATAATAATACGTCTTATAATAATACTAATGTTAATTCAACAGCACTAAAGGCATATTACCAGTTTGAGGAAACAACTGGGAATTTATTAAATAAAGCAACTGATATTGGTAGTACAGATTCATGGGGTAGTTTTGCAGATTGTAGTGTCTTTGGTGCAACTAGATCACAATCAGGATTAATTAATGATTCATATTCATTTGATGGAATTAATGATTACTGTGAAGCTGCTAGTAAGGTAGCTCAAGTTGGTTCAATTACATATCCATTTACATTAAATATTTGGGTTAATATGACAGATGTTGATAATGGTGGTATAGCCTTTGGTTTATTTGGTGAAAGTCATAGTCCACAATATAGTATATCAGTCGTTTCTACAGCAAGTGAATTATTCCCAAAGATAGCAGCAAGGTGGCCAAATAATAATTCACACCAATATACTGGAACTAATAATTTTGCAGCAGGAGAGTGGCATATGTTAACAGGTGTGTTTATTAATAGCACTTCTAAGAATTTATATCTTGATGGTATACTGCAAGGGGGATTTACAGATAGTGTAAGTTATTATAATTTAACAGATGATATTGGTATTGGTAGAGCAGTTGATGGTTCACCAGGTGGTGAGATTAAAGGCAAATTAGATGAAGCAAGTATATGGGATAGAGAATTAACTACTAATGAAATTATACGTTTGTATAATGTTGGATTGGGTGATGAATTACCTATAGAATCAGTATTAAGTGCAACCCAATATAACTATAAGGTTAGTGCAATTAATTCTATTGGAATAAGCGATTCAAGTACAACAGGAACAGTAGAATACTTGGTAGTAGCAGGTGGAGCAGGTGGTGGTGGTGTCACTAGTAATGCTAGATCTGCAGGTGGTGGTGGTGCAGGTGGATTTATTACAGGAACTAATCATACTGTTTTTACACAAGAGTATCCAATAATTGTTGGTGATGGTGGTCTTGGTGGCGTACAAGGTAGTGAACAAGGAAAGCCTGGTGGATTTTCTTCATTTGATATTTTTAACGCAACTGGTGGCGGTGGCGGTGGTGGAAATGGCGGAAATTCAACAGGTGCTAATGGTGGTAGTGGCGGTGGCGGTGTTGGTGTTGGTAGTAACAATGGTGGTCATGGAATATTAGGTCAAGGGTTTGATGGTGGAGCTGGTTATGGTGGTGCTAACCCATGGGGTGGTGGAGGTGGCGGTGGTGCTTCAGGAGTTGGTCTAGATGCAGTTAGTCCGAATGGTGGTGACGGTGGTAATGGTACACAATCTGCTATTAATGGAACATTAATTTATTACGCTGGCGGTGGTGGAGGTGGTATTTGTGAACCAGGTTGTTTTGGTGATAATCCTGGAGCTGGTGGTCTAGGCGGTGGTGGTGACGGTGGACAGGATGTTGCTGGAGAAGATGCTGTTCCTAATACTGGTGGTGGCGGTGGTGGTGCCCAAATAACACCAGGAATTGTTAGTGGTGGTGACGGTGGAAGTGGTATTGTAATTATTTCATATCCAACTGATAGTTTTGCAGCAACTGGTGGCACAATAACATACTCTGGTGGTAATACAATTCATACATTCACTTCATCTGAATCATTTTTTGTACTTGGTACATCATACAACTGGACACAACCAGAACCACCAATTTCACCATCAGCGATACCAGTTACAAATGTAGCAGATCAAATTAATTTAGAATGGACTGCACCAAATGGTACGATTAATGGTTATATTATTGAATATGAAACACCTATTGGTAATGGATTTGTTGTACTTGAAGCAAATTACACAGATGGTGCTACAGTTGATATCAATAGTGGAAGTTCTTTAATTTCTACAACCGATACTGGTGCGTTATCATCACCTACAACAGAAGCTCCAGTAGGCATATGGTTCAAACCAGATGGAACTAGAATGTTTATTGTACAACTTTTGGATGAGGCAATTGAAGAATTTGAACTTTCAGATCCATGGAACGTAACTAGTGCAACATATACAGATACTTATGATGCTAGTAGTGAATTTGTTTTTGGAGCATGGTCATTATATATTAAACCAGATGGAACCTCGTGGTACGCTCATGATGTTGGTGCAAATGTTGTACGTGAATTTTCTATGAGTGCATGGGATATTAGTACATCTTCACCTGTACCAGCAAATGATTATTCTCCAAGTGATACATCATATGCAATTTCATTTAAACCAGATGGTACAAAAATGTATTTAACAGCATCATTGTGTGGGCCATGTTTGGGAAATTATGGAATAAGTGAATATGATTTATCATCATCTTGGGATGCATCAACTGCAAGTTTGAATCAAACTTATACTTTTCCATTAGCTGCATCTAGTTATGGTGTATTTTGGGATTCAGATGGTTCAAAATTATTTGTTAGTGCAGATGAAGCTCCTAGTGATATTTTTGAATATAGTCTTTCAATACCGTGGGATATATCTACATTAACACAGGTTCAAAATTTTACAGCATCTGATTTGGGAATGCCAGTAGAAAGTAGTGGAATTGGTGGTATATTTATTAAACCAGATAATAAAAAAATGTATTTACAAGATATAGACGATACAGTACCTATTAATAATGTATGGGAATTTTTATTATTAACAACAGTATATTACAATCATACAGGGTTAACAGAAAACACAACTTATAATTATAGAATTGCAAGTATTACAAATCCAGTTGGTCCATACTCACCTCCGTTTAATGCTACTACAGGTGACGCTCCAGATCCACCAACATCTGTTACTACAAGTATAGTTGATCCTGATTTAGATCCATTGAATGTACTTGTGTCTTGGGTAGCACCTATTGATATTGGTGACAATACTGTAATAACAGGTTATGACATTATAAGATCAGTTAATTTAGGACCATATACGTCATTAGTAAATGATACTGCTGGGCTTACATATAATGACTTGACTGTTTTAATAAATACCAATTATACATATGCAGTTAGTGCAAAAGGTGATGTAATTAATGGTAACTTTAGTGGACCATCTAATACTATTCTTACTGCCAATGTACCTGATATCACAACAGGTGTAAGTGCATCTGTTCCAGTACCAGCTGTACCTTATGAAATTAGTATAAGTTGGTCAACACCAGGTAATGGTGGAAGTATAATAACTGGTTATACACTTTGGAGAAGTTTGGATAATATTACATTCGCTAACATAACTGCAACAGCAAATAGTCCATATTTAGATACTGTACCAAGTGTACCTGATGAAACTTATTATTATAAAATACAAGCAAAGAATATTTTAGGATATGGTGCAAATTCAACTGCAATACAACAAACAGTTGCTTCAGTACCTAATGCACCAACAGGTGTAACACCAATAGTACCAGTACCATCTTTGCCTTATGAAATTAGTGTAAGTTGGTCAGCACCAGTCGATGATGGTGGAAGCCCACTACAAACATATACTATTTGGCGTTCAATTGATGATATTACATTCGCTAACATAACAGCTACTGGAAATGTAACATCATATTCTGATACAGTACCATCAGTACCTGGTGAAAATTATTATTATAAAATACAAGCAAAGAATAATTTAGGATACGGTGTTAATAGTACATCTAATAATGTAACTGTAGCAAATGTTCCATCTGTACCATTGTCATTAACAGTATTACCAGGAGCTGATCATACATCAATGAAATTAGATTGGGTAACACCAACAAGTGATGGTGGAAGTCCAATAACTGGTTATCAAATACAAATTAATATTAATGATGCTGGTTGGACAACTCTTATTGCAAACACTGGTAATATTGATACAGAATATACAGATATAGGAAGATCAATAAATAATAATTATAAATATTCTGTCTATGCAATTAATGCACTTGGTGGAAGTTCAGGATCAAGTGTAGCACAAGGTGAATTTACTACTGCTGTATTAACACCTATAGTAACACCAATGATAGGTAATACAATTAGATTTGATCTTAATGTTAATATGACATATGGTATTCCAAACAGTGAAATTTATGATGTTGAACTTCATTTATGGGGTCCTAACACACTTGTTCAACAGGTTGAACCTGAACCATCTGATTTCATTGCAAAGAATAATGCTATAAACTATACAATGTACCATAATGTTAATGAATTAACTGAATATTATATGGTTGTAAAGACAGTAAATGGAGAAATGGGTGAATTCACTATATTCCAAACAGGTAAATTGACTGCAATACCAACATTATCATATGATTCTAATATAATTGGGGTTGAATATAGAAATGAAAGTTACAATGCATCCAACTTGCAAATTGTAGGTGCACCAGCTAACTTTGATTTGGTTGTAGTGTATAGAGAATTTAATGATTTGGACAATGAAATAATATTAACTTGGGAAGATGTTATAGAAGATGTAACCGACACGATAGCAGTTGATCCAACTAAAAAATATTATATTTCTGCTTATTATGAACCAACATTTAATTATACTATAAGTGGTTCACCAATTGATGGTAATGCAACTATTCCAATTGGTTACCCAGTAGATGTTTCATTAATTTCAATTCCAGATCCAAATCAGGTTGGATTTAGTTTAGGTATTGATGCGATCGCAGGTGAGTCAGGTATATTTGGATTACCACTTGTATTCATATTTATTATTGCTCTAGCTTCAATCTTTACGGGTAGAAGCGCTCCAATGGGTATCATATTTATAGCAGTTGCTCTTGGGTTCATGGCATACATGGGACTGGTTGATTTCAATTTCGATCCAGCTAACGATTCTAACACAGCTACTTGGGCTATCATAATCGTAGCAGTAATCATAGGTGTAATGGTTGGTAAGAGATGGGACTAGTAATTCGGCACATAAAGGTTTTCAAAAAAATTCGATAGATATTAATAATGAATACCCATTAAATAGGCATGGATTTTCATGATGCTACTAAGAATAAAAAACCAAAGAAACATAAGAAATCAGGCATGTGTTTTAAATATAATATAACTGCATTTCCAGGTATATTACAAAGTGTAGATGATAAAGGCTGTTATTCATGGATGAGAATGAAATCATTTATGTGGTCTGGAATTGTACTTAGTCTTATTATTACGGTTACATTTTTACCAGTTAGATTACTATTTTACACATATGTGTCACCAAATTGGCTTGGTAATCTTGGGTTATTAAGTTTAGTTGCATCACTTGTGTTTCTAGTAGTGTATTATGGTAGAGATAAAAAGGGATTAATAGGTAAATTTAGTATGGCGTATCGTCAAAGAATGAGTAGGTTTGTACATCATAAAAGGTCAATACCTTTTTTTATATGTTTTCAATTAATTTCAATATCAATGTATATGGGAGTATTTTATGCAAGTACTGAAGATATAATAGTTGATGAAACACCAGAATTTAATGAATTTAATATGTCACTATCATATGAGATGTTACCTATTGATACACAACATGAAAATACCGTATTTGATAAAATGAAAAATTATGATATAACTGGTGTTAATATAGATGATAACTTTTCAACAGAAATGGCTGGTGGTTTAATGTCAGTATTTTTAAATGATATGCATTCAACCGAAACAAAGGATGAAATGTATGATTATTTTAAAAATAGTAGACATAGTGATGAAAAGTATATATTAGATGATAATGATATGGCCGGGATTTTTAATTCATTACCAAAGAGTGTTAATAGTGCAACTGACGGATGGGCATCACACTTCAATGCAGTATGGCTTATTGGGGATATAGAATACACTGCGTTATTTTTTATGTACCGTAGAGTCTATAAAAAAGTTGACGTTGGTTTACCATGGAAAGCTGTAAATGCATGGAAATCAAGACGTGGTGGATTTTTGTATGCAGAAGAATTGATAAAGGAGAATCGGGCTAAATGATTACAAGGTACCCACACATTGCAATAGGTTTGTTTATATTAATATCACCATTTTTAATTATTGGTGGAATGATGGGTGTAGCAACTTTTTTTGTAGGTGATTTTGATACGGATAGTATTGAATTTAGTTATGATTACTTGAATAATTCTACAGAAAGTATAATAATGGTATATCCTTCATACACATATTGGGCAAATGAATTAAATAGTCTTGCAGACATTGGTGATGAAGATTGGTGTTATGAATGTGAAAGTTTTACAAGAGCACATGAATTATTTACTGTACATAATGGTGGGTTTTCTAGTGTTGGTGGCAGTGTTGGTAGGATTGGTGATCAATATTTTACATATGTGACTGATTACTATTTAGAACATAATGGTACAAGTATAAAAATGGAAGATTATGATAAAGTTATATTAATGCGTAATTCATACGTAACTGACAATTTTAGAAACATGGTACTTAACCATACAAATGTAGTTTATATGTTTCCAGATGCATTAACAAAAGAAGTTACTACAAACTCTACATATACAAAAGCCCCAAGGGATTCACAAATAACAATGACATATGTAGATGATATAGAACCTCTACACCCAATGGCACATGAATGGGCGGATGATAATAGATGTGAAGAGTGGGAATTTATTAAAGTAATAAATGGATATATGATGAATTGCACACCTGATGTGGCTATAATTAACAATCATGACATGATTTTAACTATGCGTGACATAAGCACTAATTCGGAACTCAAAGGTTTTCAAAATTTTACAGTGCCAAAAACTGGTTGTATTTATTCAACTGGTGTTATTACAGGACACCATGTATATGAATCAACAGGATGTTTGATGAAATATGAAATAACGACAGACTTTAATAATGCTACTGGGGCAGATATAATATGGTAGATATAGATAACTTATCAAAGCAAAAAATTATGCAATTATATCAAGATCAAGGTATGATACTGGGATTGGAATTAGCTAAAGTTGATATTGATGAACGAATCAAATCAATTCAAATAGGTATTGAACAGTTTATGAAAGATAATAATATAACAGAGGACACAGTGGTGGAGATGGATTAATGGTTTTAACACCTAAAGATATTGAAAAAATGCAAGACCGATTGTTTGGTTTTTGTAGATCACAAGCTAAGAAGAAAGGTAATGACTATAGTGGAAATTCAGAAGACACATTTATGAATCTTAGGAGAGTAAAAGATTTCAAATGTACTCAAAATGACATGCAAACTGTATTAGCTGAATTGGTCAAAAAGTGTTCAAGAATGAGTAACTTTTCAATGCCTGGATTTGTTAGTGAAGTAACGGAAGAATCTGCATTTGACACAGTTAGTGATTTGATTAATTATGCAACATATTGGCAAATGTTCTTTGAAGAGGAAAAAGCAAAGAATAAACATTTGAAACCAACTGAACCATGGGGTCCAGAGGATGATGCTATATTTGCACGATATAGTAATGGGATTAAAATTAAAAAGAAAAAGAAAAAACCACGTAAAGCTTCTACTGATGAAGAACGAATTAAACAACTCTTTAAACCTAAACGAAAAGTAAAACATGTTAGATTTGGAAACAAACATACGTTAACTCATTTGAATGGTAGAAAGGGGGCTAAGAAATAATGGAATTTACAACAAAGACTGATTTAGCATTGTTTTTTAGCCAACTTGAAAAAGATGGATGGATAGAAACAGAATGGACAGTAAAACCACAAATGATGACGTTAAAAGATGGTAGTAAAGTTGAAGGCACAAGAGCAACTAGGTTGTTTAAGATAAACTTTAATAATGTGAAGAAAGGAGAGGGTACATAATACAAAATAAGAAATGTAGTATAAATGGTTGTCCAGTAGAAGCCCCATTGGACAATTATGTTGTAAGTGTGGGATTACAAAAACAATATTGTGATGAACACCTTAAAGCATACAAGGAGATGAAAGGTAAATGAAGACAATAAAAGCTGATGAATTAAATTCATATCCTATACTAAAGAAATTGGGTATTGAAGCTTGGTATGCTAGAGACAATGCTAGACTTACCCCTACAGGCCGTACAAAGGTCGGAGCCGTAGTAGCAAATACACAAGATGAGTTTATATTCAAAGGTTGTAATATTGAGCATAGTTTCAGGTCACATGATATACACGCAGAGGTAACGGCCATTTCGACGCTGATAGCCGCAGGTTATAAAAAGTTTGATACTATAATGATAGTCGCTGAACGTGAGAATTTTACACCTTGTGGTAGTTGTATGGATTGGGTTATGGAAATTGGTGGTCCAAAGGCACAAGTAATGGTTCAAGGTAAACCAGGTGGGGATGTGACTGTTTACTCGGCTGAAGAATTAATGCCAAAATACCCTTTTTAAGTTTTTATAGCAGTGTATAGATGAGATACTATGGAAATCTTTGTTTTTGATACATATGTAAAAGCAAAAGACGGTCATACCATGCATTTTGATGTTATTACAGGTGAACAAGATTATGATAAAGCTTTGGAATATGGCAAAGAGTGGTTAAAGTCAATTGATGAAGGAGAAGCAAAGATGTCAACTAATGAATGTAAATTCTGTCATTCACAAAGTGCTCCAGATGCCGTAGAAGTAGAAATCAATACAAATGGGTATTTTATCCAAAAAATGGAGGGTTGTCCATGAAATGTGAATGTACTGATTCTGTAATGTGTCTCTACCATTACAACCAGGATCTTCCGTCGTCTACAGAAACTGAATAGATATAAATAAACGTCTATGATTAACATTATATGGATTGTAATATAGCAAATGGGTTTCCAGAAGCACTAGAAGTATGTTTGGTGTTTTTAGAGTTTTCAGAAAATCCATTATTACAAGATTATGGTGTTATTGGTTTATTCTTTAATGCATTAATTGGTGCTACAATACTTCCGATCCCAACAGAACCACTTGTTGGTACTTTACTTAATGGTGGAGAGAATGAGTACCTATTAATAGTTGCACTAATTGGTGGTTCTTCATTAGGTGGAATTGTTGATTATGGTATTGGATTTGGTGGCAGTAATTTATTGAGAAAATTACATCCAAAAAAAGATGATAAAGATCATAAAAAGTCTCACAAATATTTAGCAAAATTTGGTTGGGCAGGTATATTTTTCAGTGCGTTTATTCCAGTGTTTGGTGACCTAATGCTCATCAGTGCAGGGGCAAAGAAGATGAACTTTAGAAAATTTACAATTTTAATGACAGGTGGTAATGTGCTTCGAGCAGTTATTGCAGTATTTGGGTTAGGTTTGTTATTTAGTACGTAGTGCTAGGCACAAAACATTCAATAGTTTTTTATACCCCTTTTTTCTTTATTATTCAATGGAAGGCGAAGATGACGAATATTCAGAACGAGCTGAATGGGCATGGCTTACTGATAAATAGTTAGGTTTATTAGATGGTTATTTTGTTAGATAATGTGAAACAATTTATATTACCGTGCCTTGCACTAGTTGCAATTATGTTTATACCAACGGCTGATGCATTTCAATCAATTGAAGTTACTCCAGTTGCAGGTTCACGAATACCTGGTTGTCAAGATGATATAATTGTAAATAGTACTGTTATTATAAAAGGAGGTTGTTTTTCACCAAATGATATAACAACCAAAGTTGGTACTTTAATAATTTTTAAAAATATTGACGAATCAGCGCATTCTTTTACAAGTAATGTATTTAATAGTCAATTAATGATTAATGATGGTTCTGAATTTAAATGGACGGTAGAACTAGGTAAAATTGAATACAGTTGTATACTTCATCCATGGTCTGTTGGTACAATAACTGGTGTGGTTGCACCAACAATAGATGAATTTGATCCACCACCAGAATGGATACTTACTTTATTTGAATGGTATGAAGATGATATTATTGAATATGAAACTTTTATTAATGCAATAATTTATTTGATGAGTTATGATATAATATATTCATTAGGTGAAACACCTGAACCAGTAATACCTGAAATACCAGAAGATGAAAAAGAACCAGAGCCTGAACCCGAATCTAAAAAAATCGAATCTGATTGTGATCGAGCCCAAGGAACCACACTTAGGAAACAATTAGGTTGTGATATACCTACAGAAGATAATAGAACAAAAGAGGAGAAATGTAAAGATGTATATACTAGTCAAATTAGAAAGAAACTAGGATGTTAAGATAGAATTAAATAGACGTTATATGTAATAATATAAATGGTATCAAAAGGAATTATTATAGATATTATAATTATTATCGTGGCTGTTTTAGTAATTTGGATTGGTCTACAAGTAGCATTTGGAACACAAAATCCATTCTATGTAATATCAAGTATTAGTATGACTCCAGAATTACAAGTGTATGATATTATAGTTACAAAAGGTAATATACCTTTTGAAGATATTATTGTAGGAGATATTATTGTGTTTAAACGGCCTTCAGATCATGAAAGAGTGATTGTACATAGAGTAGTTTTAGTGTTGGATCACCAAGAAACCCTAGTAACTAAAGGAGATGCAAACCCAGCATCAGTTGAGGGTACAGATTTTCCAATTACAGAAGATGAATACATAGGAAAAGTAGTATATACTTTACCACAAGTAGGATATATTTCACAGTTGTTAAAGCCACCAACTAACTATGTATTAGTTGCAATAATTATTGGTATTATAGCTATAAAATATGTTTTGAATAAGAACGAAAACGATAGGTTTAATACTACGTAAATTATAATATACCATTATGAATAAAGTTGAATTAAGAAAACTAATAATGGATATTGGGTATTTATTCAATAAACATACTGATGGTAAAGATATTAAAATTAGTGAACTTATGGATGATTTAAATAAAATGGATTCATACAAACCATTACAAGAAGTAATAAAAGAACGCAAAGAATTAAAACAAAGATTTGGTATTATACTTGATTTAATGGGTTATGATAAGGAACTTGATAACACCACATTGGGTCATTTGTTTCAAGACATTGCACTATTGAAATCAAAGAAACCAAAACCAGAGGAATATGACTAAAGTAATACTACTTAGTGCAGTTACTTCATATGATTTTTCTATTTCATTAAAGTTTTATGACCCAAATACAGGTAAGATTATAATTTGGAATGATGGAAATGTACAGAAACCTTATTGTTATATTCTTCCAAGTCGTGCTGATGAAATATCAGGTATAGATGGTGTTGAAACAATGGAAGAAGTAGAATTAAATAATATTGTAAAAGATTTTAAAGTTAATATGATGAAAGTTATTACTCGTGATGGTAATGTAATTAGAGCAATAAAAGAAACACAACCTGTATGGGGTGGGGATATTATGAGTTTTCAAAATTACTTGTATGATAATGATTATGTTGTAGGTAAATGGTATGATCTTGATAGTGGAAAACCTGTAGTTATAGAGAATACTACGGACATAGACCTTTCAAAAATTTCTAGAGAATCTGTAGTAGAGGTAGATAAATTTAATGAAAATCTTGAAAATTGGGCTAGATTACTTAGTGAAGAAATTCCAAAAATTAGAAGAATGGCTTTCGATATAGAAGTTCAAAGTAGTAAAGGTATATTCCCAGATGCATTAAAGGCCAATGATCCTATTACTGCTGTTGGTTTTGCGGGTGATGACATAAAGAAAGTGTTTGTACTAAAAAGAGAAGATGTTGATATGGGCGAATTAGATTCAGACACTAATTATACATTCTTTGAAACTGAAAAGGAAATGCTTCTTGAATCATTTAAAATTATTGAAGATTATGCAATGATAGTAACATTCAATGGTGATGTGTTCGATATGCCATATATGCACAATAGGGCTGTGAATCTTGGAATAGAAAAAACACCATTTAAAATGATGAAACGAAATGCTACACTACACAAAGGTATACATATAGATTTATACCCAGTATTCAAGAATAGGTCATTAAAGATTTATGCGTTTAACGGTAAATATGTTAAAGATTCTCTTAACGAAGTGTGTGAAGCCATGCTTGGTGAAAAGAAAACAGAATATGAGGGTGAATTACATGAAATAACTATGGGTGAACTTGGCAAGTATTGTCAAAACGATGCTCGCCTTACACATAAACTAACTACATATAATGGTGACCTGGTAATGAATCTTTTAGTAATTCTTTCAAAAATTGCAAACTCACCAATAGACGAATTATCAAGACGTACTATTTCTAATTGGATTAAATCAATGTTTTATTATAAACATAAACAAAATGGTGATTTGATTCCTAGAAGTTCAGATTTCCCACCAGCAGAAGTATCTACAACTGCAATGATTAAAGATAAAAAGTATCAGGGTGCAATAGTTCAAGAGCCAATAAAGGGTATTCATTTTGGAGTAACCGTAATGGATTTTGCAAGTCTATATCCGTCAATCATTAAAACTAAAAATATTTCATATGAATCTATTAGGTGTCCTCATCAAGAATGTCAAGATAATAAGATACCATTTACTGAACACTGGGCATGCACAAAGAAGAGTGGTATTGCAGCTATTATGATTGGTTCATTAAAGGAACTTAGAGTAGAACATTTCAAGCCATTGTTACGTAAAGCAATATCAGACGGTAATAAAGAAGATGAAGAAAAATATGATATGATTACTCAAGCACTTAAAGTTTATTTAAATGCCAGTTATGGTGTTATTGGTGCAGAAACATTTGACTTGTATTATTTACCAACAGCAGAATCCGTAACAGCCGTAGGTCGTGATATAATTATTAACACTGCAAAATACTCTGAAGACAATGGCATGAAAGTATTATATGGAGATACTGATTCATTGTTTTTCAAACAACCAACTAAGGAACAAATAGATAAATTAATAAAATATACTGAAGATGAATATGCCATTGATCTAGAGGTAGATAAAGAGTATAGATATTTGGTATTATCAGATCGTAAGAAAAATTATTTTGGAGTAAAAACTAATGGTAAGATGGATATTAAGGGTTTAACAGGTAAGAAATCTCATACACCACCATTTTTAAAGAAACTATTTAATGATATATTAACTGAATTACAAACTATTGAAAAAATGGAACAATTCGCCCTCATAAAATACAAAATTAGGACAATGATAAAGGACAAAATAGATACGTTTGATGAGATACCATTAGAAGAACTAGCATTTAGTGTGCAAATTAATAAAGAACCACATGAGTATGAGGGAAAGCCTCAAGTCATTAAAGCCGCAGAACAACTTACTGAAAAACCTGAAATGGGTATGCACATTCAGTATGTTAAGACATGGACCGAGCCAAAAGTTAAACCAACATTGTTAGTAAGACGTAGTGAGGTCGATAAACCAAAGTATATTGAAGCTGTAGAAAGGACACTTGAACAAGTTACAGATCCAATGGATATTGACTTTGATGTTATCTTAGGTAAGGGTAGAGCAACTAAAATAGAGGATTTCTTTTGAAAGGAATAATTACTAACATTACCACAGGGGAAGACGTTGATATTGATCTTAATAGATTAATAGAAGAAAAGGTTTTGGTTCAAGCTACTAATGGTGGTGGTAAATCATATTTTGTAAGAAAACTTTGTGAATCAGCAACTAAAGCAAAAATTCCACAAACTATTATTCAAAAAGATCCAGAATTTAATTCATTACGAGATGAATTTGATTATATTATAGTTGGTGATAAATCAGAGGGAGAAGCTGATATTCAAATTTCACTAGAGATAGCAGAACTGTTAGCAAGAAAAATGCTTGAATTATCTACTGAATCATTCATAATTGACCTATCTGAGTTGGTAGTTTCAGAAAGAAAACCATTTGTAAGAAGATTTCTTGATGAAGTAAACTCATGTAAGAAGAAATTTTGGCATGACAGATTCTTTATCTTAGATGAAGCTCATATATTTGCACCTGAAAAGGGCAAAGGTCAATCAGAAGCATTAAGATCAGTAGAAGAACTGGCTTCTCAAGGTCGTAAGAGAGGATTCTCATTAATCGCTTGTACTCAACGACCATCAAAAATGTCTAAAGATGTTACTAGTGAATTGTCTTGTAAATTCATTGGTAAAGCTATTGATGCAGATGATCGTAAACGAAATGCCGAAGAACTTGGAATGTCTACAAAGCCTAATGACACTTTATTATTCAGAAAACTAGGAAGACCAAATTTTCATTTTTACGCTTTTGGTTCTGCAATAACTGAAGATGAACCAATATTAGTAAAGTCTAATGATTGTGAAACTGAGCATATTTTAGAACGTGG
>Ga0255040_10000061_pt1 | contig 21673 bp, 14 predicted proteins | sample BC1_12_2_MG_FD_181711 | JGI IMG/M metagenome (GOLD analysis project Ga0255040, IMG submission 181711) | Seawater microbial communities from Strait of Georgia, British Columbia, Canada - BC1_12_2 | ecosystem: Environmental > Aquatic > Marine > Strait | place: Canada: British Columbia | collected... | reverse complement strand
ATCTATTGTCTTTGAGCGGCGAATGGAAATTCAGTTTTTCGGAATCGCCGGCGGGCCGCATGAAGAACTTCTATGAGGCCACGTTTGATGTCCGCACCTGGGACCACATCCCTGTGCCGTCGAACTGGGAACGTCATGGCTACGGCTATCCCATTTACATCAACGTGCCGTATCCCTTTGAAATTGACGAGCCTGAGGTTCCGACCAAGAAGAATCCGGTTGGCTCCTATCGCCGTGATTTCGATGTGCCGGCAGCATGGGACGGTGACGAGGTGTTTCTGCAGTTTGGTGGCGTCAGCTCCGCCTTTTACGTCTGGATAAACGGCGAATACGTAGGTTACAGCGAGGGCAGTAAGACCGGCTCTGAGTTTCGGGTGACCGACAAAGTCAAAGCAGGCAGCAACTCGATTGCTGTGGAGGTTTACCGCTGGAGCACAGGAAGTTACCTGGAAGATCAGGACTTTTGGTCGCTGAGCGGCATTCAACGCGACGTGACGCTCTACGCACGACCCAAAACCAGGGTTCGAGACTATTTCGTGCACTCGACCCTCGACGATGACTATCGCGACGGTATTTTCAGCGTTGATCTGTCACTGGCCAACGACAATACGGTGCCGACAACGGCGACGGTCACTGTCGAGATTCGAGACGGTGATGCCGTCGTATACAAGCAGGACGCCGACATAGAAATATCGGCAGGCGAAAGCCAGTATTCGTTCGGAACAACACTGGCCAACGTTCGTCAGTGGTCAGCCGAATATCCGAATCAGTATTCACTGTCTATCAGCCTTGGCGACGAAGTGATCTCACAGATGATCGGGTTTCGTACGGTCGAAATTTCGAATGGCCGCTTCATGGTCAACGGCAAGCTCGTCAAACTCAAAGGCGTGAATCTGCACGAGCATCACGAAGTGACCGGACATGTTGTTGACGAAGCAACCATGCTAAAAGACATCGAGTTGATGAAAGCGTCCAATATGAACGCGGTACGAAACTCGCATTACCCGCATCAGGAACGATGGTACGAACTGACGAGCGAGCACGGCCTCTACATGGTCGACGAATCCAACATAGAGAGTCACGGCTACGGCTACGACCATGACAAGACCTTAGGCAACAAACCGCACTGGAAGGATCACCATCTTGACCGCACCCAGCGCATGCTGGAGCGATCGAAGAACTTCCCCTCCGTCGTTATCTGGTCGCTGGGCAATGAGGCGGGCGACGGCGTTAATCTCGGCGCGACCTACAACTGGATCAAGTCTCGCGACCTGTCGCGGCCCGTCCAGTACGAGACCGAAGGCGATATTGAAGAGGTCGGCGAGCGTCACTCCGATTTTCATTCCAGCATGTACTGGCGGCACTGGGACCTGGAGCAATACGCTCAGACCCACAATGATCGGCCGTTTGTACTTATCGAATACTCGCATGCGATGGGTAACAGCTCGGGCAACCTGCGTGAGTACTGGGATGTAATCAACAAGCACGACATCCTCGCCGGTGGTTTCATCTGGGATTGGGTGGATCAGGGGCTCATTGAACACGATGAAGACGGTGTGCCGTACTGGACCTACGGTGGCGACTACGGTCCAGCCAACGTTCCGTCAAGTGGCAACTTCAACTTCAATGGTCTGGTTTTTCCGGACCGGCGTGTGCAGCCCGCATTTTGGGAGGTTAAGCGCGTTTATCAACACGTCGATTTCGAGCCCGACAGTCTTAGCTCCGGCGAACTGACCATCCGCAACCGTTACGACTTCACAAACCTCAGTGAATTCGAATTGCAGTGGTCCGTATCCGAAGACGGCACGGTAGTGCAACGCGGCACTGTTGATGATCTCGATATTGCTCCTGAGACCTCATCGAGCCTTTGGTTGCCATACAACATGCGCTCGCTGCGGACCGGGCCTGAGCACCACTTGCTTTTGCAACTCGTCGCCGCTGACGCCCGGGGCCTGATGCCTGCAGGTCATGTGTACGCAGAGCAGCAATTTGCATTGCCGGTACAGCAGTTGCCTGGCAGCGCGATGGAGGAATACATCGCAGGAACGGTTGAGGTCAAGCAAGACGAAAACTTAACGACCGTCAGCAGTACCAACCTCCGCGTTGGATTTGACACCGGCAGTGGACTATTGGTCTCAGTCAATCACCGAGGCAGGGAGCTCCTGCAGCAAGCATTGGCTCCGAATTTCTGGCGTGCGCCAACAGACAACGATTTCGGAAACTACATGCCGGACTGGGCGGCAGTGTGGGAACAGGCCAGCAGGAATCGGACGCTTGAGTCCTTTGTCGTCAACGCGAACAACCCTTGCTGCACAAGAATCGAGGCGCGCTACTCTTTTGCCAGCGACAGCGGTGATGCGCTGGCGGAATGGGTTGCCACTTACGAGGTAACGGCCGATGGCCGCGTGTCTGTCGACAATACGTTCACGCGTGATCCGGATCTGCCCGTGATGCCCCGGGTCGGAATGAACGTCGAACTCATTCGCTCGCTGGATCAGGTCGAGTGGTTTGGCCGCGGTCCGCATGAGAACTACAGTGACCGCAAAGAATCTGCGAACGTTGGCCGCTACCAGAACACCGTGCCGGATCACTACGTCCCTTATATGCGCCCACAGGAAAATGGCTACAAAACAGACGTCCGCTGGCTGTCGCTAAGTGACGCGGACAGCGGCCTGCTCGTTATGGCCGACGAACTGGTCAGCTTCGGCGTAAGCCATAACCGCCTGATCGACTTTGTGCCGCCCGTGAAGATAGCCATCACCAGCGAAGACGGGCCGGCTGCTCGAGCCAATGACGACCGCGTTAACGTTCACGTTAGTGACGTCAAACCGCGCGACCTGATTTCGCTCGACATTGACTTCGGTCAGATGGGCGTCGGCGGGGACGACTCGTGGGGCAAGCGAACGCTACACCAATATTCGTTGAATGAAAGTTCGTATCACTACGGTTTCTCTCTGCTTCCCTACATTAACAAGGAAAATGCGCTCAATGAACTTATCAAGAATTGAGGCCGTATCAATAGTATTGATGGCGGCGCTCGTCGCCTGTGCCGAGCGCCCCGTTCCGGCTGCCGACGAAAAAGCCGTTCAGGTCTTTGTTCCCGATGAGTCTCAGGACAGCGTCATGGGCCACCACCGCAAGATACCGACAGACGATCACTGGTGGAACGTTCGTGGACCGGAGCAGGGCTGGCTGCATCGCCATGTCGATCAGATGTTCCCATCAACAACGGTGTACCGAAACGGTCCGGTCAGCGAGCTTGAATACAGTTTGATGGATGAAATCGGCGACGTGATGATCGATACGCCGGACGGTCCACTGCCCTTCAACGGGTTCATACAAAGCGAGCACTCCACGACGATGGGTGTTGTCATCCTGCACGAAGGCAAGATCGTCTTCGAGTCCTACCCGCGCATGCAGGAATACGAGAAGCCAACCTATTGGTCAACGACGAAAGTATTGGCTGGCGCGGTTGTTCGTCTGTTGGAAGAGCGCGGGCAGATTGACGTGTCGAAGCCCATCGACTTTTATATTCCCAAGCTGGTCGATTCGGTGCATGCAGGCACTACCGTCCGCAATGTCCTCGACATGGCGACCGGTGTCGACTGCACGGAAAACTATGAGGACATCGATTCGTGTTACTACCAATATTCAATGGCCATTGGCGACAACTTGCGAACGGACGGTGCCCCGGACAATCCCTACGACTTCATGGCCGACGTTGAGATCGAGCGAACCGGTCCGCAGGGAGAGACGTTTGTTTACTCCGGCGGTACAAATTTCTTGTTGATGTGGCTGGTAGAAGAGGTCACTGGCTACCCCTATTCAGACGCCATCAGCAAAGAATTCTGGTATCACATTGGCGCCGAGAACGATGCCGGGTTTATTGCCTACCGCTACGGCATCTCCATGTCGCACGGTGGATTTTTTAGCAAGATGCGTGACCTCGCTCGATTTGGCCTGTTGTACACACCAAGCTACTCCGTCGTCTCCGACAAGAAGATCATCTCGGACGAACACCTCGACGTCTTGTTCAACGACGGAAATCCAGGACTGCTGCGCAATGCGGGTAATCCTCTGGACAGTCCGATCAGTCACAACGCTTACGCCTGGGGTACTGTCTACAAGAGTGGTTATCTTTCGCATGGCGGCTGGGGAGGCCAGGGGATTATCATTCATCCGGAGAAAGACATCGTCGCTGTCTTTACCAGTTACACAAAACAAGACTACAGTGAGGTTTCTCTCCAGGATGCCATGTTCAAGGTGCTCGATGATGTCTTCGTCAGCCCGGAGCAATGATGTCAGAACATAAAGTCGCCTTAATTTCGGGAGCCGCCGCCGGCATCGGCCGCTGCATGGCAGAACGCCTTTTGTCAGAAGGCTACCGAGTGCACATCTGCGATTCGTCGCAGAAAAACCTCGATGCATTTACCGCCGCAAATCCTGCTGCAAGCGCGACCCTGGCAGACGTCGGCAAGCGCGGCGATGTCGATAAGGTTTTCGCCGAGCTACTCGAACACCATGGCCGCCTCGATTTGTTGATCAACAATGCCGGCATCGCCGGGCCTGCCGTGCCCGTCGAAGAGTGCGATGAGGACGGCTGGGACGAATGCATACAGATCAACCTGTCCGGTACGTTCTACATGACCAAACGTGCCGTACCCTTGCTGCGGGAGTCAAAAGACGCTTCGATCATCAACGTTGCTTCAACGGCAGCCTTGATGGGCTGCCCGCAACGATCACCGTACGTCGCCAGCAAATGGGCGCAGATCGGACTGACGAAGACATGGGCAATGGAACTCGGCCCCGACGGTATTCGCGTCAATGCGGTCTGCCCGACAAGTGTTGAAGGCCCTCGTATTGAACAGGTCATCGAACGCGAAGCGAAGCAAACAGGTCTTAGCACCGAAGATGTGCGTGACGTATATTTGCGGCAGACCTCAATGCGCTCTTTCGCATCGGCCGATGAAGTTGCCGATACGGTGTTGTTTCTCGCGTCGGCGCGGGCTGCCAGAATCTCCGGACAGGCCATTGCGATCGACGGTCATACCGAAGGCTTCCTGAACTGGCTCACCTAGAAAAGCATAGCGGGAGAAAAGAATAATGCACGCTGCATGGTTTGAATCTTTCGGGTCCGCCGAAGACGTTCTACAAACGGGCAAACTGGACACACCCGCCGCAGGTGCCGGTGAAGTGCTCGTTCGCGTCCAGACGAGCGGCGTCAATCCCTCCGATGTTAAAAAGCGCGCAGGGTCCTTCCCAAGCCTTTTAGACGACGGGCTTGTGATTCCGAACAGTGACGGCGCCGGTGTCATTGAGGCAGTCGGTGAAGGCGTTGATTCAAATCGTGTCGGTGAACGCGTCTGGTTGTATCAAGCGCAGTTCGAACGACGCTTTGGAACAGCGGCAGAGTATGTCGCGATCGATTCACGCCGCGCGCCAGGGCTAGCGGACAATGTGAGCTTCGAGGTCGGCGCCTGTCTGGGCATTCCGGTCATGACGTCGCATCGGGCCGTATTTGCTGACGGCGATGTGTCAGGTCAGACGATCCTGGTCACCGGTGGAGCCGGTCGCGTCGGACACTACGCGATTCAATGGGCGAGTCAGGCAGGCGCGACTGTTATAGCAACCGCGAGTAATGATGAGGACAAGACCGCTTGCTTTGATGCCGGCGCACACCACGTCGTGAATCACCGGGGCGATAATGTCGTTGCCGAGATACTCACGGCGAGCAGCGGTGAACTTGTCGATCGTGTTGTCGATGTTGAGTTTGGGGCCAATCTGCCCATTTCGATCGAGATATTAAAGGTGGGCGGCGTGATAGCGACCTACTCGTCCACGCAGATTCCGGAGCCCAAAATCCCGTTTTTCCGGATGATGTACAAAGACCTGACCTTGCGCAGCATCATTGTCTACGCGATGCCCGAAACTGCGAAGACTCAGGCCATCAACGACATCGACAAAGCCTTAACGAGCGATGCATTACAGCACCGTATTGCCAAATCCGTGCCACTTCGTGAGATCGTAAGGGCTAATGAGCTCATTGAGGGGGGCAGTGTTCGCGGAGCCGTTATCCTGACCATCGATCAGGCCGATTGAATAGCCTTTGCCATCGTTAGGCTACATCGGCTCACTTTGAAAAAGAAACCCTAAAGAACATCGCGTAAAACACCGGCACGACCAGCAAGGTCAATACGGTAGCGAAAGCAAGACCGAACATAATCGTTATTGCCATCGGCTTGAACATAGCTGTGCCGCCCCACAGTAAGGGCGTCATTCCAAGTACGGTCGTCGCTGTCGTCAGCAATATTGGTCGCATTCGCTGCTGACAGGCGATCATGATCGCATCCGCCTCACCGCGACCGAAATCGCGAATTTCGATAGCAATTCGGTCCAACAGAACGATCGCATTGTTGATGATGATTCCACACAGCGCGATCAGCCCGAGTATCGTGAAAAAGCCAAACGCTGAATTCGCGATCAACAGGCCGAAGCTTACGCCAATCAGTCCCAGCGGAATTGTCGACAAAATAATCACGGGCCGGCGTAAGGAATTGAACTGCCCTACCAGTAGCAAGAGGATGACCATCCCGGCCATCGGCAACTCTGCAGCAATGGATGCATTTGCATCGCCGGAACTTTCCGTCTCGCCACCGATTTCATAATCATGATCCGCCGGCCAGTCCACCGCTGCTTCTGCCAGCCACGGTTTTAGGATCGCGGCGACTTCAGCCGCCGTCGAACCGGGGCGCAGTTGAACATTCAGCGACAAGGTGCGTTCTGTATCGCGACGCTCAATGACGCCCGGCTCAAAAACCAGCACTACGTCGGCAACCTGTTTGAGCGGAACATTAATACCCGTGCTTTGGGAGTACACGCTTAATCCATCGAGTTTGCTGAAGTCCTGTCGATCCGCCGCTACCGTTCTCAAAGTGACAGGAATCAGCTCGTCGTCCTCACGGTACTGCGTCAGCTCTATGCCGGTTAAGCCGGCTTGTAATGAATACGCGACGTCCTCACTCGTAACACCGGATCGTCTGGCAAGTTCCTGATCCACGCTGACCAGGAGCTTCTTGGTCTGCAGTCCCCAGGAATTCTGTGCGGACGATACCTGGGGCTGTGCGTACAGAAACTCGGCAACCTGATCCGACAGACTGTACAAGGTATCGATATCGTGGCCGGAAATACGCACGACGATCGGGTAATCCACGGGCGGCCCGTTATCGAGTCGTTTAACCTGTGCCGCGAGGTCGGGGTGATTCTCACGTACGTATTGCTCGATACCGGCTATGACCTCGACAACATCCTCGCCGCGCAGGGTATTCGCAACGACAAACGTGTTCGCGGGATTCGGATTCGGCGGATTAAGGCTGAGTTGGAATCGCGGTCCGCCTTCGCCAATAAACGTCAGCCAGTTTCGAATTAGCGGCTCGCCCGTCGCCGGATCGAAGTAGGTCTTCTCGATAAAGGTGTCGACATCAGCGATGATGGCCTGGCTGGCCTCGATCGACGTTCCAAGTGGCAACTCGAACTTCGCCGAGAAAACGGGGTCCTCCGATGGGGCGATGAACTCCTCTCGCACCAGGGACATTCCGCCGACAGCCAACGTGAACAACACCGCGATGATGAGAACAAACCGGTACTGGCAACGCAGCGCTATTCCGAGAATATCGCGGTAAAACCGATACCAGCGCCCGCCAAAGAGGTCACCCGCACGGTCTTTCCTGGGTGGCGTTTTCAGCGTCACTGTCGACAGCAATGGCACAAACGTCATCGCCATCAACCATGAAGTGAGCAAGGCAATGCCAACAACGTAGAAGATATCTGAGGTGTATTCACCGACGGCCGATTTTGCCATACCGATTGGCATGAATGCCGCGACCGTCGTCAGCGATGACACGAGCAACGGTGTTCTTAATTCCGCGCCGGACTCGATAGCGGCCGTTATCGCGTCTTTGCCATCCTCACGCTTCACAAGTATGGACTCGACGACGACGATCGCATTGTCGACCAAAAGGCCGAGCGCGATGATTAGCGCTGTTAAGGAAATTCGGTTGATCGTGATACCGAATACCTGCATCACGAAGAACGAGGCGATCATAGTCGTCGGTATCAAGGACCCTACGACGAGCCCTGTCCGCACGCCGAGAAACGCGATCATTACCAGGATAACAATGGCAATCGCCTGCATCAGACTCGAGGAAAACGACGCTACGGATTGCTCAACGAGATCGGCCTGAAACCAGATCTTCTCAATCTCGATGCCCCAGGGATACTTGGCGACCAGCTGCGGCATCAGCACATCGAGACGCTCGCCCAACTTGAGAATGTCGCCACCGTCCCGCATCGAAACGGCAATTGCCAGGGTTGCCTCACCATTCACGCGGCTGATACTGGCGGGTGGATCCTTGTAACCACGATAGACGTTAGCGATATCTTCGAGATACACGAGAGATCCGTCCGGCAGCGGAACAACCGTGCGCTGCAGATCCGCAACGGACTCGAAATTGCCGGTAGGCTCGAGCGCGATGCGCTCTCGCCCGCTGACGATATCGCCGCCTGACAGCAAGATATTGACGGTTGCGAGTGACGCCGTCAGTTGCTGCGGCGAAAGGCCGAGTTCCGCAAGCCGGGAATTGTCGTACTCGACGAAGATGACTTCCTGCTGTGCGCCGTGAATCGACACCTTGGCGATATCCGACTCTTTCAACAGCTCATCACGAAGCTCGTCAGCGACAGTCTTCAACTCGGCGTAGGAAAAACCATCGCCCGCGAGCGTATAGATACTGCCGAATACGTCACCAAACTCATCGTTGACTTCAGGAGTCTGCGCGCCTTCCGGCAAATCCTGAATGACGGTATCCACTTTGCGGCGCAGATCGTCAAAGATCGGCCGCATGATCTTGTAACTTTCTTTGAAGTTCGCGCTTATGATCGAAATTCCGGTTCGGGATTCGCTTGTGATCGAGTCGATCTCGGGCATTTCCTGAATCTTCTTTTCGATCTTGTCCGTTACCAGCAGTTCGACGCGTTCAGGACTGGCGCCGGGAAATCGCGTCGTAATCACGACTGTTCGCACGATGAACCCGGGATCCTGTGCTTTGGGCAGATTCTTAAACGCAAGGGTGCCAGCGATGATGAGCAGAGTGACGATCGTCAGCGTGACGCGATTATTCTGTATGGCGGATGCGGTAAAGTTCACATTGACACCGTTATTGCGATTCAGCGGTGACCAGCACGCGTTGGCCCTCACGGATGATCGAAACCCCGGCCGTAATAACGAAATCACCGACAGCCAGGCCATCGACGATTTCGATGCCAAACTGAGACAATTCACCTACCTCAACCGGCTGCCGTGTTACGGATGCTTCGCCTTGGGATCCAGACGGAACAGCGATGAAAACAAAGCTTCCATCGGGGTCGTTGATTACGGCACTTACAGGGATCACCACCCCGGCACCCGATGCAGCAGCCGAGTCAAACTTGAAGGTCACGTTTGCCGTCAGTCCCGAACGCAAGGCCGGATCTTTTTCTGCGATCCTGATCACGACAGGAAACCCAGCCGACCCGGACGCTGATGCGACGGATATTTCGGAAATAACGCCGTTAAACTGGCGATTCGGTATAGAAGAAAAGTCGATGCTGACCGGTGTACTGTTGTCGACAAGACCGATCAGACTTTCCGGCAAGTTTGTTGTGATCTCAAAGGTATCACCACAGCTGACCGCGGCGACCTGCTCGCCCGCCTGGGCATTTTCGTTAACTTCAATGTCGAGCGACGCTATCGAGCATTCCGTATCCGCCGTTAGCTTTGTGTAGGAAAGATTCAAGCGCGCAATTTCCAGAGCCTTACCGGCCGACGCGACCATTGCAGCGAACGATTCCGCTTGCGCACGCGCCGCGTCGAGGTCATTCAGTGACGCGTTGTCATTTGCGTAAAGCCCTTTCGCGCGTTGATAGTCTGCAGCGGCTTTGCGATCGTTTGCCTGCGCCTCGACCAGGGATGCCTGTGCCTGCTGTACCTGCAGGACGTAACTGTCGGAATCAATTTCAGCGATCAGGTCGCCCGCTTTCAGCCGTTGACCAATCTGTACCGGAATGCTCACGACCGTCCCTGACACCTTGAAACTGAGACGGGATTCGCGACTCGACTTCGATGTTCCTGAAAAACTTCGGTTCCGAAAGACACTGGCGTCCGACACGCTGATGTAGCGAACAGGGCGCAGCTGTTCTTGGCTTGGGGCATCCGCTTGGCCGCAGGCTGTGACACCAAGAAGGCCGGCCAGCAAAATCACATTGCCTGTTCTGAAGCTCATCGTTTTGTTCCTGTCAAAGTACTGCGAAATTCAAGCGCCAGTGCGTTTCGTTCCTCGGGCGGCAACAAATAATCATATCCACCGACGGCACGTTGCATCGCCATGATGATGCTAAGAAAGTTATACAAGGACTCAGCCGAGGCTGCCGATGCCGTGAGACTTGTCTCCTGTGCATCGAGCAACTCGATGACATTTACCGCACCGCGTGCATAGGCGTCGCTAACCAGATCGTAGTTTTTCAGTGATGCCTCTGCCGCTATCGCCGTCAGATTGATCTGCGCATAGGCTGCCTGAGCAGCAAATAACTGACTTCGAATCGTCTCCTCAACGCGCTCCTCGGCGGAGGAACGCAAGGACTCGAGCTGTCGTAATTCATGGCTCGCTCGAGACACATTCGCTTTCCTTAAGCCCCCCGAGAATAGCGGCAGGGTCGCCTGTAGCCCGACGCTCCAGTCGTCAAGATTCTCACCGGACGCCGGGCCGGCTCCCAAACCGGACTGTCCAAGATTGCTGGTATAGCGCCCACCGATTGAGAAGTCGGGCAGCCAGTAGGACCGCCGCTGGCTCGTCAGGTCTCGTTGCTTTGCAACGATCTGTGCATTCAGTTGTTCAAGCTCTGGTGCCTGGCGCAATGCACGGTCAATATAGAATCGCGAGAATGTCGCGTAGTCCGCAGGACTTGCAATCAGACGATCGAACTCCTGCTTTGTCATCACGAAGGGTTCGTTGAACGACGCTTCTTTCAGCGCCAATCGCACGCCCTGTGGCTTGTGCAAAATTCGATTGAGTGTGACATGGGCCTGACTCTCAGCTGCCCTCTCATTCAATACCAGTATTTGTGCTCGTGCCACCTCGGCCTGCCATCGGTACACATCAGCGGCTGTCGAGCTCCCGACGCTAACGCGATTTTTTGCAAGCTCAAGGTTCGCCTGACTAATACGCAGGTTGTTCTCCTGCACCGCCAGCTGTGAACGCGCATTCAGGACCGTGTAGTAGGATGTCGATGCGGCCAACACGACGTCGAGTTTGAATTCGTCGAAGCTGGCCAGACGCGATTTCTGTATTTCTTTCTGAATCTTCAGGTTGGCGCTCGCAGCATCCGAGTACAATAATTGATCAACGCTGATGGCCGCATCAGCAGTTCGCTCCGAAGATAGCCCTGCAGTAACAAGCGGCGAATCGTTGCGCGCGGTATAGCTCGTCGATGCCCCGATCTGAGGCAGAAGATTGGCACGCGCACGTGCGATTTCCTCAAGACTCGCCTGCACACCGTAGGTTTCCGCTAAAAGATCCTGATTTTGCTCAATGGCCATAAGGGCTATTTCAACAAGGCCGTACTCCTCACCCGTGACATCTGGCACACGATTCAGTAACACAGCATCGTTGAGGAGATCAAAACTCGGTGATAGCCCGATCTGTCTCGCGGTCGCCATGTTGATCGTCAGCTGGTCCTTCTTCGCCGATGCAACCGGCTGATCCTGGGTGCGCTCGCCCAACATGACGGCCTGCATATTGAGTGCATTGAGTCTTGCCTGGCGACCGGCGTCACGCGGCTCCCGGTCGGTTGCGAGCAAACCACGCTCAACGTCAATGAAGCCAACAAGGCTGAAGCTTGCCAAACCCGCCGCATTGATTGCAGCGATAAGGTCGGCGAATTCCGCGGCCGGCATACGCGGCAACGCCGCGACGAAGATCGCTTCGGTCTCGGCTGGTACACGGTTCATCAGACGATGATCGACTCCGTCGTGCGTAACCTCGATAAGCGTAATGCCTTTCGCCGCACTCACATTGAGCGCAGCGCTGCGAAGCTTCGGGATCGCATTTGATAAATTCTTATCAACGAAAAGCGCCAGATTCCGATACGGCTTGAATCTTGACAAAGTGTCGAGATCATCGTCGAAGTTCGCATAGGCAGTCAGGTAGTTCAGGTTGGGAACACCCGACCTGCCATCCTTCGCTCCGGTTTTCAATAATCCCGTATCGAGAATAACGGGCAGGAACGTCGGCTTGGGAAACTCTGATCGAGTCGCGGCCACCTGATTGGCGACGAACCCCACTAAGAGTACAAGATCAACGTCCGGGTCCGCATACGCAGCGTCAATCATCGACAGTGTCGATTCCTTGCTCCAGTCCCCGATGAACTCCCGAATTTCCACGTCAAACTCGTTCGCCGTCAGCACCAGTAGCTCATCGACATACAATTGTTGCTGTTTCGCCATGCGGGCAGACGGACCGTCCAGTACGACCGCTACGACGACTTTTTCCTGTGCCTGACTGGGTGCCGCGATACACAACAGCACTGTGATAAAAATAAGTTCGTACAGGCGGTAAGGATTACTTGCTAACGACGACATCTACTGCTCCGACATTCAGGGGGTTCAGGGCTCGGCTTACATTTGCAGCCCGCAGCTTTCAAAAGCTTCACGAATCGTCACCTTTTCCGCTTCCGTCAACTCCAGCATGGGCGGTCGCACATACCCGCCGACCTGCCCGAGCAGTTCTTGCCAGTACTTGCCGAATGCCTGAGGTTTGTCGGATGGTCTGGAGCGGGCCATAGCGTCGCGCACAGGATTCAGGCTGTCACGCACCCGTCGTGCTTCCTCGAACTTCCCATCAAAGGCCAACCGAGTGTACTCGTCCATGCGTTTGTCATTTCGGGTTTGCAAATGGTAGGGCGGTGACGAACAAAGATAGAGCTGCCAGCCGAGTTCTTCGATGTTGTCCAGCCAGTCGTCCTCTGCTGACGTCGATACCTGAATCTTGTCTCCGATCATGCGACTGAGTCGAACATACATCTCTCGAGGAACTGAGTATTTAATGGCAACGATGTTCGCCAGCTCTGCAATCCGTGCGCACTCTTCGGGCTGCATCAGGTAGCCAGAATCCGGATGACTCCACATGGCAATGCCGATATCAAGGCGATCGCACAGCGCTTTATAGTATTGGTACAGAACCTCACCTCGTTCGTGCACAAAGCTCAGCACGGGGGCATGTACGACGATGTAATCGGCTCCGCAGTTTTGTGCATGCAGTGAGAGGTCCAGCACCGTATCGAAATTCTGGTCCGACACCGAAACAATTACGCCAGCCTTACCCGCACACTCTTCGACAGCGAGCTCGAAGTTTCGCTTGCGCTCAGCGAGACTCATCGAAAAGAACTCGCCCTGTTTGCCGGCGATGAACAGCCCATTGATATCGAGGTCATCGATCCAGTGACGAATATTCGCGCGCAGGCCCGCTTCATTCACCGAAAGGTCTGCGTTGAATGGGTTCAACGCGGCCGCCCAGATCCCGCGCATGTTCTCGCGGGCATAATCTTTTGCTTCAAACTTTGTGTAGTTAATGGCAATTCATCCGGTGGTGGTTGTATCGAAACGAAAATCGGCTACGGCAGACCATGATACCCAAATGCCCCGGTCCTGCGATAATAGAAACCTGCAACGGAGGACCCAATGAACATAGGAATTATAGGCCAGGGCGCCATTGGTCGTTATGTGCACGAGCAACTAATGAGTCGGGGTCATGTCCTTCGGGCGCTTGTGTTGCGGCCGGCGCGATTAGGGGACAACGAAACAGAGCATAAGGGCACGATTCGCGTGGCATCGATCGCTGACCTGCCCGACAACATCGATCACATGATCGATTGCGCGGGTCATTCAGCGCTCAAGTCTTACGGTCCCGATATCCTGCGACGCGGTTTTGATTTAACGACGGTCTCCATCGGCGCATTGGCCGACGCCGAGCTCTATCGAATTTTGGAGCAGGCCGCTATTGACGGCCACGCGAAACTTCACCTGGCCAGCGGTGCGATCGGTGCGCTTGATTGCCTGCGGGCCGCCCGCGTCGGCGGACTGCAAAGTGTCACCTATATTGGCCGAAAGCCGCCGCAAAGCTGGAGAGGCTCACCGGCAGAAACTCGACTGGATCTTGACGCCCTGGGTGATGTGGCAGAGATTCACTTTGAAGGCTGTGCCCGGGACGCCGCCACCGAGTACCCGAAAAACGCGAACGTTGCGGCGGCCGTGGCGCTGGCCGGACTCGGATTTGACGACACGAAGGTCAAGCTGATCGCTGATCCAAACGTGTCGGATAATATTCATGAGGTTCATGCGACCGGCAACTTTGGCCAGTTTTCGTTCGAGATCAGTGGACGTTCGCTGCCCGATAACCCGCGCAGCTCGGCACTTGCGGCGATGAGTGTCGTCAGCAATCTTGAGCAGAGAGCCAAGAGCGTTTGTTTCTAGAGGCGCGCTAAGCTGAAATCGCTTGATCGGATGGCAGCCGCGTGTGAGTCTGACCGCAAATAACAATATCCAAGGCCGCTACGATGAGCACCTATCCAGACCTGCACCTCTATATCAACGGCGAGTGGCGCAAAACCGCTAACGATCTTCCCGTCCTGAATCCGGCGACGGAAGAAGAGATCGGTCGCCTGCCCCATGCCGAGATGAGCGACCTCGACGACGCGCTTGAAGCGGCCGAGAAGGGATTCAGGATCTGGAGCCGGGTTGCACCGGTGGAAAGAGCCAACGTTCTTTTCAAGGCCGCGGCGCTGATGCGGGAACGGCAAGAGGAAATCGCTACCGCGATCACAGCGGAACATGGCAAGCCACTCGCGCAGGCCCGGCTCGAAGTCATTCGCGGCTGCGAGTTTTTCGAGTGGGATGCTGGCGAGGCCACCCGCACCTATGGTCGTGTCATACCCAGTGCGCCGGGTGTTCGCTACATCGTGCACCACCAGCCGATCGGGACTGTCGCTGCGTTTTCACCCTGGAACTTCCCGATGAGCCAACCCTGCCGCAAGATAGCCGGCGCTATCGCGTCCGGTTGCTCGATAATTCTCAAAGCCGCCGAAGAAACCCCAGCGGGTGCTTTGCATATCGCGAGAGCTTTGCATGATGCGGGACTCCCACACGGAGCGCTGAATTTGGTGTTCGGCACACCATCGGAGATCTCGAGTCATCTGATCAAGCAGGATCAGGTGCGCCTGGTCGCGTTTACGGGTTCAACCGCGATCGGTCAACATCTGACTACTTTGGCTTCGCAGCACATGACACCTGTCCTGATGGAGTTGGGCGGACATGCTCCGGTCATAGTCTGCGAGGACACTGATGTGGAATTGGCCGCGCTGAGCGGCGCGGTCCGCAAGATGCGTAATGCAGGCCAGGTCTGTACGTCGCCTACTCGATTCTTCGTCCACGAAAGCATTTGCGACGAATTCACAGATACCTTCGTACGCCGTGCTGCCCAAACTGTTGTGGGTAACGGGCTTGAGTCGGGCGTGGAGATGGGGCCGCTTGCGAATGATCGAAGGATCGACGCACTGACGGCCCTGGTGGAAAACGCCCGTGAACAAGGCGCCGAAATCAGGACCGGCGGAAAAAAACTGGATGGCAAGGGTTATTTCTTCCAGCCGACGGTACTCACAAATGTCCCCGATACCGCGCGGGTCATGCAGGAAGAACCCTTTGGTCCGTTGGCGATCATTAACCCCATCGCTTCGCTCGACGAGGGTATTGAGAAGGCTAACTCTGTGCCCTTTGGCCTTGCCGCATACGGATTCACGAACAGGGCGGACTACGTGGACCGCATGATCGAATACATCGAAGCGGGCAATGTGTCGATCAACACGCTCGAAGCGTCACTGCCGGAGACACCCTTCGGTGGTGTTAAGTCCAGCGGCTATGGGCGTGAAGGTGGGACCGAGGGCCTGCACCATTACATGATCACCAAGAACGTTTCTCACAGTATGTCGATTGTCGCCTAGAGCTCCGTCCTAAGCGCGAACAGTTCCGGGAAAAAGCTGACGTCGATGGCCTTTTTCAGGAATGACACGCCGGATGATCCGCCCGTGCCCCGGCGGTTTCCTATGATTCGCTGAACGGTATACATGTGCTTGAAGCGCCAGTTCTGAAAGGCATCCTCGATGTCGACCAGTTTTTCGGCAAGCTCGTACAGTTCGAAGTACTTGTCAGGGTTGCAGTAGATCGTGTGCCAGGCCGCCTGGACGGAATCGTTGGCCTCATAGGGCAGGCTATAGTCCCGCTCGAGCTTTTGATCATCAATATCGAACCCTGTCTCACTCAGCTTGCGCAGCACCACGTCGTATACGCTGGGTTCGCTGAGCACAGAACTTAGCTCGGCAAACACGTCAGGGTCGTGGCGATACACTTCTATCAGCTTCTTGTTTTTGTTCCCAAGCAGGAACTCCAGTTTACGATAGCCATGGGACTGGAATCCCGACGCCGGCCCAAGCGTGTCACGAAACTTCAGATAGTCCACAGGTGTCATCGTCGAGAGGATTGACCACGACTGCGTGAGTTGCATCAGAATCAGCTTCACTCGAGCGATGACCTTGAATGCCTGGCGATAATCGTCTTTTTTGACGCTTTCAATTGCCGCTTCCACCTCGTGCCCTGCAAGCTTTAACCACAGTTCGCTGGCCTGGTGGATTATGATGAAGAGCATTTCATCATGCTGATCTGACAGCCGGTGCTGTGCGTTTAAAATCTTCGGCAGGTGCAAGTATTTGCCATAGCTCATTCGATCCTTCAGATCGGTATGAATGCTCTTCTCGAGCTCCCTGTAATTTTTTCTCTCCTTGCTCATTGCGGCTCCCTAAATGTTTCGGTGGCCAGTTCGAGTAACTGATCCATGACGGTTTGTTCGTTCCAGTCGCTCTCTATGTCCGGCAACTGCATTATCTTGTCCATGATACGTTTTTGTTCGTCACCAACACGAAGTGCCTCGGAGTAGGGCACGTCCGGCGAGAACGTCACCATTGAATAAAGCGGTGTCCAGAGTTCAGGGTATGCGTCATGAAATTTTGCTTCGATCTTCTTCTGAAGCTGGAATCGCTTGTCGCCGGACAGGTCACTCATCTCAACGAAGTTACGTTTCGATAATTCTGCGATCGCATCGCCGTTCGGTTTGCGAGCGCTCTCGTAAGCCGGAAAGATCTGCTCCCAATCGTGGTCATACTGTGTGATCAACGCATCGAGTTCAGCGCAGTCTTCAAAACCGCAATTCATGCCTTGCCCGTAGAACGGCACGATCGCGTGTGCGGCATCGCCGATAAGGCCAACCTGGTTGTTGAATGACCAGGGAAACACGTGCACGAGAAACAGCGGCGCGGCCGTCTTTTCCATAAAGGTCTCAACCGGGTCTTCCAGACAGTCCATCGCATCCGCGAAATGGGTTGCGAAGAAGGCCTCTACCGCAGGACGCTCCTGCAACGCCTCAAAAGACACGGCACCTGAGTGGTTCAAAAAGAGCGTACACGTAAATGACCCGTCAGTATTAGGCAACGCTATGAGCATAAAGTCTTTGCGTGGCCAGATATGAAGCGCGTTCTTCTCGAGCTTGTGCGATCCGTCCGGGTTCGCCGCGATGTTCAGCTCGATATAGCACTGCGGCATGTACGTCTGGCTGTAGCTGAATCGCGGCACGTTGTGCGCAAGCCGACGTACCTTTGAATGTGCTCCATCCGCGCCGAACGCAAAGTCGGACTCGACAATCAGCTCATCGCCGTTGCTTGTCTTGAATGTCGTCGTCGCCGATTCGAAATCGATGTCAACCAGGCGATGTTCAAAGTAAGTGGTGATGTTTGCTTCAGCATCGGCAATGTCCAGCAATTGTTCGTTGATCCCGCCGCGTGAAACAGACCAGATCGCATCACCTGCCCGGCCGTAGGCAAGCTCGCTGAGGTCACCGTCGACGCCATGAACTGCGCGGTGGTGCATTGGGATGGCCTGACTTTTGGCTTCGGCACTAATGCCGAGCTTCTCGAGCGATGTCCAGCCGCGATCGGACAAGGCAATGTTGATCGATTTGCCCTGGTAGATGTTGGTTTGCCGTGAGTCGGGTCGCCCTTCGTACAGGCCGACCTTGTAGCCGTGTCTCGCCAGCAATATGGCGAGCAAGCTACCAACCGGTCCGCCACCGACAACGGTAAAGGTCTTCTGCGTCACCTAAGGTTCTCCCCGGGCCAGCAGCTCACGCATCACCTTGCCGAAAGTGAAAACATCTTCAAATGAATTGTAGAGCGGCATCGGCGCGATCCGGATGATGCAAGGCTCACGAAAATCGGCGATGACGCCGGCTGCGATCATGTCGTCAAACAGAAGGCGCTCACGTCCGGCGATGTCGATCGAGATCTGGCTTCCGCGCTGCGCAGGGTCACGCGGCGTGATAAGTCGGATATCGGCATCGGGGAATTCGTCGGCCAGCCTGTCGACCGTGTACTCCAGGTAGCCTGTCAGTTTTTCGCTCTTCTCACGCAACGCTGTCATGCCGACCTCGGCAAATATGTCGAGCGAGGCCTTCATTGCAGACATCCCCAATATGGGCACATTGCTCAATTGCCAGCCCTGTGCTCCCTCCATCGGCTGGAAACCGTTTTTCATCTCGAAGCGCGTCGCCTTGTCATGCCCCCACCAGCCACCAAAGCGGGGCAAATCTGGATCGTTCCCGTGACGTTCGTGCACGAATATTGCGCCGACGTTGCCCGGGCTCGAGTTCAGGTATTTGTAAGAACACCAGGCGGCGAAATCGACATCCCAATTGTGCAGTGACAGGGGCACATTGCCGGCTGCATGGGCCAGGTCAAATCCGGCGATAGCACCAACCGCATGCGCCGCTTCGGTCAGGCGCTGCATGTTGAAAAGCTGACCGGTGAAGTAGTTAACACCGCCGAAGAAAACCAGCGCGACTTCATCAGCGTTCGCCTCGATTGTGGCGAGGATATCTTCCTCCCGGATCAGGCGTTCGCCGTCTCTTGGGGCCACTTCGATAATGGCGTCATCCGGGTCGAAGCCGTGAAACTGTGCCTGGGTCTCCAGCAAATAGCGATCCGACGGAAACATTCTTGCTTCGCTGATGATTTTGAAACGCGTTTTTGTCGGACGATAGAACGACACGTATAACAAATGAAGATTAGTCGTCAGCGAGTTCATGCAGACAACTTCGGACTCCTTCGCACCGACGATCTCGGCCATCGCGGGTGTCAGGCGTTCGTGGTAGCTGTACCACGGGTTTGTGGAATGAAAGTGTCCTTCAACGCCGTACTTGGCCCACTCGTCGAGTTCCAGTTCGACGGCGGCGCGCACTGTTTTCGGCTGCAGCCCGAGGGAATGCCCTGTGAAGTAAACAAGCGTGTCTGTAGTGAACGACGGAAAATGGAAGCTGTCACGATAATCCCTGAGCGGATCCGCTGCGTCTTGTGCCTGTGCGAACTCAATTGTCGATTCGTATTGCACCTCAGCTCCTGTCACTCTCTGGAAGCGTCACCCAGCCTTCCGGTGGTTCTTTGCCCGGATGCAGAACGCCACAATCGGGACAGGTTCTCGCCGCGGTATCGTCGTAGAACGTCTGGTAGAGCGGCGGCAGGTCGTGCACGATCGACTTCAATAAAACCTCAACGCGGTGCACAAGACTGCCGCATTCAAAGCAGTACCACTCAAAGGCATCTTTCAGACCATCCGGGCGCTTGGGCTCTATGACGAGCCCGACGCTGCCTTCCATGGGCCGCTGCGGAGAGTGCCGGACATGCTTGGGGAGAAAGAAGATTTCGCCTTCCCGAATAACGACATCGTAGAACTCGCCATCGTCAAAAACCTTCAACACCATGTCGCCCTCAAGCTGATAGAAGAATTCCTCGACAGGATCGTCGTGAAAGTCGGTCCGCTTGTTCGGACCACCGACAACGAAAGCCATCATATCCGTGTCTTCCCAGATTTGCTGGTTGCCGACGGGCGGCTTGAGGAGATGTCGGTGTTCTTCGATCCAGGCTTGAAAGTTGAATGCGGCAAGTTTCGTCATGGCAGAGTGATCCTTCGGTTGTTCGTCCCCGGGGGTTGGACGGGTATTGACGATACCCCAAGTGCCCGAGAAATAATCGGAGGAATTCAGATTGTGCATCCGTGCAGCCAGATCGTTATTATCAGGCATTCGCCAATTATCGAGAATGCCGCATGAAAATCCAATACATTGTTCTTTTCTTTTTGACTGCGTTCTCAACGTCGTTGCATGCCGAAACAATCGCCATTATCGGGACCGGTAATCTGGGGAGCGCTTTGGGCCCGGCGTTTGCCGACCAGGGCCATACGATCGTCTATGGCTCCAGACACCCGGACAGCGAAAAAGCTCAGGATCTTGTTGCCGCTACTTCGCGGGGTGCGAGCGTAACGACGCCGAGGGAAGCCGTTCGCGATGCGAGTATCGTCGTGCTTGCTGTGCCAGGGCTTCTGGTCGAGGAAATTACTCTTGGTCTTGGCGACCTGACTGGGAAAATTATTATTGATCCGACTAACCCGCTCGTTGGCGACTGGGATATCGCATTGAGTCTGGGCGGGGAAATATCGAATACACAGATAATTCAGAGTGCAGCGCCAAACGCCTTTGTTGTAAAAGCATTCAACACGCTCAATTGGCGACAAATGATTGAGCCCGGCGGCGACATTTCGATAATGTTGGCCGGTGACAACGAAGGCGCGAAAGAATGGGTTGCGGCGCTGATTATTGGAATGGGATTGCATCCCATCGATCTCGGGCCGGGAAAGCACGCCCGCTGGGTTGAAGGAATGGCGCTTCTTTGGATCAATAACCGAATTTCTTCCCGCCCCGGGTTCGATTTCCATCTTCGGCGAATAGAATGAGCGGATTGCACAGTCCCTCCTACTAACGTATCCGCCTTTTATTGGGTAGAATAATCAATAGTGCCAAGACCAAACAACGAGAACTCGCGGGCCCACCGACGGAGTCCGCATAAGAGGGAAAACATGAAGAAACTAATTGCTGGCGCAGGCGCGCTGTTTTTTTTGGCTGCGTGCAACCAACAGGCCGCGGAACCGGTCGCCGAACAGGCGGAGCCGCTGATTTCCGGGCTCGAACTCCAAAACATGGATACCAGTGTAAAACCGGGCGACAACTTTTTCTATTACATGAATGGTACCTGGCTCAAAGAGACTGAGATTCCTGCTGACAAATCCAACTACGGCGTCTTTAGTATTCTCGCGGACGAAGCACAGGAGAACGTCAGGAACATTATCGATGAGTCCGCCAACGGCGACTTTGCCAAAGGAAGCGATGAACAAAAAGTTGGCGACCTTTATCGCTCGTACATAGATTGGGGTACGCGTAACGAACTGGGCGTAAGCCCTCTTGATGCAACCTTCGACAAAATCAACGCGCTGGAAAATCAAGATGATCTCGCCGCGTTTATGGCAGAAAGTGTGAGGGTCGGCATAAGCATGCCCCTGGTTATGGAGCAGCTGCCCGACTTGAACGATTCGAGCCAGTATTCGATGATGGTTTCGCGAGGCGGCCTGGGGCTGCCGGACCGCGAGTACTACGTGCTT
>Ga0255040_10000059_pt1 | contig 21841 bp, 22 predicted proteins | sample BC1_12_2_MG_FD_181711 | JGI IMG/M metagenome (GOLD analysis project Ga0255040, IMG submission 181711) | Seawater microbial communities from Strait of Georgia, British Columbia, Canada - BC1_12_2 | ecosystem: Environmental > Aquatic > Marine > Strait | place: Canada: British Columbia | collected... | reverse complement strand
ATTTTGGTGACTTCACCGCGGTCGACAGTGTCGACCTGGAGATCTACAAGGGTGAGCTGTTCTCCCTGCTCGGCGGTTCGGGTTGCGGCAAGACTACGCTATTGCGCATGCTGGCCGGATTCGAAGATCCCTCTGCGGGCAACATCTTTATCGATGGTGTCAACATGAACGACGTGCCGCCGTACGAGCGCCCGGTCAATATGATGTTTCAATCCTACGCGCTGTTTCCACACATGACCGTGGAAAATAACGTCGCCTACGGCCTTAAGCGCGACGGTCTTCCCGCCAGCGACATCGCTCAAAAAGTCGAGGAAGTGCTGGCGATGGTCGAACTGACTCGCTTTCGCAAGCGTAAACCGCACCAGCTCTCCGGTGGCCAACGACAGCGCGTTGCGCTGGCGCGCGCGCTGGTCAAGCAACCCAAGGTATTATTGCTCGATGAACCCCTCGGCGCGCTCGACAAACGCCTGCGCGAACAGGCCCAGTTTGAATTGATGAACCTGCAGGATCAGCTCGGGGTTACTTTCGTTGTCGTGACCCACGACCAGGAAGAAGCGATGACGCTGTCGACACGTATCGCGATCATGGATAACGGTCGCTTCATGCAGATTGGCACGCCAACCGAGATCTACGAATTTCCGCAGTCGCGACTGGTCGCCAACTTTATCGGTAACGCCAACATGTTCGAAGGTCGTATCACCGAAAATGGTCCGGATCATGTCGTGGTTGAAAGCAAGGAGGTCGACTGCGAGTTTTATATCGATCACGGCCTGTCAATCCAGGAGGGTAGCAAGGTCTGGGTTGCGCTACGACCGGAGAAAATCAGTATCTCCAAGGGAACGCCCGCGAGCGGTCCCACCAATACCCTGAAAGGCATGGTGCACGGCATCGGCTACCTGGGCGGAACCTCGACCTATCGCGTACAGGTGGGGGATAGATTGATCGAAATTACTTCACCAAACCAGAATCGCCCCAAAGATGGAAATCCACCAATTGAATGGGATGAGGAGGTGTACCTGAGCTGGGAGGCTTCGAGTTCGGTTGTGCTGAGCAAATGAACGAAGCAGATAAAATTTCACATATTTCACTCGCGGATCGTCTGAACCACGTACTGCAGCATCACTGGAAACGGTTGATCGTATTCATTCCCTATTTCTGGCTGTTTGTTTTTTTCCTGGCACCTTTCTTCATCGTACTAAAAATAAGCCTCTCCGAGGCAATCATAGCCAGCCCACCCTTCAAGCCCATGCTCAACTGGGCCGAAGAAGGCATCATGCAAATCAGGGTGGTAGTCGATAATTACGCCTACCTGTGGGAAGACGATTTATACGTCAAAACCTACCTGAACTCTCTCAAAATATCGACTATATCGACCATTCTGTGCCTGTTGCTCGGCTACCCGATAGCCTACGCGATAGTGCGCTCCAGCCATACCACCAAACATATTCTGTTGATGCTAATCATCCTGCCCTTCTGGACTTCTTTTCTGCTGCGGGTATACGCGTGGATGGGGCTACTCGCCGATCAGGGAACCATCAACAATCTGTTGATCTCGCTGGGAGTCATCGATGACCCGATCCGCTTACTGTATTCTGAATTCGCCGTTTACGTCGGTATTGTCTACACCTATGTACCCTTCATGATCCTGCCGCTTTACGCAAACATGGAAAAACTCGACTGGACGCTGCTCGAAGCGGCCGCCGATCTCGGCGCCAAACCAATGACCACATTTTTCACCGTCACCCTGCCGATGACCACACCGGGCATAATCGCCGGGGCACTACTGGTGTTCATCCCTGCGACCGGTGAGTTCGTTATTCCGGACCTGCTCGGGGGCGGTAACGTATTAATGATAGGCCGACTTCTATACAACGAATTCAACGCCAATGTCGACTGGCCGGTCGCTTCCGCGGTCGCGATGGTACTTCTGGTGGTACTGGTATTGCCGATGATGCTCTACCAGCACATCCAGTCGAAGGAGACGGAAGGTTAATGAGCAACGGCAGGCAATCGCGCTTTCTATTTATCACCACCTGTTTCGGGATTGCGTTTCTGTATATCCCGATGATCATGCTGATTATCTATTCTTTCAATAAATCCAAGATCGTGCCGATCTGGGGCGGTTTTTCGACCAAGTGGTACGGGGTTTTATTTGCCAGCGAGGAAGTCTGGGAATCAGTCACGTTGAGTTTAAAGGTTGCAGTTGTCAATGCCTGCTTCGCAACGATTCTGGGCACACTTGCTGGTTTGGCATTAGTGCGATTTGGGCGCTTCAAGGGGCGTACATTATTTAGTGGGATGATCTCCGCACCGCTGGTTATGCCGGAAGTTATCACCGGGCTGTCGTTGTTATTGATGTTCATCACGCTCAAGGAGTTCATCGGCTGGCCCGACAAACGCGGTTTTACTACGATCACGATCGCTCACATCACCTTTTCGATGGCCTACGTCGCGGTCATTATCCAGTCACGTCTGGCCGGTATGGCGCAAGACCTGGAGGAAGCTGCACAGGACCTCGGCGCAAAGCCCTTACGGGTGCTTATCGACATCACCCTGCCTTTGCTGGCGCCAGGAATGGTCGCCGGCTGGTTACTGTCGTTTACTTTATCTCTGGATGACCTGATTATCGCGAGTTTCGTCTCGGGCCCCGGTGCGGTGACATTGCCGATGCTGATTTACTCGCGCGTGCGCTTAGGATTGCGCCCCGACATCAACGCGCTCGCGACAATCATCATTCTGGTGGTCGCTATCGGTGTATTGCTGGCGGCCTGGATTATGTTCCGACAACAGAAACAGCGTGAACTGGAATTGAGTATGAGCGAGGAAAACTAAAAGTTACGTCGCGCAGGTCCTGGTTGGAATCTTTATAACCACATCGCAATTGTAAGATCCCCGCTTGCGCGGGGATGGCTCAGAGTAAATGGGGATGAGATCAGCAGCGCATGGTGACTGATTAGCCCGGGTCGCGACGCAGCGCCTGGCACATGCAGTGCACACCACCACCGCCAGGGGTGATCATCGAAACATCCGGGTCGAACACTTCGAGACCGTGTGCTCGCACCTTCTCTTTGAGCACATGACTCTTCTCCGGTAACAGCACTCGATCGTTACCCAGCGCAACCACGTTACAGCCCAGATCCAGCGTATCCTGGAATGGCACTGAAATTATTTCGATCTGTTTTGACTTGAGCCAGTCGACCACATCCGGGTCGGTCGACTCGAGGCAAACAGCGGCTAGCTTGGGCGCCAACATCACCACCATCAAATCGATATGCACGTAAAACGGGTCGATATCGGCAAGCTTCACTTCCCAGCCTTCGGCCTCGAACCAGTCTTTTAACTGCACCGCCGACTGCTCCTGGCTACGCCCTTCGTCGCCTTCCCAACCGATTAGCACCGTACCCGGTTCGATCACGTTGAAATCACCGCCTTCAAACGTACCCGCGGTGACATAGTCATAAATCGGGATCCCGAGCCGTTCATAAGTCTCGATCGCGCGATAGTTTTCGCCGCGTCGCCACCAGTTCGCCATGCTGGTAATAATCGCGCCAAAGGGTGTCATTATCGATGAGTCACGCGCAAAAATTTGATAAGGCAATGCCGGGTCCGCCTCATGCAGGTGCACCTGGACATCAGCCGATTGATAAGCCGAAACCATTTCCGCGTGCTGGCGTTGCGCTACCCCGCTATCGAACTGGTAATTACGGCGGATGCTCTTCCGGGAAACCGAGCTGGTCTCGAGCCACTGGTAGTTATCGGCCGGGCCGAGCAATATATCGCGTAGCACGCCATACTCGCAATCAACGCCCCAGTTTTGCAGGGCTGCGGTACCGCCATCCGACTTGCGTGTGCGTAAACTAAATGCCTCTCCCATGTTGCCTCCAGCTGAATTTACATGATTGATCGTCACGCGCGTGAGGCTATATCTTCGCCAGGCCCAATGTCAACGCGGGCAGCGGGATATGCCGATAATTTAATTGAAACCGGTCATTTGACTTTACTTATTTTTGTGATCACAATTGCCGGGTTTGCGAATTTTAAACTATCCTTAATGACGCGATTTGGCTTTACAGAGCTATTTACGCGCCACGATTCAAACAAGGTTCAGGGAACCCTATGAAAGACTGGATTGATCAAAACAATATCACCGAGGTGGAGTGCATAGTTCCCGACCTCGCGGGCGCTGCGCGCGGTAAAATCATGCCAGCCGCCAAGTTCACCGACACCACTACCTTGCGCATGCCGCAGTCTATTTTTATGCAGTCGGTTACAGGTGATTACCCGGACCTGCAGGAGCAGATGAATCCGCTGGACATCGATATGGTACTGCAGCCCGATCCCTACACGATTCGCCTGCTGCCATGGGCGCGCGAACCATCGGCCCAGGTGATCCACGACTGTTTCGATATGCAGGGCAATCCGATCGAGTTTTCTCCACGCCAGGTGTTGCGCAGAGTCCTCGAACTTTATCGCGCCGAGGGCTGGAAACCGGTGGTTGCCCCCGAACTCGAATTTTACCTGTTACAGCCAAATCACGATCCGAAGAATCCCCTGTTGCCACCCATCGGCCGTACCGGCAGAGCCGAACGTGCCGGGCAATCTTTTAATATCGACGCGATCAATGATTTCGATCCGATGTTTGACGACATGTACGACTTTTGCGAGGGCCAGGGCCTCGAAATTGATACCCTTATTCATGAAGAAGGCATGGGGCAGATGGAGATTAACCTGCTCCACGGTGATCCGCTGGAACTGGCTGACCAGGCTTTCCTGTTCAAACGCACCGTGCGCGAAGCGGCACTGCGTCATGATTTATACGCCACCTTCATGGCCAAACCGATGGAAGCGCAACCCGGCAGTGCGATGCATATCCATCAAAGCGTCGAAGATCTGCAAACCGGTGAAAATATTTTCTCGACAGCGGAGGGCATGCCGAACGAACTATTACTCAGCCATATCGCCGGTCTGCAGCAGTTTCTGCCCGCGGCGATGTCGCTGATGACACCCTATGTCAATTCCTACCGTCGCATCGTCAAGGAAATGGCCGCACCGATCAATTTTCACTGGGGTTTCGACAATCGCACCACAGGATTTCGCGTACCCGACAATAACCCCAAAGCGATGCGTGTCGAAAACCGGATCGCATCCGCCGATGTTAATCCCTACCTGGCGATCGCTACCACCCTCGCCTGTGGTTACATCGGCATGAAACAGGGCCTGCAACCATCTGAACCGATGGCAGGCAGCGCCTACGATGAACCGATACAACTTTCGAGACACTGGTACGACTCCCTGAATCGACTAGCCGAATGCAAGGAGCTGCGCGCAATTCTTAGCGACTCCTTCGTCGATGTGTATGTCGCGGTCAAGGAAGTCGAGTTCGATAATTTTCTCAACGTGATCAGTCCCTGGGAACGAGAGCATTTACTGTTAAAAGTCTGAGGTGAACATTATGACCCAAGCAACCGCGATGGATATGAGCAATACCGAAAAGTGGCAAAGCCAGGATGGTTCCCACCACTTACACCCGTTTACCAACCCTAATGACCTGCTACAAAAGCCGCCGCGTATTATTGAATCGGCACAGGGCGTTTACCTGACCGATTCGGATGGCAACGAGCTGCTCGACATGATGGCGGGGCTGTGGTGCGTCAACATGGGCTATGGACAAAAGGACCTGATCGAGGCGGCTACCGCGCAAATCCAGCAATTGCCCTACTACAATGCTTTTTTTAAAACCTCAACTCCACCGGCGGCGGAGCTTTCAGCACTACTTGCGGAAGTAACGCCCGCACATATGCACCATGCTTTTTTTACCAGTTCCGGGTCCGAAGCCAACGATACCGTGTTACGCCTGGTATGGCGTTACTGGGATATCCTCGGCAAACCCGAAAAGCGCATCGTTATCAGCCGTAAGAATGCCTACCACGGCAGCACCATTGCTGCTTCGAGCCTGGGTGGCATGGATGAAATGCATGCCCAGGGCGGTATAATTCCAGATATCGTACATGTCGAACAACCCAACTGGTTCGCCAAACGTTGCGAACTCGGCACTGACTTTGATCGCGAAGAATTCGGGCGCCAGGCGGCACAATCGATCGCCGATAAAATCGAACAGCTGGGCGTAGATAAGGTTGCGGCTTTCATTGCCGAGCCAATCCAGGGCGCCGGTGGCGTCATCGTGCCACCGGATAGTTACTGGCCCGAAGTTAAAAAGATCTGTGACCACTACGGCATTTTGCTGGTCGCCGACGAAGTCATCTGCGGTTTCGGTCGCACCGGCGAATGGTTTGGCAGCAATTACTACGACCTGAAGCCCGACCTGATGCCGATTGCCAAGGGTCTGTCTTCGGGTTACCTGCCCATCGGTGGGGTCATGGTTGCGGATCGTATCATGGACGTTTTGATCAACCAGGGCGGTGAGTTCAATCACGGCTACACCTATTCGGGCCACCCGGTCTGCGCCGCGGTTGCGATCGCCAACATCAGGCTGATGCAGCGCGAAAATATCGTGCAAACCGTGCGTGAATCGACCGCTCCCTATTTCCAGGGAAGGCTACGCGAACTGGGTGAACACCCACTCGTAGGCGAGGTACGCGGCGTCGGTATGTTGGGCGCGCTGGAACTGGTCAAGGATAAGGAAAACTATATCAAGTTCAACAAGGATCTGGGCGTTGGCGGAATCTGCCGTGAGTTTTGTTTCGACAATAACCTGGTGATGCGCGCGGTGGGAGATACGATGATCGTTTCACCGCCACTAATTTTACAGGCGGCGGATATTGATATTTTTATCGAACGTGCCTGGCAGTGTCTCGACATGACCCAGCAGGCAATCGCCTGAATTTTGCGTTACGCGAATGACCTTCAAGCTTGTTCAGGATCGCAGTGACTCCGATGATCACCCGAACTCTTATTACCATGCGAGTCAAAATCGGAGTGTCGAGCTAACCCCGCTGGATGGTTCGCGCCGCGCCGATGTCTGCATCATCGGCGCCGGTTATACCGGCCTGTCATCTGCGCTGCATCTCGCCCAACGCGGTTACGACGTGGTGCTGGTCGAAGCACGCAAACCCGGCTGGGGTGCTTCGGGGCGTAATGGCGGGCAACTTTGCAGCGGACAGCGAAAAGATCAGGATGAACTCTGCGCGATGGTCGGCACCGAGACCGCGCGCCAGTTCTGGGAGCTGGCCGAAGCCGCCAAGAAGCTGGCACGGCAACTCATCGCTGAACATAACATCGAATGTGATTTAAAACCCGGCATCGCGCATCCAAACCACAAGCCCGCTTACGCGCGCGGCACCGAGGCATACGTCGACTTTCTGCGACGTCAATACGACTACCAGCAAATCGAATACCTCGAGCGCGACGCGATGTCGGAACTGGTAGGCAGCGCCAGCTACTTCGGCGGCAGCCTTGATATGGGTGCCGGCCATTTACACCCGCTCAACTATGCGCTGGGCCTGACCGATGCGGCGCTCGCCGCCGGCGCCAGCATATACCAGTCGACAATCGTCGAAAACATCACCGAAGGCAGTCCCAACCGCGTCATGACCAACCAGGGAGTTGTCGAAACGGACAGCGTGGTACTTGCCTGTAACGGTTACCTGGGCAAACTGGAGCCCCGCGTGGCTGGCAAGATCATGCCAATCAACAATTTTATCGTCGCCACCGAACCCTTGAACGAGGCACAGCTCAAGGTGATCAACCCGCGGGATGTCGCCATCGCCGACTCGCGTTTCGTGGTTAATTATTATCGCTTGTCAGCGGACAAACGCATGCTATTCGGCGGCGGTGAAAATTACCGGCCAAACTTTCCAACTGACATCGCGAATTTCGTGCGCAAACCCATGTTGCAGGTCTACCCCCAGCTCGAAGAAAGCCGCATCGACTATGCCTGGGGCGGCACTCTCGCGGTAACGCTAAATCGAATGCCCCATTTTGGACGGTTAGGCAACAACAACACCTACTACGCGCAAGGCTACTCCGGCCACGGAGTCGCGATGGCGACACTCGCGGGAAAACTGATTGCCGAGGCGATCGCCGGAGAAGCCGAGAGCTTTGATTTGTTCGGCAAAATCCCGACCCGTAGTTTCCCCGGTGGGGATTTGCTGCGCTGGCCCGGCATGGTGCTTGGCATGAGTTACTACGCTCTGCGGGATCGATTTTAATCCAGTGATCCGACTGCATATCAATCCAACCTTCCAGTCACTACTGGAAGCAAACAACTTGAGTAGTTACTCACAAATCATGCAAGCCTCGAGTGGAATGATTATCGAGGAAGATTGCTCGCGTGATGTTCGCCGCCTCGATCTCGATGGGCAAAAACTGTATTTGAAACGCTGCCACACGGAGAAACTTTCCTCGGCATTGGAAAGTTACTGCCGGGGAAAATTAGCCCATAGCAAGCCTTACAAGGAGATGCTGCAATTCAGATATCTGTCGCATCGCCATTTCGCAGTGGCCGAAGTGGTTGCCGCTGGAGAAGAATTGAACTATGGATTGCCTTTAAAGGGTTTCATCATGACGCGGGAAGTGCCTGGACAGGATCTTGCACTGGTATACCGCGCTGCCGATAAAGACACTCGACGCTGCATCATCTCAGATTTTGGTTCGTTATTGGGTCGCTTGCACAACTGTGGCTTTTACGGATCGACTCGGCTGAAGGATATCTTCATCGATGGCGATCCCTGCAAGTCACCCACGCTGACCCTGCTCGACCGTGAAGCTCGAAGCCCGTATCCCAGACCTGTCAGGGAAAAAAGAGTCCTTGTCCGACTACTGCTCAATGTTCGCCGCCAGGCACAACAGGGAGAAATCTTCTCTGCCAGTGAATGGGAATCTTTTGCTGAAAATTACTGTCGGTCGTTAGACGAACATTTCAGCATCGATCCCAAAGCCCTGTTAATTGCCATTCTGGTAAAACTGAACCAGCCGGGAAAAGCATACCTGCGGGAGTAACTTCAGTTCACCGCTTTCATGGCGAGCATTTGCTCTACCAGAATGTCGTCCTGAAATTGCAGGTGATAGCCCTGGTTTTCGAGGTTATCGAGCACCTCGACACTATCTTCCCGGGCGAGTTCACGCTTCTGCGTCAAGTCGAAACTGAAACTGAACTCCGGGACGCCGAAAACGCGTAGTAATTCCGCAGGGACAACGGAAAAGTCGTCTTTATCGGCCAGGTAAAGATAGGTGTCAGGTTTTCGGATACTGCGGTAGATATGGCACAACATGGCAGCTGGAATGGTTGACAATGATTGGCTCATGTTAGCACACAAGCTACGGCGCCGGCACAGCACCGATGCCGTATACGGCATCTAAGTGGTCGCGTTGGTAAACTCGGGATAGGCTTCCATACCACATTCCGCGAGATCGACGCCGTCGTATTCTTCCTCTTCGCTAACGCGTATTCCGATGGTCTTTTTGAGCAGCATCCAGACCACGAAACTGGCTGTGAAAACCCAGGTGAATATAGTAAGTGCACCAACGATTTGTCCAATGAAGCTGGCGCCATCATTGGTTAGCGGCACCGCCAGCAAACCCCACAATCCGACTACACCGTGCACCGAGATCGCACCGACCGGATCGTCGACCTTAAGCTTGTCCAGTGTGACGATGGAAAACACCACGATCACACCGCCAACTGCGCCAATCAGGGTAGCTTCCAACGCCGAAGGCGTTGATGGTTCAGCGGTTATGGCAACCAGACCGGCGAGTGCACCGTTCAGTGCCATGGTCAAATCGGCCTTACCGAACATGATGCGCGCGAGCAGCAAAGCCGCAACCACGCCACCCGCGGCCGCGGTATTGGTGTTTAAAAACACCATCGCCACCGCGTTAGAGCTTGCGATATCACCGAGCTTCAACACCGAACCACCGTTAAATCCAAACCAGCCCATCCACAGGATGAAGGTACCCAGTGTTGCGAGCGGCAAATTAGCGCCCGGGATCGCGTTGACTTGACCGTTCTTGCCGTATTTTCCTTTGCGTGCGCCGAGTAAAAGTACCCCTGCAAGCGCTGCCGCAGCACCCGCCATATGCACGATGCCGGAGCCCGCGAAATCGGAAAAGCCGAAGTCTTCGCCGAGGCTGTAAAGTCCGAACACGCTACCGCCACCCCAGGTCCAGTTACCTTCGAGCGGATAAATAACCGCGGTCATCGCTACTGCGAAAACGACGAACGCCCACAACTTCATGCGTTCAGCCACCGCGCCGGAAACGATCGACATCGCGGTTGCGACAAAAACCACCTGAAAGAAGAAGTCCGAGGCGGTCGAGTACACCGAGCCACCTTCGAAACCATTCTCAGCCGATGCCGCGAGCGCGTCGTCAACCAGGGTTTCGCCACCAGCAATACCCGACAGGAATAAACCCCCGCCATACATGATGTCGTAACCGACGACCATATACATGATGCAGGCGACCGCAAACAGGACAACGTTCTTGGTAAGAATTTCAGTAGTGTTCTTGGAACGCACCAGGCCGGCTTCGAGCATAGCGAAACCCGCGGCCATCCACATGACCAGGGCTCCGCAAACGAGGAAATAAAATGTGTCCAGTGCGTACTGTAATTGAAAAATCTGGTTCTCCATGGTATTCCCCCTTAAAGCGCTGCAGGACCAGATTCACCCGTACGGATACGGACAACCTGCTCAAGATTGGTGACGAAAATTTTGCCATCACCGATCTTGCCGGTGTTGGCGCTACTGGTAATCGCGTCTATGACCTGGTCAACCAGGTCATCATCGATACCGATTTCAAGTTTCACCTTGGGCAGGAAATCGACCACGTACTCCGCACCCCGATAAAGTTCGGTATGCCCCTTTTGGCGCCCAAAACCTTTCACCTCTACAACAGTCAGTCCCTGCACGCCGATCTCTCCGAGTGCCTGGCGAACGTCATCGAGCTTGAAGGGCTTGATTATCGCTGTAATGATTTTCATAAGTAATTTTCCGCATAAAGACTGGGTCCCGATTTTGGCGACTCTGGGAAAACACGCAAATTCCGGTTAGAATTGGTCTAATATCATCTATTTATGCATCATTATGGTGCTTTAATTTTAATTTTTGCACTAATATGGGGCTTATATGATCGACCATCAAACAATTAATCGTCTATCAGAGAAGATAAACGAATTGTTACCACCGGGATTACAGCAGGTGAAATCCGATTTCGACACGCGCTTGAAAAGCCTGTTGCAACAGCAACTTGCTAACTATGAAATGGTGAGTCGCGAGGAATTCGATATCCAGGCACGCGTGTTGCAGCGCACCCGGGAGAAACTCGAAATAATTGAAGCCCGCCTGAAGGAACTTGAGCAGACGCTGGGTTGAAGCAAAAGGTCAAGCCAGAAACTTGACCCCTGCAGGAGATTTTCAGTCTTTGCTTGCGCCGGTATTGAGGCCGAGTAAAGCGTATGGCGGGCACCATCGAATCGCAGCGGTTGCAATCATCACCACGCCGACCACCAGGGCGACTATGCCCAACGTACCCTCGAGCAGACCAAAATACCAGGCCGCTAGCGCGGCGATGCCGACGATTGCGCGAATGACACGATCAACTGTTCCCATATTCGGTTTCATATTATTCTCCCAGGTAAGATCAAAGGCAGCTGCAGCAAAGAATACTCCAACCGCCTATGAATTTGCTAATTTGCAGGTGCTACAGTTGTGCTACTCGCAGCCGGCACCGGCACAAAGTAGTTGCCCATGTTCATCATGTTAAACATCGGCTGCATTGATTGTGGATTCATCATCCAGTTCATGCGCGGCGTATACCAGGCCGGATCGGCGAGCGCGGTTACCGGTTGATAAAAAGCCGGGTTGGCCATCGCATTCATCCAGCGGGTGTAGTATTCAGGGTTGGCCATCTGCATCATCGGTTGGTACATAGCTGGATTCATTGGCGCCATCATCCATGACATGATCACGTTCGGATTCATCAAATGCCCCATGGCCCGGCTCATTTTATTGAAATCGGTCATGCCGCTCATCCAGGTATCCCACATGGCCGGCTCGGTAGCGCACTTGGTCATAACGTGAATCGTGCGCGGGTCGTTCACTACCGTCATCAGTTGCGCGAACTTGGTCGGATCCGCCATGGTCTGTGCCATCACTTCCATATCGGTGAACGCCTGCAGTTGAGGTCTAATCCCATCAAACTCCGCGCTGTCGGTATTGTTGCACTGTCCATAGTACTGTTTGGCAAGCTCAAATTTATGTTCTGACGCATTTGGCTGTTCTTCGTTGGCATAAGATACCGAGCCGGTAATCGCCAGGCCCAGTGTCAGTAAAGCAGTCGTTAGCATGGTGTTTAGTCGTTTTGCACGCATAGTGTTAGCCCTCTGTTAATTCTCATTAGGTAATAGTTCGATTATTATATTAATGTTTTCTAATATACTAATATTCATTATGGGATAGGCCCCCTGCGCATTCGGGTATGGAGATGGTCGATAGGGGCGATCGAATGACTGCCTGAACCGCGCCATTGGCGCTGACAACATCTCGGTATTTTCATGTTAGACTGGTCGGCAGGACGCAGGAAGCGTCGAATTAAACGTCAAACGCAATTAATTGACACCATTGAAAGGATTCTGTCATGTCACTTACCCAACTCCAGACCCGCGCCCAACTAGGTATAGATGCACCCGAAGTTCGCGTCGAAGTACATATTTCCAATGGCCTGCCGGCTTTTACCGTGGTGGGATTACCCGAGACCGCGGTGCGCGAAGCGCGCGACAGGGTGCGCTCGGCAATCCTCAATTCCGGTTTTGAATTTCCCGCACGACGCATTACCGTTAACCTCGCACCCGCGGACCTGCGCAAGGAAGGCGGCCGCTACGATTTACCCATCGCACTTGGAATACTGGCTGCCTCCGCACAGATAAATGCATCCGGCCTCGAAAACGTGCTGTGTTTTGGCGAACTGGCATTGAGCGGTGCATGTCGTAAAGTGGATGGTTTATTACCCGCCCTGATCGCGACGAAAAAGGCGGGACAGTCGGCTATTATTCCCCGGCAAAATCGACCCGAAGCAACCATGCTCAGCGACCTGCCGATACAACTGGCGAGCTCCTTAGCCGAAATCTGTTGCAGCCTCAACGGTGGCGACGCCCTGCCCCTGCTCGAACCCTCGACAGCAACACAGCGCCGGGATCTGGATTTGGACCTTGCAGACGTTCATGGCCAGTACCAGGCCCGGCGCGCGCTCGAGATTGCGGCGGCAGGCGGTCACCATATGCTGATGATGGGTCCACCCGGGACTGGAAAAAGCATGCTGGCACAGCGTTTGAACTCCATTCTGCCACCGATGAGCGAAGACGAGGCAATGAGCAGCGCCAGCATCCGTTCGGTCTGCCAACAGTCAGTTAATCCCGGGAACTGGCTCGAGCGCCCGTTCCAGTCACCGCACCACACTGCATCGGGTATCGCCCTGGTCGGTGGCGGCCGCAACCCGAAGCCTGGTGAGATATCCCTGGCACACAATGGCGTACTATTTCTCGATGAGCTGGTCGAGTTTGATCGCCGCGCTATCGAAGTTTTACGCGAACCGCTAGAAAGCGGTCGAATCCATATTTCACGGGCTTCCGGCAAAGCCGAGTTTCCCGCACAGTTCCAGCTCATCGCGGCGATGAATCCATGCCCGGGAGGTTGTGATTCGATCAAAACCTGCGATTGCTCGCCTGAACAGCTCAACCGCTACCGTAACAAACTGTCGGCACCATTACTGGATCGAATCGATATTCAGATCGAGCTCGGGAGACTCGATTATCGGCAATTGATAAATGAAGGAGATGGATTGACGGAATCCAGTAGCGAGGTTCGTGTACGAGTTTGCAGAGCTCGCAAATTGCAATTCGCGCGTCAACGATGCCTGAACGCTCACCTCGGTAATCGCAAACTGATGGAAATATGCACGCTCGATAAAAAGGTGGAAATCACCCTGCTTGGCGCGCTCGAGAAATTTCGCATGAGTGCTCGCAGTTACCACAAGCTGCTCAAGTTAGCGCGCACGATCACGGATTTGGCAGGAATGGAGCTTATCGGCGTCGAGCATATCGCCGAAGCTATCTCCTATCGCCAACAGGATAAACGTCGCACATAAAAAAAGCGGGACTTAATCCCGCTTTTTCCCTCGTTCCCGTCTACACGGGAATGTCGCCGTTTAAGGCGATATCACTCCGACTCATCGACTATATATTCGACAACGGCTCGCATCTGCTCATCGTTATACTGCGAACCACCGCGTGGCGGCATGGCGCCGACGCCGTTGATCGCCGATGTGATCAGTGAGTCCAGGCCTTTGGCAATACGCGAATTCCACGCACCCGAATCACCAATTTTCGGTGCACCCGCAGCGCCGGTAGAATGACAGGCCAGGCAGGCGCCCTGGTACAGTTGATCAGGTGATTTACTTGCCGTGTCACCAGTGGCAGAGGCAGCGCTAGTGCTACTGCGCATGTCATCGAGCGACACCACCGGTTTGATTCGCATTGCAATAGCTTCCATCGTATTGGCAGGTTTTGCCATCGCATCATCTTCACCGCGAGGATTGAACACACCTTCCCCGAGGATCAATGCAATCAGCAGCAATCCGCCAAGAACGGCAATATTATGCGGCGAAAAGGTTTCGTCTTGAGCTGTACTCACGTGTGTCTCCATGAAATGGGCCGGGTTCAGAAACGCTGGGCATTATCGTCGAAAAGCAATCAATTCGCAAAAATTATTTGACGATTCTGTTTATACTGTATCGCTTTGGTTTACAATCACGGCGCAGTCATGCCGGGCTGCACAAGAAATACAATGCGCTCGTAGCTCAGATGGATAGAGTGTTGGCCTCCGAAGCCAAAGGTCGTGGGTTCGACTCCCGCCGAGCGCGCCATTTCTTTTAAGGTCCTGACCGGGCACACGCCAATACTATTGCTGGTGAACTAGCCAAACCCACTACCAGCCTTCTTGTATTCTTCGCGCGGCGGCGCAAACACATCATATATCAGCGCCCCATCGGGCCCGGCGGTGAAACCGTGTTCGACATCGCCCGGGGTTCGCCAGAAGTCCCCCGCGCTTACTGGAACTTCTTCACCCCCCTGCATGCGCATCCCAGAACCACGAATACATAGACCCCACTGTTCCTGCGGATGCGAATGGACGCTTCCGGCTCTGTTGGGTTCAATCCGCACAATCGAAATCATCGCGTCCTCCCCAGGAAAAACTCGCGTCGTCATACCGTCAGCCAACTGCCTGGCGATACCCTGCTCAAGCGAATCGAGGTTGAAAAAGTTGTTACCTTCAGTCATTGGCTACTCTCCTGTTTTCACGAGCAAGCCCGGTTGTGATAGCGAAATCACAATATAGGCCGAGCTAACAGCAACTTAGATGTTTCCTGATACGACAGACAAAATGCCTGGGGTATTATCCCGCAAGGGATTTATCGGAATCAATGTTTTATCCGATTCCATGAACATTGTTCCTGTGTGCAATTCCGGGGTCAACGGTTGCCTGTATCTCGCAGGAGAAGATCAATTAAGTTAACTGTCACCTTAATTGCGTCCTTTGTCGTATGCCAGGGTCATTCGCGGTGCCATGGACTACATGACTATAGCCTGTATCTCCTCAATCTGGTGGTTGGCAATATCATAAGAATTCTGCAAGTTCAGCCAGTATTGCTCAGTAGTGCCAAGATATGCAGCTAAACGCATTGCAGTATCGACAGTAATCCCACGCTTTTCTTTCAGGATTTGGTCAATACGCGAACCTGGCATATTGGTATCTTTCGCCAAACGGTATGGCGTAATTTCAAGATCATCCAGCACTTCTTTAAGGAAGACACCGGGATGGAATGGGTTTTTAATCATATCAATCTCCTAGTGGTAGTCTGCAAATTCAACATCATAAGCATCGCCATTTTCAAGCTTGAAGTAGATGCGCCATTGCTCATTTACTCGAATACTATGCTGGCCTTTACGATTGCCCAAAAGTTTTTCAAGGCGATTCGATTGCGGGAATCTCAAGTCCATCAATTCAACCGCGTTATCGAGTTGCACCAAACGCATTAAAGCTCTCTGAACTACTTGTTTCGGAATGCGTTTCGGCGTTTCGCCATTAGCGATCTGCTCAGTGACTTTGTTTGCGTATGACTTAATCATGAATTAATATTAATGCATAACGTTAGTAACGTAAATCATTATTATGCTGGAAAGGTGCCGGAGGGATTTATCATTAATCCCTCCGGCACCTTTCCCGAGATGAGCCTAAATGAGGATTTGGCATCAACATTTCGCAACGTCTATGCAAGCGCAGTAGGCCTGCAGGCAAAAAAAAAGCCCACCCGGTTAGGGGTGGGCTAAATATAAGTCAAAACCTGAGGAGGAGGGGGTTTTAACTAGTTGCCGGGACAGGGTTCCTGTCGCAGTGGCAATGATGCAATGTTAGGGACGAGACTGTTATAATAACAGTTACAATTAATTCGAATCCATTACAGTACAGTTAATCAATCACCATGACAGTTCTACGTCCTGAAACTTACAAGTACGCCCAGGTATCTCGCTATATCAACGAATTGATCGAGAAAGGCGATCTCAAACCCGGGGATAAGGCGCCCTCGCTGCGTAAACTCAGCAAGCAACTTGGGGTTAGTATCGCCACCATCACCCAGTCCTATGTCAATCTCGAAGACCAGGGAGTGCTGACCGCAAAACCGCAATCCGGATTTTATGTCAATACCCTTGTCGACCAGATCAACGATATCGCGAAGTCCGCCACTACACCTGGCCAGGCCCGGCGCGTGCGTTTCGGCGAATTGTTCGAGGAAGTGTTTCGCAATGCGAACAATCCACGCATAACGCCTTTCGGCACGTCGAATCCATCGATGGACTTCATGCCGGTAAAATCGCTGACCCGGGCGACGCGCAGCATCATAAGCCGATATCCGCAAAAAAGCATGGATTATCTGTTTCCACCCGGTGATCTCAAACTGCGCGAACAGATTGCGCAGCAGTATGCGCAAACCCACACCAGGATCAACGCCAACGATATCATTATCACTTCCGGCGCCACCGAGGCACTATCGATCAGCCTACGCACCGTTGCCAAGCGCGGCGACATCATCGCGGTCGAATCACCAACTTATTTTGCGGTGCTGCGCATGATCGAGCAAATGGGGATGCTGGCGGTCGAGATCGAAACCGACCCGGTCACCGGCCTGAATCTCGAGGCCCTCGAAGAGGCCTTCGATACGATGGATATCAGGGCAGTGCTGGCGTCACCCAATACCAGTAATCCGCTGGGTTGCCAGATGCCGGAAGATAAGAAACGCGAAATGGTCAACCTGCTGGCCGAGCGCGATATTCCGTTAATCGAAGATGACGTTTACGGCAGCGTTTATTTTGGTGATAAACCTCCCCGCCCTGCCAAATCCTATGACCTCAACAACATCGTGCTGAGTTGTTCGTCATTTTCCAAAACCCTGGCGCCGGGACACCGTATCGGCTGGGTAATCGCCGGCCGCTACCACAAAAAGTTCCTGCAATACAAATTTGCCTGGTCCTCGGCTACCTCGTCGATCAATCAACTGGCGCTGGCCGAGTTCCTGAGTAGCGGGCAATACGACCGGCACCTGGTACGGTTACGCATGGCGATGCGCGAACAGGTCGACAAAGGCCGCTTCATGATTGCCAAAAATTTCCCCGAGGGAACGCGGGTTTCACATCCTCACGGCGGCAACGTGCTCTGGGTGGAAATGCCCAAAGCTTGCGATAGCATCGATATATTCAATCGGGCGCTAGAGCACAATATCAGCGTCACGCCGGGCATCCTGTTTTCGGCTACGCGTCGATTTAGAAATTATTTACGTATCAACTGCGGCTTTCCGTGGAATGAAGCCAACCAGAACGCGCTCAAAACCCTGGGCAAGATCGTTTGCGATTGCCAAAACAGCTAGCTCATCTGCTGCTCGATTGCCTCGATCGCTTCGCTTAAACGAAACCAGTCTTCTTCAGCCTGAATAAGTTGCTTACCGTTTTCCGCCTGGGCCGCCAGGCTCGCATCCAGTGACTCCCGGTTTGCAGCGGTATAAATCGAGTTATCACTGAGTTTCAGCTCCAGGCGATCGCGTGCTGCGTTCAAATTCGCTATGGTTTTTTCAATTTTACCAAGCTGCTTCAGCTGAGTTTTCAGTTGGCGCCGATTTTCCTGAGGGTTGATGCTAATAAAGCCAGCCGAACTGTCACTGCGTGATTTTCGCTGCACCAGCCAGGCTGGATACGCATCGAGGTCCTGCTCAAAGTGCTGCAGTGCGCCAGCATCCACCAGCCAAAGGTCATCGCAGACACTACGCAGTAAATGACGATCATGCGATACCAGGATAACGCTGCCTTCAAACCCCTGCAAAGCCTGGTTCAAGGCCAGGCGCATCTCCAGGTCGAGGTGGTTGGTCGGTTCATCGAGTAACAGTAAATTAGGTCGATTCCAGATCAGCAACGCCAGCACCAGCCGTGCTTTTTCACCACCGGAAAAGGTCTTTACCGGCTGCAGTACCTTTTCGCCCTGAAAATTGAACCCACCCAGGTAACCGCGAATTTCACGCTCGCTCATTTCAGGTCCGAGTCGCTGCATGGTTAGCAGGGCGTGCGCCTCGAGATCAAGCTGTTCAAGCTGGTGCTGCGCGAAGTAACCAATCTGCAAGTCCCTGGCGCGAGTCATGTCCCCATGAAAAGGTTGCAACTGGTTTGCCAGCAGCTTGATAAAGGTTGATTTACCGGCGCCATTGAGACCAAGCAGGCCGATACGCTCACCAGGAATCAGTGAAAACTCGATGTTATCGAGCACGATATTGTCGCCATAGCCAGTTGCGACATCGTCGAGTTTGAGTAGCGAGGTGGGTAACGCCCGCGGGGCACGAAACTCGAAATGAAATGGTGAATCGATATGCGCGGGCGCGATGAGTTGCATCTTCTCCAACGCCTTGATTCGACTTTGCGCCTGCTTCGCCTTGGTTGCCTTGGCGCGGAAACGATCGATAAAACTCTGCATATGCGCAATGCTTTGTTGCTGCTTCAGATGCGCCGAATGTTGTTGCGCCAGGCGCTCGGCTCGCTGCACTTCGAACGCCGAGTAATTACCACGGTAAAGGCTGATACGTTGATTTTCGACATGGGCTATGCTGGTAACTACGGCGTCGAGGAAATCACGATCGTGCGAGATTAGCAACAAGGTGCCCTGGTAACGTCGCAGCCATTGCTCGAGCCAGATCACCGCGTCCAGATCCAGATGATTAGTCGGCTCATCCAGCAGCAGCAGGTCAGAACGGCACATCAGCGCGCGCGCGAGGTTTAGTCGCATGATCCAGCCACCAGAAAAACTGTTAAGGGGTTTGCGTATATCGGCCTCGCTGAAGCCTAATCCCGCGAGAAGACGCGCGGCACGGCTGTGTGCCTGGTAGCCATCAATTTCCTGCAGCCGCTCATGGCAACTGGCAATCGACATTGGTTCCGCGTTACGCTCGGCGTCTACGAGCCTGACCTCGACCTGTCTTAACTCTTCATCACCGTCGATAACATATTCGAGCGCGACACGTTCACTCAGGCTGGTCTCCTGTTCTACCGCGGCCACCGCCCAATCCCGTGGCAGGCTAAACTCTCCCTGGTCGGCCGACAACTGGCCCCTAATCAATGCGAACAGCGACGACTTACCGCAACCGTTGGCCCCGGTAATACCCAGTTTTTGTCCAGGATAGATTTTGATATCGACCGCTTCGAACAACAATGTCGTCGAACGCCGTAACGCGAGGTTGGAAAAATTAAGCATAAATCGACTCTTGGTAACTGATTATACAAGCCTGGGTAATCACCAGTTACTCACGCCTGGCAAAATACGGTAAGATACCACTCTGGGCTGCAGGACCAAAACCCGAGAATAAAAAATGAACCTAGAAAAATACTACCACCTGGAAGGTTCCAGACTTTCATTTACCAGGCAACAGGCAAGTGATTTCGCAAAGCGAGTCGCGGGTGATTTCAACACGCTCCACGATGTCGATTCGAAACGATTTTGCGTGCCGGGTGATTTGCTGTTTTCGGTGATCATCCATCATTACGGTTTACGCCAAACCATGGGGTTTTCGTTTTCGGGCATGGTTGGTGATGATGTCACGCTAATTTTACCCGAAGTAAACGCGCGCGAAATATCTATCTACGACGAGAATGACAAAAAGTATCTCGATGTTTCCAGCAATGGCGCACATAGCCGCAACCAAAACCTCATCGGCTCGCTAACGCGCAACTATGTTGAATTTTCCGGCCATACCTTTCCTCATATACTGGTACCACTGATGCAGGAAAACAACGTCATGATGAACCCCGAGAGACCGTTGGTGATTTACGACCATATGCGCATTTCGCTGGATACGCTCGAAATCGATTCGATTGATCTCACGCTGAACGATAGTACTTTTCGACAATACGGCAAGCGGGGTGATATCGCGCTCAATTATGACCTGTCCTGCAACGGGAAGCGGGTTGGCAAAGGCCAGAAGAAAATGGTAGTGAGCGGTTTGCGTGAATACGATCAGGCCGGAGTAGACGGAATGGTAGACTATTACGCCAAAAATAAAAGCCTTTACACGAATGCTCTCTAATAGCGTCGCTCGAAGCTGATTCGACCCCCGGCCTGATAGCCTGACCTGACCTCCAGGCGAATGAACCCGTTGTCATCGGTGAAATAATCCAGGCTGACACCCTGGCTTACCGAATCATCATTTTCGAACGAGCCAGTGCTAATATCGTCGCTGATATCGCCATCAACATTGTAGTAGGCTGCAAACGGGGTAATTCTCAAGTGGGAAAAACGCACTCCGACCCCAATTTGCAAGTTGACTTCGTTCCAGTCTATATCCTCCCGCTCGTCCCTGTTATTGCCATTACCCGAATAGTAACGATAAGCAAACGCCGGGTGTATCGATATGCGCTCGCTAACAGGAAATGGACGATGCATGTAAATCTCCAGATATTGCCCGTCAAAATCTTGTGCACTCACATTAGAGTTGCCGCGTACACTCATATCGAAATAACCTATACCCCCACCCACGATTAACCCGGCCTCGAGTTTTTCTTCGATTTGAAAACTGATGCTGGTAATTTTTGCCTCGCGCACACCGCTATCAAACTGCCAGTCCGATTTATAGCTCGCAATATCAAGCGCGACTCCGGTCGATTCAGCTTCAGCCAGACTGGTGTACAGGAATAGTAATACTATTAGTTTGAAACGCATCGGCAATAACCCGCAATCCTTTCAACTGACTGGGCAGGCATGCTCGTGCCCGGGATAACGGTGATTATAGAACACCTATTCGTTGCAATTGAGCATGGTCGCTGATGCGCTCGCATTCACTCACAACCCAGGTCGACACTTCACCAATAATTTGTTCGGCTTTTTTGCCGGTGGGGTCGATGGGTTTTCCGATAACGACGCGAATAGTGCCAGGCCATTTGATCCAGCTATGTCGCGGCCAGAATTCACCGGCATTATGCGCTATCGGCAGCACCGCGTAGCCAGTACGTTGCGCCACGATCGCGCCGCCGATTTTGAATGGCTTTTGTTGTTGCGGCAGCACCCGCGTGCCCTCGGGAAAGAGCATCAGGATGCGACCATTATCCATGTGATACTGGCTTTCCCGAATGAGCTGATTAATAGCCTTGCGTCCGGTGCCCCGATTCAATGCGATCGCATCCATCGCTTTCAGGCCCCAGCCGAAAAAAGGAATCCAGGTTAACTCACGCTTTACCACCCAGACCAGAGGGCGAAAAAAACGCTGTATAGCTATCGTTTCCCAGGTAGAACTATGTTTGCTC
>Ga0255040_10000058_pt1 | contig 21942 bp, 38 predicted proteins | sample BC1_12_2_MG_FD_181711 | JGI IMG/M metagenome (GOLD analysis project Ga0255040, IMG submission 181711) | Seawater microbial communities from Strait of Georgia, British Columbia, Canada - BC1_12_2 | ecosystem: Environmental > Aquatic > Marine > Strait | place: Canada: British Columbia | collected... | reverse complement strand
GAGAAACACTATGGCTATTACTTACACTTGGACTATTCCAACATTGGAACACGAAATCGCTGACGGTGGCGTATATATTGCACATTGGAGATGCACAGGCGTTGATGAAGATGGCAACAGCGCATCAGCTTATGGCACCTGTGGGCTAACCTACGATGCCTCTGCTGCTGACTTCACACCGTATGACGATATTACTGAGGCTCAAGCTCAAGGCTGGGTCTGGGGTCATGTATCCCAAGAGGATACTGAAGCTGCTATTGCGTCTAAGATTGGTGCGATAGCTAATCCAACGTCTGCAAGCGGAGTTCCGTGGGCAGCATAACCTAGAAGAAAGGAAAGACTAATGACAGAGAAAAAAACACAAGTCATTACGATTGATGAAGTAGAATACAACGTGGAAGACTTTACAGATGAACAAAGAGTTCTGATTAACCACGTTATGGATTTAGATCGTAAGATAGGTAGCACTAAGTTTAACTTAGATCAGCTTAATGTAGGTCGTGGGGCATTTATGAATGCTCTTAAGGATACACTTACACCTGATCCAGAGCCTCAACAACAAGAACAAGCAGCTTAATTAGACAAGGATGCCTGACAATGGGATATAAACTAGGAACACGTAGCTTACAGAACTTGTCAGGCGTTCACCCTGATATGCAAGCTGTAGTTAAGAAGGCAATAGAGATCACTGAAGTAGACTTCACAGTCATCGAAGGTATACGTCATATTGATCGTCAGAGACAGCTACTCAAAGAGGGTAAGTCAACTACCCTTAACTCAAGACACATCACAGGTCATGCTGTAGACATGGTTCCTTGGCCTGTAGATTGGGAAGACTTAGATAGGTTTGAAACTATGGCTGAAGCCATGAAGGATGCAGCAGAAGAGCTTGACATTTCCATCGTATGGGGTGGTGACTGGAAGAGCTTCTATGATGCCCCTCATTTTGAGCTTGATCGTAAAGTCTACCCAGCATGAGTAGAGAAGAAGATAATTGGCACCTCTCTAGGAGTGTACCTATAACCCTTATCTTTGGTCTTATAGCTCAAGCAGCAGCTATAGTGTGGACTGTCTCTATGATGATGTCAGACATTGAACGTAATGCTGAAGAAATCATGCGTATGCAATCCAGACTATCTGTTGTAGAAGATGCTACACAAAGACAAGCAGTATCTATGGCCCGTATAGATGAAAACATTAAAGCAATCCGACAGTCAGTAGAAAAGATGGCTAATGAATAGTTATCACTTAGTAGAAATAATCAAAGGCCCAATGCAAGTTGGTGACAAGTGGTTTATTCTTTGTCGGGTTGTTCACAAGAGTACTTCTTCAAGACCTTCACTTGAGGAAGTAAGTTTTGATACTTTTGATGCAGCCCATGAGTTTGAAGCTCAATGGGGGTAGTGCATGGTAGATCCATTTACAGCTTTGGCTGCGGTCAAGACTGCTGTCAGTGCGGGTAAAGAGCTTGTCTCAGTTACTAAACAAATTGGTGAGTTCTTTGATGGTGTCGATGAACTAAGGAACAACCACAATAAAAAGAAGAACAGTCTTTTCTCAGGTGATGATGAGAACAGTATGGAAACCTTCGTTAAACTACAGAAGGCTAAGGATGCTGAAGAGGAACTCAGAGCCATTGTGATAGCTACCAGAGGTTACTCCGCTTGGGGTGAGCTACAGGAAATAAGAGCTAGAACACGTAGAGAACGTAAAGAGAGAGAAGCTGCTAATAGGCTCCGTAAGCAGGAGACAGTAGAGAAGGTAGTTGTTATTGGGGGTACATTAACTGTGTTGTCTATTATAACTGGCATAGCTGTACTTCTCATAATGTCATCAAAGGGAATGCTATAGTGGGTTTAGAGGCTAAAGGTACTTTACCATTTCAGATGTATCAGGTGCCTGAGTTTACAGCTACTACAGTGACTACACCACCTACTCCCCCAGCTAAGACTAGCGCTGATAAGCCAAAGGTTGTAGAGCCAGCTACTCGTAGTGAAGTTACCATAAGACTTGATAAGTACTGGCAAGAGAAGGCTGAAGAACTCTTAAACAGACAGAGAAGTATGGCTGAGTTAGCCTACAGTCCCAATGGTAGGATTGTAGCACCTATAGATGTAGGTAAGATACTAGACGTAGAGGTATAACATGACAGCAGCAATGGAACGTATACTAGCTTGGAAACTACTACCACGACTAATGATGTTAGTTATGACTGGTATGTACATCAGAGTGATTGAGTGGTTTATGTCGCTACCACCAGAGGCTATGACATCACAGGCAACTGCACTTACAGCAACTGTAACTGGAGCCTTAACTGGAGCCTTTGCAGTTTGGTTAGGGAATGAAAGCAAATGATAGGACAAATATTAAGTAGTGTAGTTGGTCTAGCTACAAGTGTAATCGACAGTAAGACACAGATCAAATTAACTGAGGCTGAGATTAAGAAGAAACAACTTACAGGTGAGATAGACTGGGATCTAGCTGCTATACAGGCTACACAGAATAGCTGGAAAGACGAGTGGATAACCCTACTCTTCAGTATTCCCCTGATACTAGCCTTTTGTGGTGATTGGGGTAATGCTATAGTACAGGCTGGGTTTGCAGCACTTGAGACTATGCCAACATGGTATCAGTATTCCCTTGGTGGGATCGTATCAGCATCCATAGGAATCAGATCAGTATCTAAATTCTTCGGTAAATAAATGCTTGACACAGAAGCGAGCTTAACATAGAGTGTTGTTAGTCGGTTGCTCCTCTAATCGACTTTTTGACTCCTCCCAAAACTAAGGCCCCTTGGATTTCTCCTTGGGGCCTTTTTCTTTATGAGGACTTACCCCACTGATGACATAAGTAGTCTTTAACTACCCACCTATTCCCCTCTAGGGTCTGTATACCCAGAGCTAAGGATTTAAGACAAACATCCTCTGAAGTATATAAAACAGATGGGGATACACTCTTACAAGTTGTCGTGTCTAAGTGACAAGTAAGTATTATTGCAGTCCACACATAAAACTCCTTTCATGCTATTCCTCTTCTATCATAGCTGCTATGGCAGCATAGATATTTGAGATTGCCTCTTGCTGTTTTATAACCATCCAAGACAACCATAAAGTGACACCTAAATGCGCCAATACCAGAACCTCAAAAACAGTAACGTCAATATTCATTTGTGTGACTCCACCCATCGTTTCCGTAATCTGTTAAGATACCACAAGGCTTTGTCAATATCTTCCAAGCCATTCTTATACTCACAACGCCACATGTACTTTAAGACGTTTGCTGCATGAGGTGCGATACTGCCTGACATATTTTCCGTCATAGCCTCTATTGCGTCAATACACTCTATACCGGCTTGATTGTAGTGTACCGGTTTATTGACAGGATCTACTTTACTGTCGAGCTTACCTAAGTCCCACTTCGCCATGCTACACCTCAACCAATTCAGCAATAGTGAAAGGTATGTGAAAGAACAATTCACCTTTCTGAATGTTTCTACCCTTAGCTTCCTTCAAGCTACTATCCCTTAATAGAGTGTCTTTAATTCTCCAACACTGCTTAAAGTCTTTCCTGAAGATGTAGAAGTTAAGGACACCTTGTTCGTCCTCATACTTCTTCAGAAGCCTTTTCTTTCTCTCTGGAATACGAATTTCCTTCCAGTGCGTAGGCCAATCATGCTCCCAAGCCACCTTGACTTCAGCCTCATTGAAGTACGTTTGTCCACTTTTCTGTGACACGACATCAGCAAAGAAGTCTTCTGTTTGACTTACAATGGTATGGCCCCTCTTTTTCAAGAGGGACACTAAACATTCTTTTGCTTTTTGATCGTAAGCTTCATACAAAGCACGATTGAAGGGTTTTCTTACTGTCATGTAATATCCACTATCTCACACACATCACCAGAACAAGCCATTGTTTGACTACCGGCTGTGTTATCTTCTTCTTCATACTCTGAAAGCTCAGACCAGTCAATACTCTTAGGCATAATAGCCAACAGTTGTTCATACTCTTCCTTAGTGCAATCTTGATAAGGAGCTTGTTGGTAAGTATGGTCTGAGTGAGGTAAGAACGACACACCTGACATCTCATCAAAGTGTTCGTAAACAAATGCGCCTACAGACATCCACTCACTATCACGGACTGATATTGTCACGGAGGGTTTGTGTTCGCACCATGACCTCTGATACGTCAACCAAGTCTCTAGCTGTTCTATGGCTGTCATATCGTTCCTAGTGGTTGCTCCTGCCGGTGACTTGACAGGGAAGCTGAACACGATTGTTGTATCGCCCTTCATAACACAAGGCTCATTAGGGATACCCCTATCAATCATAAACTGTGTCAGGGGATCTTTATTATCACCACGCACAGTGCGGATATAATAAGGACTGTGGCGAGCGTGGATTCCAGAACTGCTGTCAACAAGTTGTGATACCGTTCCCGAAGGCTTAACGCATGTAATCGCAGTAGAATGAGGTATACCAAGACGGTCAGCCCATTCAGCATTAGTATCAACAGCCACGGAACGTAAATGCTCAAGGGTCTTCTTTAGCCCTCTGTTTTCTGAAGTTGTCAGTTTATTATCCATTATCCCTGTGAGTGACACACCAAGCAATCGTTCTTCTTCTGTGTTGGTAGACCACACCTTTCGCAGGTAAGGGAACTTTGTGTATGATGACTGGATAGTTCCCAGAATTGTTGCCAAACGGACTTTTCGTTCCAGATCCTCGACACTATCCGTAGCACGAATGACCACCTCTGTAAGATTGCAGAACTGATACGGTCTAAGTATAATTTCGCTGCAGGGGTTAGTTCCGAACTCATGGTTAGGATCTCTGCGACCGTACTTCTCAGCTTGCTTTTTACTTGCTTGACGATTGAATACACCACGTTCTCCAGACTTACTTTCCACTAGAGCTTGCCACTCCCGCATGAATGTCTCCATGTCAGGCTTCTCTGTGTATGCTACAGAGTTATTGGCTAATGCCCTATAACCAAAACGATAAATATTTTTTTCAGGTTCATCCCACCAAGCACCAGACTTAGCATGACGTAAACGATCATCAGAAAGGTTAGACAAAGAGATCATGGCGCTACGGCGTACACCACCTACAACTACCACTTCACCAATCTTACACATAAGATCATGGCACTCAATGCTAGATAGTTTACGGTCTTGTGCGCCCTTAAAGGTTTTGATAGTAAAATTAAATAGCTCAACAAGTGGCTCTGGACCTGATGCTCTACCACCAAAGGTCTTAAGCCTTGCACCAGCAGGGCGCACCAAACCTATATCCCATTGAGGAATTTCACCAGCCCAAAGGAGTGCTAACAATTGTCTGAAAGCTTTAGCCCAACCTTCCTTACTGTCTTTGACAACGATTGTAGTCTCACTGTCGAACAGTTGAGGAATTTCAGGGAGCTTACTGATGTATTGTCTTTCGACACTGAAGCCAACACCAGTACCACACAGCAAGATGAACATAGCCTCATCGAAGGACTTAGGGTCATCTACGGGTAGGTAAGAGCAATTATAACCGGCTGTATTGTCCCTCTCTAAAGCCTTACCAGCAGTCATCATAGCTCGCATAGAGGGCATAACTTCTAGGTCTAAGATAGCATCACGTATTTGATTGATGTAGCTGTCCTTGCCAGCTTTAGGGCGTACCACATTATTCATGTAACGCTCTACTGTTTCAGACCAGTCTTCACGACCTTTACCATCAAAGTACTTTGCATAGCGAGACTTTGCTATGAATGTTTGATAGTCAGTAGGTAAATGATTATTCTTTGACATCCTCTTGTCTTCCTTATTATCTGTTATCACCAGAGCCTCTTAGTGTACCACGATCCATGCGACCGTCAAGCTTTTCCATATTGAGTTCAATAATAGACTTAAGTGTCCCACCATAAAGATTAGCCAAAGCTGTCGTGTAAAACAGGACATCACCTAACTCTTTAAGCAATTCTTCATTTGAATAACGTGCTTTGTCACGTAGCATCTTCTTTACTTTTTCAGCTACTTCCCCAGCCTCTCCGACAAGACCTAAAGTGTTCTCAAAGATACGGTCATTACCTTTTGTCAAGATCTTACCCTCTACCCAATCAGAGTACATGTCTAAAATCTCTCTATATTCTCGCATTGAAATCATTCCTTTTCCCTTTCTGCGTCGAAGGACATCACAGCGATTCCCCCTATATCTTCTATAGCATCAGTTATATGCTCTTGTAAATCGTCAAGAACAGCAGATTCTGACACAGGATGCCAGTATACGGATTTGTCTACTGTTATGTGAAGATGTACATTGTAACTATCTTCACGGATCTCTTCTTCATCTTCCATAGCTTACTCTCCCGTAAAATTCTGTCGGGCCTTCATCTTCAACATCGAACAAGTACCAAGCACAGTTATCTTTACCTACACTCTTACTACCCTCTATCCATTTCACTCTACCGACAGAAACAATCCTTGAACAGTAAAGCATGAACCTTTCTGACTGTAATGTGTGCATCCAATCAGCATCAAATAAGAGCCAAGTAGGAGCAAACCTGATAAAGTGGTCTATCATAGGGTGGAGAAGCCTTCGGTCCCAAGGCGGGTTTGTTATTATAAAGTCAACAGGATCGAAGTCATAGTCTAGGCAATTAGCTCTTGATACACGGTCACACTGAGGCTCTATGTCTATCGCAAGTGTACATGACAAATAAGAGTTGTCCTCAATGTGTTTGATTAATCTACCATCACCAGCACAAGGCTCTGCAAAGTTTCCTGAGAAAGGTAGATGCTCGAATAAAGGCAAGACAGCGGAGAAAGGTGTCGGGTAGAAGTCTCGTTCTACTCTTTCAAACTCACTTCTTTTTCCCATTAAAATGCTCCAATAGTTCTACACAAACCTCTGCGGGTAAAATCGCTAGAGGTTTTTCTCTGTCTGCCCTAATAAAAACAACAGGCAAGTAATCACCATGTGTGTTTGCTTGATCAAGCCAGCCGTAGATAGTCTTAGCTGACTTAACTCTTTTACACTCAATCTGTATCGGAAGTATTTTTCTGGCGGATGGGCTTAGTTGCACATCTTCCCCACCGGCTCCCATACTTGTACTTTTGACATCATCATTCTCAAGCTGCGGGTATGTCTTGAGAATGAGGTCACGTATGTCCTGCTGAAAGACACGGCCTTTAGCTTTAGCTGACTGTGGTTTCATAGCTCAAAGACATCCCTTGGCTCTCTGGCTACATTAATCAGATAACGAGGACCACCCTTGTATATAAATGTCCTCATGTCAGGCCAGCAGATCTTCTTGAAGTCACAGTAGCTACATTGGGTGCAAAGCTTAGTGTTACCACTCTTACCGTCAGGCTCAGGCTCATATTCCCTTGCAGGGGGTTTACCCATCTTCACAACAGACTTGCAATTTTCCACCTCAGCCTTCTTGGTTTTTACTTCTGGTGAGAGATCGTAGATGTCTAAAGCTATATGTCCAAATTGTTTGTCAAAGGCCAAGAAGCCAGCTTTATTCTTTTCTGTGACAAGAGGATCATCAAGGCTACCGTAGAGGTAGGAAGACAACTGACTGATGTAACCGAAGGGATCTTCTTCTCTCAGCTTACCCTCCTTAAACTTCCTGAAGCTGAAGCTAGAGGCAGACTTAACATCAATCAACATACCGTCAATAACACAGTCACGGTGCCCTAAGACACCCTCTACGTTAAGTTGGTCTTGCATCCCTTCTACTTTATGCCCAGCAGCCATACACAAACCAATTATATGGCTTTCGGTAAGATCACCAAAGATAAACTTGTTGAGGGTAGAAGCTGTCAATTTCTCACGGTGGGTTGCCTTGTTGACAGTGTACCAAAGCTTACGTTCACACTTTGTTCCAAGACCAGAAAGACGAAGAGATCCTTTGTCTTCTCTTTTCTTCATTTGACGAAGAAGAGATTTACGGACATCTTCCGATACCCATTCAGCCACTTCTTCTGTATATCCCTCACCTGTTTGAAGGACATGGTTTACGTCTGCTACAAGAGATTCGATGGATGGCATACTTCTTCTCCAGTGTCGTATACTGCAATTAAATAAGACAAGTAAGACCAACCGCAGCCATTTACAGCTTCGTCAAGGAAGAGGAGACAATCTTCCATCGTCTCCACTCCTTTCTCTGTAAAGGTCACTGAGTGATCTCTACCATCTTCCTCTACCGTAGTTTCGTACTTAAGAGTAAGTTTTCCCATCTACCAGACCAAAGCCTCATCACGTTCAGGGGCTTCGGCTGCTTCCACAACACCAACACTTTCCAAGGTTACGATATTGACCCGACCTTTGTAGATCGAAACCTTTACCTTAACTTTAGAACCATTCCAAATGTTTTGTTCAACGTCCCAAGGCACTGCCACTTTATTCTCTTGAGATGCCTTCCAATCAACTACATTGGGTGGGCCGTTTACTTGAGGTGTCCCATCGTCATTGGTGAACCTCTTGTGAAGATGTGTGCGCTTGAATGTGTAACCATACAAACCATCCTCTGTTTCTTTGAACATCTCATTGCCCAAGATGACATCTGGAATACCGTCAGCTATCATTCTCTTCTTCATGTCCTCATCAAAGACAAGTTGAATTTTATACTGACCGTCAACATCCGTCAAAGGATATGCTTCGCTACCCATGTCACGGTTACGTTCAAAGACCTGTGCGTACATGGATGTTCCATCATACGTTTTATACACTGTTTTAATCATAGTGATTCTCCTTTTGGAATCTGTCTTATATCACAAATATTACAACTACGCAATGCGTCAATGTGTCTCATACCAGTTCCTTCCAATATCTGAAGAAACGGCCAATGGACAAAAGACATCAAGATTATCTCTAACTCTGTTCATACTCTCCTTTTGTATCCTAATCAACCTTTCAGCTATTTCCATCGAAGGTACTTCGACCTGCACTTCATCATGTACAATGTCGATCAGCTTGAAGTCTAAGCCTTCCTTCTCTGCTGCCTTTTTCCACTCCAGCACCCAATGCTTAACAACCACACTCTCGCCATTCTGGAGCATACCGGCTAGTGTTTTGTGTTCATTAGGAACCTTTACCTTACGTCCATCAAGACCAGTAAAGTAACCTCTTCTGGCAATGTGTGGGATCTTCTTTTTCTTAAGCTCTTTAAGTCCGTCGATAGACTCCAGAAAGTTATTAACAGCACCTTGAGCCTGTGTCCGATTAACCTTTAAGATGCTTGCAATCTTAGGAATACCTGCACCTAAGAGAAAGGCATAGATAAATGTCTTAGCCATGTCCCTTGTCACATGCGGAATACCTAAAGCTCTCTTATTCACGTTGTGGATGTCAGTCTCATCTTCTTTCTTACCAGTGACAATAGCATCGACATAAGCACGAGACTGCATGAGGTGTGCCAAGATCCTAAGCTGAATGCCTTCCGCATCTGTACCGACTAGATAATTACCCTCATCCACACACCATAATTTCCTCATAGGGCCATCATACCTGTGCTTCACACTTTCCACTGCAGTCTTAGGATCACCGTGAAAAGCAGACGGGATGTTTGCTTGATTGGGTGCCTGATGTGACATACGTCCTGTCCATGCACCAATGTGCATAAAACGACCATGAATGCGACCATCATCCTTACACTGCCCTAACCACTCCACAAGGCTTGTTCTACGCCCTTGTAGGGTCAACCACTCTGACAGCTTGTGTGCGCCCTCTGGGGCCGTGTCAGGCAGTGTGTTGAGGTTAGTTTCGCTACAGGTCCACCCGTAGGTCTTATAGTGTTCACCTTTGTCTTTCATATTCCATATGCCCCTTTGTTTTCTCGACAGGCTCCCAGCCAGCTTCCCATAGTCGTTCTATGCGTTGTTTTGGACTAGACGGTTCAAAAGTCTTGTAGTCAAAACAAACAAGCTCTTCTCCTTGTCTCTCACACTTCGGGTACTTAGCCAAAGCGTTCTTAACAGTACCAAACAGAGTACCATCCGTCTTCTCACGATACTTCAATCTATTAACTTCAACAAGCTTAGGGGGCCAGATCTTTTGAAACTCTTGCTCAAGATCTGACATCCGCATTTCCATCTCAGATAGCATTTCTTGAGCAGTTGCCCGATCAAACTTAAATCCAATACCTGTCATTTCCTCGCAGGTCGATGCAATGTCATGTTCAGTACGCATTGCTAATTTCCACTGAGGGTCTTCAATCTCAGATTTGAACCTGTTGTAAACTTTAGCTGTGACCTCAACATCGTTAAAGCAATACTCAATCATCTCTTCAGACAAACCACCAGCAAAGTCTGTGAACTCTCCTTTATGTAAACCTAGTCTAATGCCCCACGCCTTTAATGAGTGACCGTTAAGAATGTTATAGTCAATAAGGCGGGAAACAACGAGAGTATCAACAACATCACAGGGCTTGATTGTGCCTGATCCCATAAACTTATTAATAACAGGAACATCGAAACCAAGACCATTATGGAAAACCCAAGTTCTAACAGAAGCCGCAAAGTCATTAAACCGAACCTTCTCTGATACATCCTTGTCTAAATTAATAAACTTGTACAGTTTACCTGTCTCAAGATCTTTAGCACAGACAACATAGATGTGTTTTGGATTTAGGCTATCCGTTTCTATATCACAAGCAACTACCTTCATGTTGTCCACTTATTCCTTAAGGTAAAGCTATCAGGACTGAATGACATCTCACCGGCATAGCCCGTAGATCCTGTGGGACGGTTCTTGGTGATGTAAAGTCGTGTCGTGTTACGGTCATCCTCATCCTCTGCCATGTTATCCCTCTGAAGCTCTACAACGACACTAGCACGTTGTTCGATCATCTTACAATACTTAACAGCACCGTCATCGTTAGTGTGAGCTATCGTAATCAAACCGACATTCAATTCAGCAGCAAGCTTCGACAACCGGATAGCCATATCAGCTAAGAATGTCTCCTTGCTTTCATCACCGTTCTTGCTGGCCGCTACGTCTTGTATCGGCTCAAACATGATGTACTTACAACCACAAGCCTGTGACAGATACCGGATCTGGTCCAGTAATAGAAGTGGATCGTCTTCATCATTTAAGTAAAACTGAAACAGCATCTCATCTTTGGTGATCTTAGATATAGCCTCTTGCACAATTTCGTCGTAGCCGTTGTCAACAATAAGGTCTTTCCTTGTCACATTCGCTTGTAGCTCATAGCTGCACAGACCCAACAGACTTCTAAGCTTTGTCTCTTCAAGATGCCAAATGGCAATAGGGACATCAGGGTATTCTGACAGAATGCGATATTGCAGGTAACGCATGAACTCTGTCTTACCAATGCCTGTCTTAGCCTTGAAGACAGTAAAGTGACCCTGCATTAAACCTAATGCCAAATCATCAAAGTCAGGAATACCTGTCTGCACGTACACATGCTCTTCCGCTTTGTTGTACAGATTAAGAAACTGGTTGGTAGTGTTCAACACATTGTCAGGAGTGAACTTCCTAGCTCCCCACCAAGCATTTACAAATTCCTTCGTAGCCCCTGCTTGCAGAAAGTCATTGGCGTCCTTGTACTTGTCATGGATGACACGATAGACTTTGTTAGGGAACATCTTTGCAATCTTATGGGCAACAGCATTACCAGCCTCATCACTGTCAACTGACAAGATGATCTTATCAAAACCGTTAAGGTACTCTCTGGTCTTTTCCCAAAGCTTACGTGACGGTGTGGCTGACGGTAGAGAAATAAAGGGACAAGGAAATTTAGGGTTGTTGCACATCTGGTAAGCAGACATAGCATCAAGCTCACCCTCACAGATAGTGACAATCTTACCTGTTCCAGTATTCCATAGGTTCTGACCAAAGAACTCATCTGTCTTCATACCTTCAAGAAAGAACCCTTCCTTTGGTAAGACACGGATCTTACGACCACCAGAAGGATAAGGGTAAACATGCTTGATTGGTTTGCTTGATCGATCAAGTACAGTTGACACATTAAAGAACTTCATAGTCTCTAACGTAATTCCCCTGCACCCCTCGAATACCTCTTCTTCAGTACGGGCTGACAACATCATAACTTCTCCTCTTTGGTTGATTGGGTACTCTTCTAAGGCCCAACTTTCATAACCCTTTTCAGCAGGGTATTTCTTTTCACAACTGTGACACCTACCAGCTTTGCTCTCCGTATTGTAAGAGAAAGCATCTGACGAACCACAATCAGAATAAGGACATTTAACGTGACTTCTCCAAGACATATACAATAGTTCCTTTATCTACTGTTTTCTTTTTTATCTTTAGTTTCGTACTTTAGTATAGGGATTATACTGGTTTAATCTGATTCGGCTATCCCTTGTCAAGAAGAATCTTCGGTCTTGCTTTAGGTTTTATCGAATTAGACAAGGCATCAGTCTTCAAACACTGACCGATAGCATCTCTATCAATGGCGTAAATAGGCTCGTAGAAGGCAGGTAAAGCATCACCGCAAGCTTTATAACTAGGGAAGACCACCTTCGCTTGAAGGTAGTCTCCATTGAGTGTGTAGCTCAATACAAGAACAGTATAGAACAACATTATAAATAATCCACCACTACACCGGTATTCCAGTTCTTAGCTTCTTTCTCAGCTTCCTCACGGCTAGTAAAGACCCACACCTTAGTGTCGTAGGTCCAAGGGTTCTCCTTTCTCACGAAGGTGTACTCGCCTTTCTCAATCTCTATTTGAACGACATATCTACCCACGTTCTTTCTCCTTATCTAAACCAGCCTTTACTAATTCAATAAAGCCTACGTTAAAGATAGCCATAAAGGTTTCTGGATCACACTCTACTTGTAGTGTAGCACTGCCATCCTCATGCTCTTCTATTTCTGTTATTTTAACTATGTCATTCTTCATGGTTTATTCCTATACAAGGTAGTAAGATAGACAGCTTACAGTACTTAGGGTACTCGTCATACGTCATAGCTATCAGTACTGGTGGCGCAGCTATCAGTAACGCTACAATAGCTGATGCCTTAATTGCACCATTGATATTACCTCTCATCAGTACTCATCCCTTAATGCTACCCATGACACAGGGAATAGATCTTCCATTTTAAGGCTAATAGCCCACGCTACCTCTGCTGTCTCTGCTTGTGTGTCAGGCGCACAGCGAAGCTTACACATATCAGCAAATGCATCAAGACTACCTGACCAGTACCACTCAGTCATCATACTCTGTGGCAGTACCATACGTGCTTGCTCTGGGCATACACCCCTGTCAAGTAAGCTATTGTATAGAGTTTTACTGGCTAAACTAATGTCACCTATCTTACCGACATCTACCACGCCATCAGACCCCTGCTTCTTATCCTCACTACGTCCACGCCATTCTGTTGGCTGATAAAACTCAGGCTCACTATCCGTGTATCTTCTTGATATTTCGTTCCAACGCAGAAATTTATGTTTGACTAGCTGCCTAGCTACAAAGACTGGTGCCTTGATGTGGAATGATGCAAAGCAATGTCCAAAAGGTGACATGTGTTTATGCTTGGCTAAGTACTTGATAAGTTTCTTATCCTTAGCTTTCATGTGCTGCTTGAAGCTATAGGCATCTGACTCTTCGTAGTCCCACTCACTCTCCTTACCAAAACTTACACGGGCTGCATTAACTACAGTCAAGTCATTACCCATACTGCCTTTGAAAGTTGCGTCTATTTGATTTACCACGGTGGTTCTCCATTCTCATCTAGTTCAGGCATGTTAAATTCAAAAACTCTAGGCTGTGGTTTATCCTCAACCTCTTCTAGAAAAGAAAGGGGTACAATGACCCCGATCTCTTCCATAAACTTCTCTAGATCATTTTCCACTAGAGCCGACCTAAGCCACAGTAACGCCGCCCCTCTGACACCATCTCAAGCACACGGTCAGGCTTGAAGGATTTGACAGTATCTTTGTCAACCCAGATGGGGATGAGGTTGTTCTTACGGAGCATACGAGAAACAGTCTCTGACTTCTCTGTACCCTTAAGGTATTTCTTTACATTAAAGCGACCGTTATAAGTCCGTTCCTCACCACTCTTGGTCAAGAAAGTAACAGTGACAAACTTACCTGTTGCACAGATATTGGTGACTAATCTTTCATCAAGCATTTTATTCTCCTCTTGCTGATGTGAAATTGCTATTCCGATTCGCTGGGTGGAGTCAACTGCTAATTTAGTTCAGACCGTAGAATATTTAGTTCAGACCGTGGCCCCTCGACCATTTTCCACTGGTGGGGTACTAAATTCCCACGGAGGGCAGACATTTTCCACCGGAGGCCAATTTCCACCGGAGGCCAATTTCCACTGGAGGTCATTTTCCACCGGAGGCCCCGATGTTCCTGATTCGTTCTTCGTTCCTGATTCGTTCACGATTCGTTCCAGATTCATGATTCGTTCCTGATTCGTTCCAAACTACCGATTCGGATAGATCCAAAAATGCCGTCAATATCTCAAAAGGATAGTTGACAAGGTATTTCGGATAGTGTGGTTTTTTTACTATGATTCGTTTGTTCTTTATTCTTGACTCCCTTTTTTGCTTGCCGAATCGTTGCGGCTTATATAACGGCCCCGAATCATTTCTGACTCTTGGTCGGTCTTTTGACCCTTGGCCGGTTTTCCGACTCTTGGTCAATTTATTATCTTTTGGTCAATTCCCTGACTCTTGGTCAATTGTTTGACTCTTGTTCATTTTATTAAACCTTGGTCGGTCTTCTGACTCTTGGTCAATCGACCCCGATTTAAGCCTGACTCTTTCAATCGGTTTTTTATTCAATCGACCAAAAGAGTCAGGCTTTGGAGTCAATTCGACCCTATCGGCCCCGACCGGTCGAAAACATGAGTCACGTTGACTCACCCCGATTCGGTATCCAAAATTGCCCTGTCAACCTATCCGACCGGTTCTTTTGCTCAAAACCTATACTTCAGGATATAATTTTAGGGCTTGTGTACTAAAAACTAGCCTGTTTTGAAGGCCATTTTCGGGAATCGCATAGGGTCTCACACTCGATATAAGGCCCGTACAGCGCCGAAAGGCCCTGAGCCTATGACCCCTACCTTGAACAGTGATTCACCCCTCCCACGCCTCAAAATAGCCCATATTCAATTTTTGGAATATGACCCGATTTTGGCCGTTTTTTGGGGCCGGTTTGGCCGGTCGAAAATTGCCGGTTTTGGGTCGCTTGATCGATCGACCAAAAAGGGCCTGAAACGGCCCCTATATATAAAGAGAAAAAACCGGCCCCTTTTCCGGTCGGTCTCCGGTCGGTTTTCTTTGTTTGTTTAAGTATTGTTTGACAATGGGCTAAAATTGAGTCTTTGGTGTTTCACCGGCCTACGGGTCGGCACGGGGACGATTCGCCCAAGCATAGTTGAATCGGGGTTCTAGTAGTTGATAGGATCGGGCAGGTTTTGAGGAACACTTAGATAAACCGCCCTGAATACTTTCACACTGGTTTCGGGCCTAATCGCTTTTGCAATGGGCAACCGGTTTTCGGTTGTCTTTTTCAGAAGCAAAAGAGGAGTCTTCACATGTTTAATTTATTTTCATTTCTCGCTTGGTTGTGCGTTTTGGTTTCAATCGTTCTAGCCGTCTTTGCCGCCCCTTGGATCTTTTCCACATTGTTTGGGGTTTTGGTCTTTTCCTTGTTCTTTGCGGTTTCAATCGCATGGGCCTTTATTGTTGCAACGGAGTCTTGAGATGACAAAACCAAACCCTGACAAAATCCTTGAGCAAATCCAAAAGGCAAAGCAACTATGTATTTTATTAGAACAAGCAATCCATGACACCGGCGACTGGGAAAGCCGTTCTTTGGATTTGGCTTGTACAAAAACCGGCGATATCACAAAGCTTTTGCATACCGCTCAACAAACCCTGACCTATCAGGTCGAAAAGGGACAAGTAGAGGAGCAGACATAATGGGCCTTGCAATATTTCTTTTGGGAATCTTGATCATTGCCGGTTTGCTGGCGTCAATCCTTGAGCATTTAAACAAGTGAACGCAACGGAAAGCGGCCCCATGCGGGCCGTTTCTAGGTGTGTTTACACCAAAACCGAAACCCTCAAAAATGGAGTCAATCATGGGTATTCAATCAAACATTCTGTCTTTCAATCAGGCAACCGGCGCAATCTTTCCAGCATTGGAACAATGCGATTTTGAAGCAAAACACGCAACGGCTTACGTTCAAAAGGCGGGTTGCACCGATCCAAACCCGTCACTTGATGATTTGCAAGCGGTGCCTGACCATATCGCAAAGATCATTTACCGGACCGACACCGGCCAAGCTTTGGGACGCACCGGAAACCGGTATGGCATTGTGCAAAATGCGGCATTGCAGGAACAAATGGTCCAAAGCTTAGAGCAAACCTTGCCTTCTGAATATTTGAAGGGGATAGAGCTGGAAGAGAACACCAGCGGCAATGGGGCCTTTTGTAAATTCACTTATACGTTTCCCAATGCGGCTGAACCAATCAGACAATTGCGTGACTCAACCGGTTATCAATCGGATCGATATGGGCAACACCATAAAGAAACATGGCTAAACCTTGCCTTTTCCGTGATCAATAGTTTCGACGGGTCGACCCCTGCAATTTTCAAGGCTGAGGTGCGAGACGTTTCTTGCTTGAACAGTCTCACAACCGGCTTTTTTGATACTTCAAAACAAAGACACACCGCAAAGATCGACGCTGGCCGGTTTGCCAATTTTATTGAACAGCAAGCAACCAATTACAAAAAACGGATTGAGATTTGGCAAGCATGGGCTGGCCGGTCGATTACACCAGAACAGGCCGAAACATGCCTTAAAGAGGCTGGCTTGTCCCTTCGATTGACCAAGGGCTTAATGGAACAATTCGAGACGGAAGCGGCGCAACGGGGCCGGTCGCTTTGGGCCTTGTCTTCAAGCTTGACGTTTTGGTCTTCACATTCAAGTGAACGGTTTACCGTCAAGGGTTCAGGCAAAAAGGACAATATAGCCGAAACCCTCAACGCAAGATCTAATCGGGTCAATCAGGTTATTGCGTCCCCTGCCTTCCAAGCTTTGGCCGCTTGATATGGGGGAAATAAACCACCGATTTTCGGGGCCGTATTTTGTCATTAATAAAAAGAACAATACGGCCTTAGAAGCGCACAGAAGCTTAGCTAGTGCGTTTAAATCTTGCTCGACCCTGAACGACCATGAAAAGGCAAATAGACGCCAGCCGGTCTATCTGGTCGAAGTGAGACAAGACAAGGATTTATGATGGAAAGCGGCCCCAAACAACGGGGCCGTTTTTAGGTGTAAATCCGCACCAATTGGCAATTTAAACAATGGAGTCAAAAATGCCTTATTTAACGAAAAAAACCCTTTCCGACCTTTTGTCAGCGCACAAGAGCTATTGTGAAAGCAATGAAACCTTTGCGCCGGTAACCTTAACGGACAAGGAAAAAACAGAGGCCTATTTCCGCAAGGCAATGGTCGTTTCCCGATATCTTGAAGCTTGCAAAAATGCTGATTTTTATTGGTTCAATCAAAACGCACCAAAGGCGAAAGCCTACGCTGATTTGTACGACCGGTTAAAAAATCTTGAACAATTGGGCGATTGCGTCGGCTATTTAACTAATCGACACGAAACCCCAAAGGCACCTAATCAATTTGCTAAAAGAGGGAAACCGGCAAAGCTTAAGGGCAAGCGGCTGGAATTGCTTAAGAGCATTCTAGAACGCAAGGCCAAAGGTGAAGGGAACGCAAAGCAATTGACCAATAAACAATTGTGCAAAGCTTTTGAGATTTGCATGGCGACCCTCTACAAAATCCGCAACGGAAAAGGGGTCTACAATGATTCCTGAATTGACGGATTGCGGGAATTGCTCAGGGCTTGGGGAAGTGACTCAAGCCCTTTCCGCTAATGATCCAGATGGGCCTTTTGTGGCTTGTCCTGATTGCTCAGGGGACGGGCTACAGGAACGGCCCTTGATCGATCAAGAGGCCAGACTCTACGTTCTAACCCTTCACCGGCTAGAACGGCTTCTAATCGACGGAGTCGACCGGTTTGGGGCAGGGGATTTTGAAGAGGCAATTAGCCAGATGAAAACCCTTTATGATCATTATCAAACCTTGAATATGACGGCTGCCGTCAAACCGGCTGAACCTGATTTTACGGAAGGGCTTTTTCAATGGTCGGATTGAAGACAAAAGAGGCGGCCCAGCAGGGCCGTCCCTTGTTTCCGTACAAGGTGAGACGGGTCGAAGACATGGGGCCGAATGAACGTGTCTTGAAAGACTCGACAAATAAGAAATTGGGCAAAGTGATCAAGAAAGGGATTTGGAAAGGTTACCGGATCAAAAGCCTAACACTAGCTGAACGCACCACTTGTCCAAAGTATTGCATCCATTGGGTGGATTGCTTTGGCAATAACATGCGTTATGCGACCCGATATGAGGCGGGGCCAGCATTGGAAATGCAAATCAATTCTGAGCTATCGGCCCTTGATCGAAAGGGTGACCCCTTTGCCTTGCGCTTGCATGTGTTGGGGGATTTTTACTCTATCCAATATATCGACCAATGGTATCAACATTTGCTCAGGTATCAGGCTTTGCATGTGTTTGGATTTACAGCCCTACGCAAAGACTCAGTGATGGGTCGGGCCATTGACGCAATCAAGACAAGGTTCCCCGACCGGTTCAGGGTGCGATGGTCCGGCCAGCCTTGGATCACTGACTCAGCCCTGTCACTTGACGACCCCTTGACCTACCGGTTGATTGATCAAGGGGACGCAATCGCTTGCCCTGAGCAAGAGGGCAAAACGGAGTCTTGTGCCTCTTGTGCCTTGTGCTGGCATGAAACCACCAAAGCAATCGCCTTTGCGACCCACTAAAACGGGCCGCTGAGTGTACTTAAGCCAAAGGCGAAAGGGGTCGATAGCCTCTTTTGCTTTTGGCTATTGTGTGGGCCTCTTTTGGGCCTGTCTGACAAATTGGGTTTTGCTTGTTTTGTCATGGCCTTATCTTTTGTTCTGTGATCACAACGGGCCGGTCGATCTTTCCAACGTGATCACAAAGGGAAACCATAGGGCTTGCCACAGGCCCCGCCGACCGGTCGTTTTTTCTTGCGTTTACAAAGCATTCGTGCATGGGACCCTTGAAAAAACCGGCAAGTGATTCGTTTTGGCCCTGTTACCACCTATATTGACAACATAAAAAATTTAGTTGCCGTTAGGTATAGTACACGTTAGAGTTGTACATGCGGAACAACTACAGTACAAACAGTGTACAAATTGTCGCACCTACTAAATTAACTATTGACACGAATCACTTCTGTCCTTATACTATAGTATATACTATAGAACGGGCAGTGTAACAAAAAATAACCCTGCCAAAACAATAGAACTATACTATAGTATAGAGAAAAGACAACTTATTTGTCATTCTATTCATTTTTTACTTGACAAATTGTCTTCTTTGTGTCACAATACGAATCAGAGGACAAAACCGTCCGAACCTTCACACAACATAATGTATAAGAGGAAGACGAGGGACGTTGATTTGTCCTCGCTTAATATAAGATGCCCTTACCGTCATTACCATATAGTGCTGTCATAGCTAAGAAAGTGCGAGAAGGTATTCGCAGTGGTGTAGCTGTCAAGGACATTCTGTCATCCATACAGAAGTATCAGAATGCTCCCTCTAGCACAGCTACGTTCTATAAGCTCTACGGAGAAGACATAGCAGAAGAGAAGGCCTCTATAGTAGGGGCAGTAGGTTCTGTTGTCATCCAACAAGCGTTAGACGGTGACTTTAAAGCTGCTGAGTTATTCCTACGGAGTAAGGGTGGTTGGTCACCTACACAGACGCAGGTAGAGGTAGAGGGTACAGAGGACGCTGACACTGATGAAAGTGCCATTGATGCTCTGATGAACCTGTTAGGAAAGAGTAGTGATAACAGCACAGACTCTTAGAGAGTTACCCGACTCTGAAGTTGCATCAGTATTACAACAATTAGGCCCAAAGAAAACGGAAGAGCTACAGCATGACTGGAACTTCTGGGCTAGACCTGAACAATTAGAACCAGAGGGTAAATGGAATGTTTGGGTTGCACTTGCTGGTCGTGGCTGGGGTAAGACCCGTGCTGGTGCCGAATGGGTCAGACACAGGATCAAGAAGGGCGATAAGATTGTCCACTGTGTCGCACCTACTAAAGGTGATGTTCGCAGGGTTATGGTTGAGGGTGACTCAGGTTTACTCAATGTCTGTTGGAAGGGTGATAAGACATATAGGGGAAAGCATATTGGATTTCCTACTTGGTCGCCTACCAACAATACTCTAACATGGGAGAATGGCTCTAAGGCTGTATTCTTCTCAGCGGAAGACCCAGAACGACTAAGGGGACCGCAAGCTTATTCCGCATGGACTGATGAGTTATGTGCTTGGAACAACGCACAAGCAACATGGGACATGTTACAGTTTGGTTTACGTCTAGGTAAAAGACCCCAAGTCTTTGTCACCACCACACCTAAGACAACCAAGCTAATTAGAACTATACTAGCAGACGATAAGACGATCATTAGCAAAGGGAGTACCTATGATAATGCAGCCAATCTAGCCGATACCTTCTTAGAAGCAGTAAAGAAGACATATGAGGGAACAAGGTTAGGTAGACAAGAACTATATGCAGAAATACTTGATGAAGCATCTGGCGCATTATGGAATAGACAACAACTTGCTAAGTGTGAGATAGACAAGGATGATTTACCATCTCTTAATAGGGTGGTTGTTTCTATCGATCCAGCTATCACATCCAATGCAGAAAGTGACATGACTGGTATTGTAGTGGCCGGTATTGATGTCAACGGCATAGCATACGCTTTAGAAGACCACACTGCAAGATACACACCGCAACAATGGGCAGCAAAAGCCTCTGAACTCTATCACACTCATTCAGCAGATAGAATTGTAGCGGAAAGAAACCAAGGTGGTGACATGGTTCGTCATACCTTACAGACAGAAGATCCGACATTACCCATTAAGCTCGTACATGCATCCAGAGGAAAGATGGCACGGGCTGAACCAGTTTCTGCTCTTTACGAACAAGGAAAAGTAAAACACGTAAAGGGTCTTAATGAATTAGAAGATCAGATGGTACAGTGGGAACCTCTAGGGTCCACAGGCTCACCAGACCGTCTTGATGCTTTAGTTTGGGCTATAACGGACCTCTCATTGAATGGCTACGCAAAACCTACGCTGAAACTAGCGTACAGTAGCGCCAAAGGATTACGGTAATGGTTAAGAAGCTCTCAGAGACAGAGGCCAAGAAGGTATTAGGTGTAGCGGGTGATAACACCTACAATGGTCAGATACGGGCTGATGAGTTTCTACCTGAGTTGCGTGGCAAGAAAGCTATACGCAAGTACCGTGAAATGAGAGATAACGACAGTACTATCGGTGCTGTCATGTACGCTACTGAACAAGTCCTTCGTGATGTTGATTTAAAGGTGATGCCAGCCAATGATAGTGCAGAAGCTAAAGAAGAAGCTGAGTTCGTTAAGTCTGTACTTGATGATATGGACCATACCCTTGATGACCATATTGCTGAGTCCTTATCGAATTTGTCGTATGGCTTTGCTTGGTTTGAGGTCATCTATAAAAGACGTACTGGCCCTACTGAAAGAAGTGATAAGAAGCGTTCTAAGTACACTGATGGCCGTATGGGTGTACGGAAGATTGCTATTCGTGCGCCTTGGACAATCTCTAGGTTTGATGTAGATCAACAGACTGGTGATGTCAAAGGTATTTATCAGGATGGGTCGGGCTATAACAACTCTAATTATATACCTACTCGCAAAAGTCTGTACTACCGCACGACAACGATTAATGGTGATCCTGCTGGGCGCTCTATACTTCGCAATGCTTATACTTCTTATGAATATGTCAATAACCTACAGTCTATTGAGGCTATAGCAGTTGAGA
>Ga0255040_10000057_pt1 | contig 22054 bp, 39 predicted proteins | sample BC1_12_2_MG_FD_181711 | JGI IMG/M metagenome (GOLD analysis project Ga0255040, IMG submission 181711) | Seawater microbial communities from Strait of Georgia, British Columbia, Canada - BC1_12_2 | ecosystem: Environmental > Aquatic > Marine > Strait | place: Canada: British Columbia | collected... | reverse complement strand
ATGTACTGACATATTGGTTATACTTTTTCGCCCCCCCCCATTACATCTATATAATCATTAGTAACGGTCATCAACTCCTCTTGTAAGTCTGCTAGTTGTTTCTTTAGTAGTAACTCGTTAAGTTCTACACCTTGAAGTCCTAGTTGCATTGTCTTTATTAATGATTGTTGTAACTTAATTAGTTGTTCTTGCTTATCTATTATTCTCTTTGCTTCCTCGAATAAGTCTAGTAGTTCGCTTGTCATTGTTCTCTGTTGTTAAGTTTATCTAATTCAAATTGTAAATGATTTATAGCCTTCTGTATGCAATCGTATGGACTATCGTGCTTGTAACTACTTCTAAGTAGATAGGTTACTGCTGTTCCTATGTTGTACGATAAATCCCAGTCCTCACATACTTTACGAGCTTCATAGCCATAAGTATTACCTACATAGTAGTTAGGTATAGGATTGCTCTTTAAGTCTTTTATAACTTCTTTAGCTTCGTCTCTGTTCCTTGTATAGTCGTAGAAGTATTTACTCTTTGCCATTTCTTTTACGTTTTGCTTTTGCCCACGCTGTTTTCTGATTGTGATGTGGTAGACATAAAGTCTGTAGGTTATCACTATCTAATGCCTTACTCATATCCTCTTTCAATTCAATAATGTGGTCAATGATTATCTTATCTTTATAATTTACTTTGCCCTCTTCACTACACCATCTGCAATGTGGCTCTCGTTCTATATGCCACTTTCTAAGCTGTCTCCAAGCTCTACTATTATAGAAGTCATAGTTTTCGCTCTTATGCTTCTCAGTAAAGCCAGTAGTCTTCTTACTACTTGCTATCCATTTCTTTTTCTTTCCTTTTGGTAGACTTGGCATTAGTTTAAAAATTGTTGATTCTCATCTATCTCTGGTAGCTTATACTCTATAGATATTATTGGTGGTATTCCGTTATTATTTATCCAATCCTCTAAAGAGTCTATTAGTTCGTCTATTGCTCTTTCTTTAGCATCGTCTAATAACTCTGTATCGTCTACTCTAACCTCTATACTAACCGATGCTATTATCTTCATCTTTTATTTTTCTTTTAAAGAAATATAACTTTCTAGCACTTATACCTAAAACTTTAGCAGCTTCTTCTATAGTACTATACTTGCTCAATGCTTTCTTCATTTGTTTTTCTTGCATTTGTTTTATCGTCATTCCTTTTATTTTCTTCTGCTACAAATCCCACTATAAAAAAGTGTAAGAATATTACTACAAATATAGGTAAACAACTAACTATAACTAATAGTGCTAATAGTGTTCTAAATATGCTGCTTAAAATCTTCAATACTTAAATATGTTTTTGCTTGGTATCTGTTAGCATTATCTTCTATCCTTTTTTCTTCTACTCTGTAGTCCTCTCTATGTCCAAACATTAGCTGAAATCCTATGTCTGTTTTAATCTTTTTTGGTAATACAAGCTCTAGTCCGTTCTTCGTTCTCTTCCATATCTCTTGATGCCTGGTCGCCCTATTATTGCTCAAGTGTTGTTTTATACTTGTTTATTATTCTTTCCATCTGTGACTCATACCATATAGGAAAATCGTATGCTTGTTCACTTTGCTCCCATACTCTGTATAGTACAGCTCTTAATCTTTGAGAAGCTGTCTTAGTCTTACCTACTTCAAAGTCTGTGGTAAACTTCTCAACCTCTTCAACCTCTGCCTTGCTTATATCGTCAGAGCTTATTAGAACCATTCCAGGAGACTTACGTAAGCTAAACACTCTCATCATTGTCTCTTCTGGTAGCTCTTGAGTATGTATGTTAATACTAAGAGTTCCGTCTGCTAGAGTGCTTACCTTGTTCACTCCTCCTTCGAATATTACTGTCTTTTTCATTATTGTAAATATATAAAATAGATTCAATTTCCCAATCTTTTGGGTTTAAAGTTTTAAACAATCGATTGTTAATCCAGCTCTCTAATCTTTTGCTTATACCTTTCGATTGCTTCTTCATAATCAGCTCTTGTTAATTTTACTACTATATGCATTCTACTTTCTAACTCATCGACTGTACCCTTACCCCATTTATTTTCTACTCCTCTTGCTGCTTTTATTTGGTTTCCGTTCAGAAAAGTATTACAATAACTACACTGGCTATTAACGTTACGCTCATCGTATCGAATGCTAAGGTATCGTCTGCTGAATAGATGCCCAGCGTGAGTACTACCTCCAAAAGCTGGATATTCTTTACCACAACTAATACACTTGCAATTACCTTTATAATCGCTATCACGCTTTCTAATGTACTCGCTAAATACTTTGTCTAGCTTTTTCTTTAGTTTACTTATTGTCGTTGGCATTAGAATAGTTCTGTTTGTATTGTTGTTTTATAATCTGCATTGTATTTTTTATTTTGTCCTTTAGGATAAGATTTTATTTCGAACAATTTTTCTTTCATCATATTTTTTTTATCTTTTTTATTTGCCACTACATAAACATACCTATTTTTAGCTGGTCTTTCAACTTGATATAATTTATCTCCATATTTTTCTTTAAGTTTTTTTATTCTATCTTTTTGATATGGAAACTCATCCATTAATGTTCTACTATGTATATGTTCTTTACCTTTTAATTTCCAATCTTTTTGTGTGTGACTTTTACCAGTATAAATGAAGTTTGTAGCTTGATATACATAACCATTGTGACCAAAATTACAATCTGCATAACTGACAATGATAATAGGCTTAGGTAATAACTTAAAAGATTGACTAATAAAATATGAGTTAGCATTTTTACTTAAATTATCATTAGTACATAATCTATTTAATTCATAAACAAAATTCATATATTTTTCTCCAAATAAAGACTTTTTCATAGTTAAAGGTATAGCATTTCCATAAGTTAAAATGCCAACTAATATATTTTTATCATATAGACCAAATGAATATGTAAAACTTGTCATTCTTTTTAAATAATGTTTTTTTAATAACCATTCTTTACATAGTTCTGATTTAATTGATTTTACTTTATAATTCACTTTTACCTATCTTTTTAGTTTCTCTCTTGTCAATAACCTTGCTAAAAGACTCTACTCTCTTTTTATAGACTTCATATTGGTCTATTTGATTAGTCTGTTTTTTTAGTGCTTTAGTCATCTTGTAACTTCTAAGAGCTTCATTCCACGTTGGTACGTTTACAAAGTGTGGTCCATCGTTCTCTCTTATGTGTTTATTAAGAGCAAACTTTACCTCATCTAATTCCATAGAGCTGTAGTTTGTAGCTAAGTCATTACAAAATAGATTAGTCATCTGTACTACTATCTCAGCTTCTGGAGCTTGTCCTAGCTGAACGTAGAGAGTTGCAATTATCTCATAGCATTCTCTTTTTAGTTCTTTTATATCATTGGCATATAAGAACCATACTTGTTTACTTTTGTCTTTCATCTTTTGTTATTTGTATATGTGTCCAACCAGTTATTAGGTAAAACGTGTCCCATGTTATTTTCTTTCTATACTTAGAGCTTTTACCATATATCTCAAGCATATTTTTAACCGTTACGTCCTCACGTTTTTTAATCTCGTAATATTTATTCATTTACTTGCTTTTTTACTTCTATTAATACTTCCATTAGGCTGTCATATATCAGCTCTAGTTGTTCACTTCCCTCTGTCCATTGGACTATCTCTCTCTCATATTGATTAGCCACTTTTACTAGCCTATTAAACTTCATCTTTACTACTCCAGAATGTGAGCCTTTTAGATTGTATAGTTGCTCGTTAAAGCACCTAAAGGTAGCGATTAATAAATTAAGCTCTGCTGTTTGTTCTTTAGTCATTATATTCTTTGTTTATCATTTCAAGTCCTTTCTGATAGTTAGTTAGTATCTTTTGAACTTTAGTTTGTTTTTCTGTTTTAAGCTCAAATAATCCCTTCCATCCATTCTCTATAGACTGCTGAATAATTTGCGCCTGGTGTTCTTTGTTGTTGTTGGAGATTCTTAATAGCTTAGAAATCGCAGCAGCTTCTCCTAATTTTTTATAGGTAGTTCTAGACTGCTCTTTCCTAAATTCCTTCCATAAATTCCAAGCCTCTAAATTCAATTCAAAAGGATAATCCCCTTCTGTTTTAGTATTATTAGTATTTAGTTTATTTAAGTATTTAGTATTATTATTATTTAGTAGTGGTCGATTTTCTATATCTAATTTTTCTATATCTAACTTTTCTATTTCTTGAAAATCGGTATATGGTTTCTCAAAGACTATATAATCCCAAGAAACTATCTTACCTTTTTCACGTTTTTGCTCTCGTTTCATATAGCCATTAGATGTCAGCTCCTTAAACGCTGAGTAAATTGCAGCCTTGCCGTCTGTATGCCATTTCTCTACCTCCTCAACGTATAACTTCCAGTCGTTAGGTAAAGCCAAGAGGTGACATAGTAACCCCTTAGCTTTTAACGATAAGTCCTTATTAAATATAAACTCATTGTTTATAGTTGTATAGTTAGTGGACTTTTCTACTCTAATTCTTCTCATTGTTCTAATTTGTATTGAGCATAGTGAACTGGCTCTCCAAACTTATTCTCGCTGTGTAATATTGTAGTCTCTATATTATTACCAGCTTCTTTCAAATCAAAGATTACTGCTGCTAGTCGCATAATACTATAATCAAAGAACGCTTGTACTGGAGTTATTGGTCCAATCTCTTTAAGATGTCTTAATACTTTCTGTTTCTGTGATAATTTAGTTTTCATTGTTTTTTAGTTTTTGTTTTAAATAATCGTTATATCTCTTTTTTTTAATGTTTACTACTTCTCTAATAAGCTCTTTTGGCTCTACATAGTCTATTTGTAATTTAAACACCTCAAGCATATCTAAATATTTATCTCTGTAGTATTCGTCAAATATAATTAAATCTTTGTGCTTTTTGTAGTGGTGCATAACACTAGCGTGATTGAGTTTAAACTCTCTAGCTATTTGTGTCCATCCCATCTCTAAGACATCTCTACAAAGTACAAAAGCCATTCGTCTGTTATCTACTATGTATCTATCTCGTCTTTTAGAAATAAGCTCAGTTCTTTTAATTTTTCCAACATAACAGACTACGTTTTTTACTCTCTCCACTTTATCCATCAAATTCTACTTTTACTCGTTCATAAATTACTGGAGCTAAGTCTTTTAGCTCTCTAAGCTTCTTTCTTGATTCTCTCCTAGCTTCGTCTTTTCTAGTCTTACTGATGTCTGTACCAGTAGCCTCGTTGATTATCAAGTGAGAATCTTTTAAAATCTTGTCTATTCGTTCTTTTTTAGTCATCTTTTATATTCTTTAAAAAGTAATAATAATCTTGTAAGTCAGAGCATTCTTGCTGTCTTTTGATTATTGCTCCAATATGTTTATCTCCTACGTTAATATACCAGTCAGCTAATTTAACTTCGTAATGGTCATCGTGTTCAATGAGCTTAGTAGCTTTCTTGTTTAGGTGTATCCAACCTTTACGTCTTAATCTGAAGCAGTAGGCTGTATCGTAGTCATATATTTCTTCTCGTGATTCTTTACTAAAAAGGTAAGTCGTTTCCATTTTTTGTTGATTTAGGTTTAACATCGTTTAAAACATATTCTTTGAATGCGTCAGCTATTTCTATAATCTTAGGAATATCAGCCTCTCCAACTATATTACAAGCGTTTGTCAAAGCATTCTGCTTGATAATATACTCTTGAGTCTTGTTATCCTTTGGAGCTGCTGTAAAGCTATTACCTCCACCTTGAAACGTTGATGCTGGTTTAATCTTGTTGATAGTAGTACCGTTGTACTCTCTTGTCGTTACTTCTATTTCTACCTCTTGACCCTCTACAAATTTGTTTTGTGTTTCAGTCTTGGATAGGTATTCACCTACAAAGTTATTTTCAAACTCTATAAGCCATTTATAGAAATGTCCGTATTGCGACTCAAAAGAGCCATCTGATTTTACTGTTTTTACTACTTTTTTCATAATATTTATTGATTTTAATTAGTTCCGTATATAATGTAAAAAACTACCATAGTTATAAAAGAGCCAGTATAAAGGCTTAATACCTCTGTGTAGTATGTTGGTATGAAATTTAACAGAAGTAGCGTTAGAAACGCTAAAACCATTAAATAAGAGCATAATTGACTTAATGTAAAGCTAAAGAATTGTACTTGTGTTCCAAGCTCTAATTTAGCATTTAAAAATTTCTGTTGGTGTAAATCTTGCATTGTTAGTTGTTTTAGTTATTTAATTACCCCCATTAAAACTATTTTTTTATCATTTACTAAATCAAAATCTACAAATTTGCATTTTGTTTCTTTTGTAAATTTATCAATAAGAAAATCTAATAGTTTTGGATTCATAAAATACTTACCTTTATTAGGAGATTTTTTAAATTGAATTGTTCTTGAGATGTGTTGAACTTTTTGTGTTTTAGTTGTCATTGTTTTGTGTTTTAGTTTGTTTGTTGGTACAAATATATAACCATTTTTTATTCTGTGCAAACTTTTTAACAAAAAAAGTGTAATTATTTTAGTTTACTAGAGTAAAAAAATGTTAAAGTTTTTTAAATATAGGCATAAAAAAAAGGGATAGACGTTAATCTACCCCCTAAAACAAACCAAAAACAAGGGTAACAACTCCCTCTGATTTTAAACAAGTTCGCAAATATATTAAAAAATATGTGTTAAGTGTGCTATTTGTCCGTATTCATTATGTATAAATCCCTCAACTGCTTTAATACTACCAGTATATCCCTTTTGATAGTGCCAAGCATCAGAGCCACTTGGAGAGCGTAAAAACTCTACCGTCACTCCTACGTTATCAAAAGAACTCATAAACTTGTAGCGTTGTTTGTGGTGTAAGTGGTGTAAATACCAATAACGATATTTAGTATCTGCCCACATCTTAGGTTCTTCTTGTGCCATATGCAAAGGTAAGTTAGGTAACTTAGCTCCGTCTCCATGAGTCAATCCTATTAGACTATTCTTATACTTATAGTACTTTCTGTGTATTGGGTCGGCATCTACGCTTACAGCTTCTGTATTTCTATACCAAGCTTTTAGAGCGTGTGCTAAATGGAAGCCACTCATATAGTCGTGATTACTCATAGAATGAACACAATCAACTGGAGCTAACTGCATTAGCATCTCTACTACCTCAACGTAAAGCTCTAACGCCTCTGTAAAGTGTTTATACCATTTACCGTCTTTATCTTGTGGAGTGCCTTTTGTAGTGTTACCTTGTACGTTGTCTGTATGCAGTATGTCGTTCCCTATGCAAAGAACTATTTTTTCTAAAGGGAAACCCTCAGCGTTTCTTAAAATACCCTTAACTCCTTCTCTTACTCTGTTCTTAGCTATTTCTATATTGTATTCGTCTCCAGTTTCTGTAGCATCGGCATATTTGCCAATATGTACGTCTGCTGGATTTATTATAAGTAGGTGGCCATCTTGTCTAGTAGGATAATCAATGGAGGGATATTTAGGAGAGTATTGTGAGATAAGCTCCTCAATAGATTGTAAAAAGTCATCTTTAGTAAATTCATTAGGTTTAGCAAATATTGAGAACTTTTGGCTTTTATACCAATAATGTGAAACAGAGCCGACATCTATACCAGCCTCGTTACATTCGTCAGCTAATAGAGATTGCCTTTCTTTGTCTTTTCTATATTCGTCTATAAGTTCCCATTCATCTGTCTTTAGTCTATACCTCTTTTCCTTTGTCATTTATTTTTTATTTTTTCCAACCCACGACTTCCAAAATAAGCTCCAATCGTTATAGTTAAAATTGCAGTAATTGTGCTTTTCCATTCGTCATCTACGTTAAATGTAATAACTCCAGCGTCTATAAATATAAGCAAAGTTGTTGAAACTACAAGCCACGCTAATACTAACGGTCTAATGTTTCTAGGAAGCCAACTAGATTGTAAGTTATCTGACTCCCATCTTTTAGTAACTTCTTGTTCTATTAAAGCTTCTTGCTCTTGGATAATCTTTTGCAGCTCGTTCTTTAACTGCATTTTTTCCTCTTGAGATGTTATTACCTCATCGACAATCTTATCTGCTTTGCCTAATAAGTTGCCTAGTATATTTCCTAATATAGCCATATAGCGTCATTTTTATCTTTATCAGTATCGCAATGTATGAAAGAGTCAGCTATGCCGATACGAGTAAATCCAGCTTGTATTAGACCATTTACTATCTTTTGTCTAGTTCCACTATCTTTGCAAACTATATCAGCAGCACAGCCTTTTAAATGGCTTGAGTTAGCACTAGCCTTATAGCCTTGCTTTCTTAGTCTTTCATTGTGTTGTGGTGTTCTAAATCCAGATGTTATCTTAAAAGGTATTTTAGCTATATCTCTAGCTCTGTCTAATTTCTTTAGAAAATCTCTTGTCATATTCTTACCACTACCTTTAGAGTCTGGAGAGTCAAACTCACTTAGCTTAAAGTGTTTAAGAGCCATTTCTTGTTCTACTTTATTTAGACTTTTTCTCCACGTTTTTAGATTCATTGTTTTTTCTTCGTTTACGGTTATAAATAATCTTGTCAGTTGTATATATAATAGACAATAATAATACAGCTATCTTTAATATTACCTCAACATCAGCTAAAGTAGCAAAGGTAAATGTAGTGGTGTTTAGTACTAATACGTCTGATGTTTCTTTTAATAAATTTTTCATTATTGTCGTGGGTCTGTGCTAATCAATAGCGATAATGTTGCGTAAAATTTATCGCTACTAGATGTGCTATTAATCTTTCTAAAAGATGGAATTAGACAATCGTTAGCGTTTAATGTTTCTGTTATTGTTACATCTCTGTTGAATACATAGTTTACATCGTTTTGTGAAGTAAAAGCAAAATCATCAACTAAAACAATATCTGTTGATGTAGTCCCATTCTCTGTAATTGGTTTTTTCCATAGCTCAAATATTCCATCGTGTCTAGTTGCTGAATCAGTCTGAACATCCCAAGTTATTCTCTCTATTTTACATCCATTGTGTGGACTTCTAAAAATATTAAAAACAGTAGCCTCGTTAGATATTGTATCTCCATCAGCCCAAACTGCACCAGCATTAATTGTAATTTCTGTTGGGTTTTGTGGATTAATTAGATTTGTATTACCGTGAGTATTACCTAACTCAAAAAGTTTATGAGTTACTATAGTGTAGTCTCTGAATAGTGAATTGTATTTATTTTCTCTATTTAGTATAACAACACTGCCTCCTGGAATTAACTGACTAACAGTAGTAGAAGCAAATGTTATACGTGTTGAATCATAACTTATATCAGCATCTAAAGTTAACTCAATATTAGAGCCAGTATCAGCACATATAACATATACCACATCTCCACTCTTTAGAAGTGTATTAGTGCTAGTAGTAGGTATTATATTTATAAAAGTCAATGTCAAGCTAGTAGTATCTTGACTAACTACTGCAACACTTTCTCCTCTCAAATAGTTTCTTAAATTTCCCATATTACCAAGGTTCAAATTCGTTAGCATCTGGAATATTTGATATAATACCAGTAACTAAACTTAATGTATTACCACTTAAATTAATTCCATACCATTCTCCAGACCAAGTATCTTCATTAGCATTATAACTTACTTGATAAGGTATAAAAGCTGTTCCATCTATTTCTATTCCTTCGAAATAATTTAACTCTCCACTAGTTAGCTTCAAACTTCCGTCAAATACTCTTGAACCACTAGCTTGACCTTTCATAACCTCCTCAACTAGAAGCTGAGTAATTTCTTTACCAGTACCAGTATTGTATGCTTTCCAAGTTTGATTAGTACCATCTTCCCAAGATGTAGTAGTGTAATTATAAGTCTCAATTCTACCTACAGCTCCACTTGTTGGACCAGTTCCAATAAACAATTCTGGTATTTCAAACTTTACACCGTTAGTTATTGTAGAACCTCCTACTTGATTGAAGGCTCTAAAGAACTTTTTTATTGATACATTATCATCTACTGTGTAAATTATACCAAGCTCTTGAGAAGTTTCTGGAGGAGAATATATCAATATATCAAAAGGGTCTATCGTTGTTGTTGATTCAGTTATTTCTGTTGTTGAATTATTATCATCAAATACATTAGCAAAATTGTTATAAGATGGTCTAGCAAATACCTCTAAAAATAATTCTCCATCTACTGGAATTTCAGTAGTCTGACAATATAAGTTTACTGTATTTTGATTTTGATTTGGCTGTTGTAGGTTAGCATATCCAAAAGCTCTAGATAATGTAAAAATATCAGATGTTATCCAATCTTGGTCAACAAAGTTAGAAAGTAAAAAGTAATAAGTTTGTGAACTACCAACCAATTTGAATCTAGCAAAAATTCTAGTATGTATAAATTCATTAGTACCACTAACATCTGTAAAGTTCATTCCACTAACTAAAGGATATATCTGAAAATTTCTATTAAATAAAATACCACTTCCAGTAACACTTGTTATATTACCAAGAGATATTACTAATTTGTCATCATCTGCATTATTGATAGAATATGGCTCAGTTGCGCCAGAAGCATTAGAAACTAAAACATTGCTTATTTTATATCCATTCCATATAGGAATCTCATTTGAAGTAGCTTGAAATTGTGAGCTTGTAGCACTATCAACATTATTTTGATAATAAAAGAAAGGCATATCAAATGGACTTAGATGATTGTATTGAGTTTCAACACTTCTAAATATAGGTAAGAAATCAAACGAGCCTCCATATCTTTTTATATTAGTTCCCTCTGATGTTGTATAACTTGTACTTCCATAAGCAGCTATGGTAGTGCCACTATTTTTGTAATACTTTCTAAAGTAATGTGTGTTTGGTGCTTTCCAATTATCATAGTTATTCACTTGTATTAAGTGCCATTTGCCATCAGATAAAAAGCATCTCATTCCCCAAGCCTTACAAACATTATCTAATAACTCAAAAGAGCTTTTAAATTTTTTTGTGCCAGTCTCTTCGTCTACATCAACATAAGCCATAAAGTTAAACCTACTAGAAACTAATGGGTCTCTATTAGCTTGGCTAGTCATAGTGTCTGTAGTCCATTCTACAGATGTTATGATATAATCATCAGATACACCCCAATAATAGTCTTTTAAACCTATCTGATTGTTAAAGATATTTTGAAAGTATGTTAAAGTTTGGAAACTAGAAGGAGTACTATAACCAGTATCTATATTAAAGTCTATATCTCTTAAAGGAGCTAATCCACATACAGCAGTTAATTTGATTCTAGTTGGTCTAGAAATATCTTGCTCTGGAGATATATCGTTTAGTAATAAACCAGCCCAATAAAGCTCATAAGTTACATCATCAGTACTTTTGAATATAGACATATCAAAGCCACCATAAACAGAGCCTCTAATATCATTAACTATAGCTTGTTCTCCCTCTTCTGTTACTAATATATCAAATGTTACCTCACTTGGAATTAAACCAGTAAAACGATTGTCATTGTCAGTCTGATAGGTTAAAGTAAAACCATCAGCACCTAGCTTAGGAGTATAGGTAGTTGATGAAATAGCGTTATTGTTATAAACGTCTATTCTATAGTAAGTGCCATTGTCACTCTGTAAACTTAATTCTAGTTTCTTTTGTCTGCTCATTAGTAACCTCTTGTTCTATTTCTATTTGCTTGTGCTCTATCTGAACTTAGTAATATATCAGCTCCACTTATTACACCAAAGACTTCTGTTGTACCTCCAGTATTTATCATTGACCTAGCTCCTACACCACCTAAAAAGTCTGGAGTTTCTCCTACAACAGACCTTCCAAAAACGTCTCCTATACCACCAAATCCTCCTATATCTTTCAATCCCATTAATGCACCCATACCTGTACCTCCTAGCAAAGCATTGAATATAGCTGTTACTAATAAAAGACTAAGCATTTCATTTACAGCTCTTTTGATTCCGTCTATAAGGCTAACAAAAAAGCCATCTGTACTCTGTAAAGCAGTTACAAAAGCTCCTTGAATACTAGAGCCAAATTGTCCAAAGATAGAGTTCATTTCTTGTACTGCTAAATCAATACCAGAAACACTTTCCTCAAATTCTTCTACTATTGGTTGTAGTGTTGCAAAATCATTTTTTACCTCTTTTAATGCGACTGATGTTACCTTTATAGATTCAGCAAATTGTAATTGACTTGCTTCTAGTTTATCAATACCCATTTGTCTTTGACGTTCTGCTTCCTCTGGAGATACTTGTTTTTTAGGTACAATCTTTGTTCCTTTAAAAGCTGCTGTTCTTCTTCTTAGTTCTTCAATAGTAAATACTTGACCAGATTGGTCTTGTATTGAAAAATCTAAAGCTATATCTTCTTCCTTTTTAAGTAGTCCTAGTTTTTCTAATAGACCTTCAATAGATGTTTTAACATTGTCAAAAACAGTAGTTAAATCATTCCAATAAGTATAAATACCTTGAGCAGCTAATATTACACCAGCTATTATCTTACCTTGTGGAGTTAAGGCTACTAAAGCCTTCCCTATATTTATTAAAGCTGGTAATAAACTACCTAAGAAAAATAGTCTCAACTTAGAAAATGCTGTAATCATTTTACCAGCTACGGTTATTATTGGTCCTAATACTGCTGCAAATCCAGCTACTTTTAAAGCTGCTGTTCTTTGTTCACTAGAGAATCTATTGGTAAACTTAGCTAAGTCTCTAAGTCCACTAACCAAGTCTTTAGCTAAAGGTAAAATCTCAACTCCTAGTTGTACTGCTACATCCTCTAACTCTGCTTTTAGTATTCTTAATTGATTAGCAAATCCATCAGAAGTCCTTGCAAAGTCTCCAACAGCGTTTTGACTTTGTTGTAATGCTAGTTGATAAGTTAAAGTAGCTTTCTCTACTCGTCCTAATTCTTTAAATACCAAACCTTGTTCAGCAGCAAAGGACTTTAAATCTGCTTCTGTTATTGCTATTCCTAATTGCTTAATAGATTCTCTTTCTCCTAATAGTGCCTTAGTCAAAGCCTTACTAGCTGCTTCAGCTCCTCCTTCTACATTAGTGAAAGATGCTAAATCTACTGCTAGTTTATTTACCTCTTTAGATAGCTTTAATGCTTCTTCTTGTGTAAATCCAAAACCAGTTAATAAATCTCCAGTATCAGAAAGTAATTGCATCGAAGCCCTAGAACTTAATCCAAAGCTATCAGATAACTCTTTTGATGCTGCTTGAGCATTGTCAGATATATCTTTAAATACAGTATTAAATTTAGATTGGGTTTCTTCAAAGTCAGACGCTAACTTAACAGCAGCAGCACCAAGACCTACAACTGGAAGCGTAATGTTTCTAGTCATAGTATCTCCAAAGCCTTGCATTTTTTTACCAAATCTTTGAATAGACCTAGTAGACTTTCTTAAAGCACTTTGAAACTGCTTATCGTTTAAGGATAATTTGACGCTTAATGTTTTCTCAGCCATTGTCTTTGTTTAACAATTCGTATTTCTTTTTAATATATTCTGCCCTTTTCTTTTGTTTCTCGATGTCAGTCTTAACTTGTTTCTTCTCCCAATCAAATTTAATTAACTTGTCTGGAGTTAGGTTTTGTCCTTTCTTAGTGTGTGGCTGTAAATTAACACAAGCCAACCATCTTACTCTCTCCCATTCCCATTGCTGTTCTTTCTCTACTCTATCGTTTACGCCTTTCTGCATACAGATAAACTCGTGAAAAGTTAAACTCCAAAAGTCTTGAGGTAATAATCCGAAGCCATAACCTATAGCTTCTAACTTATCCCAAGTTACTTCTTTTTCTTCGCCCCTTTCGGAGCTTTCACGTTTCCCTCTGTCTCAAATTTAGCGGAGAATTGATTAGAGAATATCTCTAGCACTTTATTTAGTGCGTCAAAATCTTCGTCTAGCAAGTCTGCGACATCATCAACATTTAAAGAACATTCTTGACCACTCACTCTTGAGCCGTCTTTTATTCCGTTTAGGATTAGATAACAAGCATCATCTAAGCTCATACCATCTCCTAGCTTATCTAAGTCAGCTAAACTTCTTCCAGTATCTTTACAAAATAACCTCAACGAGTTCATTCCAAATCTTACTGGGTAATCCTTTCCGTTTATTATTACAATTTCGTACATATCTTTGTTAGTTTAAGTTTTTGCTAGTTGGGAGACGTGCCGTAGCACAATCCCCAACCAACAAAGAAATTATTTATGATACAAATGATTGAGTTATAGCTCCAGTACCTTCTAAAGATACGGAATAAGTAGGAGCATCTTCTACACCACCACTAGCCTCAAAACTTGTTACAAATGCAGAACCAGTATAGTAAGCATCGCCAGTAGTTTCTCCACTATATTTAAAAGTGAAAGTTGCTGCTGTTCTTGCTAACATCTGAGTTACTAAATCACTTGGGTCTGTTGTAGTTCCAGCAGTAGGAGATACATCATATACACCATCAGCAGAAATACTAAAAGACTTTTGACCACCTAACAAATCTCTGAAACCAGCAGAGTCTTTTGTTGAGATGTCTATTGTATCTACATTAATACTTAAACTTACATTTTGTGCGTGTAGCAGTTTGTATTCTGCTGCAACGCCATTTACTTCTTGAATTTCGATAATTAAATCGGTTCCATTGAAAATTGCCATCGTTTTTTAATTTTTAAATTTATAATTAGCTAATATTTAAATCATCAGAAGATTCGATTTTCTTCTTAGATTTCTTTTTGGGTTTGCCTAAAGCATCATTGAATATTAATATTCTATAGATTTTTTGACTTACCTCATAAGACTCGTCTTTCGTATATTCTACTCCTCGAATCTCAATATCTTTTTTTATATATACTTTATACATATCTATCTATTTATGTTAAATCTGTAATCTTGTGCTATACCATACAAACCAATACTACCAGCAGAATCATCGTAAAGCTCGTTCTGGTCTTGGTAAAATATCTTGTCTACTACTACTCCACTATAAGTGCCACTAACGTAGTCTAGAGCTGTTCTAACGTGACCAGCTAGAGTTACCATATCAGCGTAGCTATTGTGATATATGCTTATCTGTACTCTAACATAGTCATACTCACTTACTCCGTTCTTAGTGTTGTTAGGCTCATCTCCAAACATCTGATAAGTTATATAAGGTAACTTAACGTCTGTAGGGAAATTGTAACGACTAGGAAAGATTCTCAAGTTTCCACTTGTAGTAACTAATGGAGCTACGTTTGAGTCGTTGCTAAGTATGTTATATATTACTTTTCCTATCTCCATTACTTCATTCTTTTGTCAATGAGTTTTTTTATTTCTCCTATAACACTATTAATAGCTGTATTGCCTTTACTAGCAGCAGTCTTATCTAACATTCTAAGTCCTGGAATACCTCTAAATCCATACTCTAAGAAATAGAAATAAAATCCAGACTTCTCTTTACTAGCAAATGATTTTTTAACTCTTGGTCCTATATATACTGTAGGTGGTTTGCCTTTTACGTTCTTACCATTTATAACAGCTAAAGACTTTTTAAGTTGTTTAGATTCAACTGGAACAATAGACTTAAGCTCTTGTAGTATAGGCTTGGCAGCTTTACGCATTCCTTGTCTCAATAGTGTTTTGTTTTTACTATCAGACATATTAAGCTTCTCTAAATCCTTAATTAAAGACTTCAGCTCTTTCTCATCAATGGTAGCTGTAACAAAACCAGCGTGACCACCTTGATTACCTCTTAATATTTTACTTGTTCCTATTGCCATTATTGCTCTGGAAAAGGGTTAATACCGTTATCTATTAATATATTTATCCAATCTATTTCCTTAGTGTATAAGTCTACATCAGACCACTTAGTCTCTAAGCATTGATAGGTTTCTAGCACTCCATACGATACTATCGCATCGCTATCGTTCCATACGATGTAGTAACTCTTTACCTCTGGGTAACATATTTCTGTTAATCTTAAACTCATCAGCCAGTTAAATTATTTAGTTCTGCATCACTTAAAGCCTCATTAAATACTGCTAGTGCTTTGACTTTACCATAGAAATCATTATCTGTAATAGTAGCGTTAGCAAAATTAATTACATTAAGAGTATTAGCTGAAAAAATAGAGCCACTTGTACTAATATCATATTCTACTCCGTTTATCCATAATGCAAAATCATTAGCTTTATACTTGACTGCAATTTTATTAAAACTTGTTATGTTTTGACCAGACTCAAAAAAAGTATATTGAGTTACGTTATTAACATTAATAAAACCACTTATTATATTTCCTGCAACACTTAAAGTTATTCTATTTGTTAAACTTCCATCACTTATTGTAATTCTTTTACTTGCGCTTTCTTCCGCTAAAGCAGCTATCTCTGCATATAACACTCCCTCTGTTGAGTTTATTAATGTAGCACTACCAGCACCAGTTGCAGTCTCTGTAGCTCTTGTAACTGTACTACCTGTTAGTGTTGGTATGTACGATGTAGCGTAGGATAAGGCTTCTGCTTGTGCGCCCCATATTTCAATATCTCTTGCTGTTGCACCACTATAAGTATTTATTGATATTAAACTTGATGCTGAACTACTATCGTAAGTTTCTACTCTATCCCAATTACCTGTTAATGTGTGTGTTATTGCTGAACCATTTGACAATCTTATCGTTTCTCCTAGTGTACCTTTAACATAAAAACTAGCTGTTAAACCACTTGATGTAGATATATAAAGACTATCATCTGCATTCATTTGCATTCTTGTAGAGTTTTGTGTGCCATCAGGAGATATACCATAATTAGAAGTTAAAGTAACTGATGCTTCTTTACTCCATTGAGTAAAATCCTCACTATAAGTAATAAGATTAGTAGAAGTAGGCTCTAACAATATATGACCATTATCTCCATTACTATCATAGTTTATTCGTGGTATGTTGTTGGTGTCTATTATTTCTTTGACTGATACGTTGTCTATTTTTATACTAGAATTTGTACTTGAATTTTGAAATAAAAATAATTGATTGCTCGTGTTTTTGATGTAAATAGTATAACTACCTATCTCTACACTTGGTGCTGATATGAATATTCCAGAACTTGAATAATATTTAAAATTCGTAACTCCATTATTTTCTATTATATCATATTTAAGCTCATAAGTTTTATTAGTTGTCAAAATATTATTTGAAGATACTCCGTTAGTAGCATATGCTCTTGAATCTGATTCAGAAGCAGAATTAGACATTGTTAGACTACCATTTTCTATAATTACATTTGATGTATTAGAATACCAGCCCAAAGTAAAACTAGATGTGTTAGGAGTTCCAGATGTGCTAAAGTCTCCATTAGTAACTAACTCACTACCAAGAGTACGTCCTACCATCTCGACTAAGCCACTAGAATTAACTCGACTAGCAACACTAGCTCTAGCAAAGTCAAAGTCCTCATAAGGCTCTACTACTGGTGCTACGTTGTAAAGCGTACCAGCCTTGTAACCAGTAGGAGTTAAGATAATACTTGCTTTATTTAATAGTCCGTCTGCCATTAGCTTATATCGTTTAGTTCTTGTAAAAATGCTTGGCTGTCTGTAGTGTTCTCTACTACTCCTCCAGCAGCTACTACTCTAGTTGTTAGTATGCTTATGTAATCGGCTGGTGTTGGGTTAAAGATACCACCATCAACAATAGTCCAACCATCGTCCTCTATTAAGCTAAATCGTGCAGCATAAGCTGACTCTGTAAATTGTGAGCCTCCGAAGTTTATACTAATATCGTTATCGTGTCCTCCAGCTTGCCAAGCTATTAGCGTTGCATCGTAGTTAGAAGTAGATAAACCAGTAGCGTTCTGCATAAAGTTAGTAAAGTCAGTGACGTTACCTATAGACCACGCTGCTAGAGATTGGTCGAATAGGTCGCAGTTGTAGAGCATTGCACTCATATTTTCTACGTTAGTAGTGTCCCAACTATATATATCTCCATTAAATTGTGAGCAGTTGTAAAATGCAGCAAACATATTATTAACATTAGAAGTGTCCCACGAGTTTAAATCTTGGTCAATAGTGTTACAATTATAAAACATATAACTGATATTAGTTACATTACTAACATTCCAATTTTTTAAAGGCTGATTGAATGTAGAACAAACATAAAAGCATTGGTCTATTCTTGTTACTGTACTTATATCCCAATTACCAATAGCTCCATTAAAGTTAGTGCAATCTCTAAACATTTGATAAAAAGAAGTAGTAGAAATAGTTGGAGCATCTGTAGCACTAGCATCTAAATTAGTACAACCATAAAAAGCAGCGTTAGTAGATAAGTCTAAGACTCCCCATTGTTTTACGTCAAGCATTTTAAGCCTATCTCCAGCGTTATTAAATTGCCATCCTTGTAATGTTCCCTCTATGCTTACTTCGTATTGTCCAGCACTACTATAGGTGTGTGTAACCTCTTGCTGATTGTAACTTGTTATTGTATCGCTAGAGCCATCTCCCCAATTTACCGTAGCGTTATAACTACCACCACTAACCAATGGCATCATAAACTGAGTATTTAAACTAGAGCCACTAGATGTATTCTCTGTGTCAATAGTAAAGACAAATTGATTAGGAGCCGTTTGTGATAAGTCTACTACGTCATTCTTCTCTAATAAAAGAACCATAGCATCTTTACGACCTATTTCTTTTATGCTCTTGATAGAATAATTAGTAGAGCCATTAGAGATAAAGTATTGTGGACTTACTCCAATGTTTGTTCTGTATCTTATTAAGCACTCTATACGCTCGTCATTGATTAAGGCATCAGCATCGAAGTTAGTGTTGCCACCTTTGAAGTCAAAGTCTGCGTAGATGGTAACGTAACTATTATCAGATACTTCTCTCTCGCCATAAGCGTTAGTCGAGTAAGTCTGTGTGTATAGTTTTAACTTTCTATCTAGTTTGCCTATTATCATAGTTCAAGCAATCGGTAAGGAGTTAATAAGTGGTCTACCATAAGTGGTAATTCATTTACTTGAGTTCCCATAACAACATCTTGTCGGTTCTCATAATATCGACCAACGATGATATAAATAGCTTGTACTATTGGAGCTGGTACGTCACTAGCTGTAGCACCTACTATAAACTCAACCTCTACAGCGTTAGGTCTTTCGTAAGTGTTTGGAAAGTCTCCATTCTCCGATTCATATATCCTTCCTGGTCTGACCTTAGTATCAACATCGTAATTAGATGCTGCTAAGGTTTGTAATGTATTGTCGGCATCGTAATACTTAATGTGAGTAACACTAGCAACATCTCCTACTTGTAAATCAATGTAAGAAGGAAACTCATCGTAAAATATATTATACGTCTGAGTCATTAATCTACGTCTAGTGAACTCTTCTACAACTTGCGTAGCAACATTAATCAAAGACGTAATATAAGTATTGTCATCGTCATAGTCTGAGTCTATTCTTAAAAATGCTTTAGCCTCTGATAATGATATTACCGTAGACGTTGGAGCAGTCTTTAGAACTAACTTACCATAAGGCACATAGTCAGAGCCTCTTAATGTGTTAAAGTTGTAGTTATAGTATTCCATTTAAAAAAAAATTAATGGAGAGAGTGTTTCCACTCCCTCCGTTAAAATAAACAAATTACGCTTCAATTAATTTAACAAAAGCAGTATCATTTTGTACACAGTCTCCGTCTACTAAAGAAGTCAAGATGTATCTTGGCTCACCAGTTCCAGCGTTAGTGTAGATGTCATAAATAACATCCAGGCCACCGAACTGAGCAATGTGACATTTTGAGAAGTCTCCGAATAGAGCGTGGTCTTTACCAGCAGTTCCACCGTTACCTACGTTAGGAGATACGAAAGAGAAGTAGCCATTAAGCTCTTTTCTAGCGTTGTCCCAGATAGGAGAAACATTAGAAACTTGTGCTAAAGATTTTACAGTAGCGTATGCAGATGGGTCTAATAAGTAAGCCATTCTTGCTCCGTTAATTTGTACACCATTAGCGATTAAGTCAGTTTCCATCTCAATCCAATCAGCAGCAGTTACAGCAGTTGGTCCAGTAGCAGCGTCAGCGAAGATAGAAGTAGGAGCGTTAGATACATCACCAGTTCCTAATAAAGCAGCTTCTAAAGTAGCAGCAACAGACTGAGCCATATTTCGTCTCAATGCAGCCTCGATAGATGCATTTTGAGCGATAGCCTCAGCAGAAACATTTACAATAGAGATAAGTTTCTTAGGCTCTAAAGTAACGCTAGAAGCAGTACCATTAGCAGCTGGAGCAGAACCACCAGTCTCAGCAACGAAGCCAGAGTTGATAGCACTAAATACTGGGAACTTCATATTGTCTACACCAGAGTAAAAATTAGCACCAGCAGAAGCCAAAACTAAGTTTGCTTCTAATTGGTCAGTCCAAGCCATAACTTCAGTTGCGTTACCAGCAGCAGTAGCTACAGCAGCACGAGTTAGAATTGAAGATGGTATAGCAATACCTTTGAATGATTGACCAGTGTAACGAGCCTCGTTTCTTGCCTCTTGGTCCATCTCTTTTACAAGACCTTCTAAACGACCAGTTGCAGCTTGATTCATAGCATCTTGGAAAGAATAGTCTCTCACTTCGCTAGGAGTGTTTTCTGTTACTTCTTTAACAGCTTTAGTAGCTTGAAGTTTCTCAAAAGATTCAGCACGAACTGCCATCTTATTTAACTCCTCTACTTTATCATTTAAAGAGTCAAAGTTGCTTTGCTCATCGTTAGATAAGTCACGACCTTCAGCAGATGCTACAAGTCCTTCCATCTTTTCGATAACCTCAGCTCTTTCCTCTTTGTAAGATTTTGAGTTTTTCATTTTATAGAAAATTAATATTAATATTTATTTTTTAAGATTCTTAAACGCATTTCATTGAGGGAGCGCTGTTTCAAATCTTCTTCTTCTTTTATACCCTCTAATTTTTCAGCCTCTAAACTTTCTTCTAGTTTTTTAGCTTCTTCTTTTTCTTGCCATTCTTGCATAGAACGTAAAGCTACAGAGCTACTAGCAGCATCATAAGCTGGGTAAGTTACAGAGCTTACATCGTAAAGCCTAGATACTTTGTTAATCGTTCTGTAGTTAGTTCCGTCTTTTACCTCCCAAGAGTCATCCTCTACAATGAATGCAAAGCTAGACTGGTTAATAGTACCGTCTTTAAGCAATTCGATTAAGTCTCTTGACGTTGATACATTAGGATTTAACTTAGCCTCATACCTTAATCCTCTCTCATCAACAGATAGTCTTAGAGTTCCGTTAGTAGTTCTAGCTAGTGGTAAGCCATCGTGATTAATTAGGAATCTTACATCGTCCTCTAAACGTCCTTCAAAAGCACCAGGAGCTATAAACTCTCTAAAACCTCCTAAGTCATTTGACTCACTATTAAAGACTGCACCGTAGCCTACTACTACTGGATTCTCTCCGTCCATTCTTAGCTCTAAGTCTTGAACATTAAATGTTCTTACTTCTTTATTTTTCATATCTATAAATTTTTCTTCTTTACCTATTTCTTCTATCTTTCTTTTAGTCCAAGCGAAGCCAACATCTCCACGTTTAAACTCCTCACGCCATTCTAAGCCTTGTGCAGCTTCGTCAGCCATCTCTTGAGTTGGCTTTGTATTTATATCAGCTAAAGCCATTATTTATCCTCCTCTTCTATGTCTCCAACTGGAGCAAAGTTTAACGGCATAAATAATTGGTCTCCTTCTGGTCCTACTCTGTTTAAGTCCTCCATTCGTCTAATCTCATTAATAGACAAAGCACCTATACTAGCCATCTCTCTGTAATAGGTAGCACGTGAGGAACTATCTCCTCTTAGTAAAGCATTAGCATCTAACTTGATAGTAAACGAGCCGAACTCTGTTTCTCTAAATAGCTTTCTGTTAAGCTCTTGCTCTACCATTACCATATAAGGCATAAGAGTAAATCTTACGAAGTCAATACTCAAAGCCTCAATAGATGAATAGTTAGCAGCTTTCTCTAAGTGACCAATCAAAGATAATGGCACTTTAAATATTCTAGCTACTTCCTCAATCTGAAAACGTCTAGTCTCTAAAAGCTGATACTTATTAGCATCAATATTAGTTTGCTCAAACGTCATACCCTCCTCAAGAA
>Ga0255040_10000053_pt1 | contig 22873 bp, 17 predicted proteins | sample BC1_12_2_MG_FD_181711 | JGI IMG/M metagenome (GOLD analysis project Ga0255040, IMG submission 181711) | Seawater microbial communities from Strait of Georgia, British Columbia, Canada - BC1_12_2 | ecosystem: Environmental > Aquatic > Marine > Strait | place: Canada: British Columbia | collected... | reverse complement strand
TCTTACCACAGCTTTTGTGGATGTCACGATGGATGTAACAGACGTGGAGACTGACGCTGCCGTGTTGAATCACGACCTTGTTACTAATACTGATAACATCATTGCTGTCGTGGCCGGAACTTACAAGGTTAGTTATCAGTTCAACATATCAAATGCATCTGCTGTGAATACAATAATCGAAGCAGCGGCGAGAGTGCGATTAAATGATGCCGGTACTGGTATCCCTGGCTCATTAGCTTCTACCATGAATATGCGGAACCATGGAACTCAGTTGCCTACTCACTTAACTTGCGACTTCATTGTTACTCTATCTGCGACTGATTTTATCACGTTGCAAGTCCAGAAAATTGAGTTGGATGACAGTCAGGTGTATACAATTGATGAAGTATCAGTTAAAGCAACGAGGTTACTCTAATGGCAAAGGTAGTCGTAACAAATACACAGGACTGGCGAAAGATTGCCGAGATGGCAGGCGGAGATCCATTCCTCATCATGTTTGATCCTGCTACCAACGAACTGGAAGTGGACGATGTTACTCAGCCCGCGCTCACTGCGGCTCACGCGGCATACGTAGCAGATCAGGCGAATATAGATGCTGCGACTGCGCAGGCGGTAACTGTTGCAAATCGCGGTCTTGCAGAGGGACTTCCTGACGCAACAGCACAAGATGGGATGAGTTCTCGTTCGATCATCGAGATATTCAACAAACGCGATAACTTCTTAACGACTCGTATCCTTGAGTTACAAGCTGCGATGGATGCGATGAAGGCATCCGTTGGAGCAGCAGATGCTATACGAGCCGCAATCCCGGCGAACTTCTTACCCACAACAACGCGCCCACGGAATGACGCGATTCAAGACTACAAGGACGAAATTTCATCCGGCGATGCCGATAACTAAAAAAGGAAAGTAAAATGGCACAACAGCAACTAGATCTAAACCCGATGCAAATTCAGCAAGCAGCAGCTGCTGGCGTTCAATTGCTCAATACTCCAGGCGCAGTAAGTGTCCCTGGTCAGATAGCGGTGACAGGAATCATAGGAACATTAAATGCTCTCCTGGCTGCTATAGCTAATCGAGAATTGATGGTGGTACAATTTCCAACTGCTCCTCCTATGGAAATCCCTCCTGAGGGGAATGGTGAGAAGCTGCCTCAACTGACACCCGTTGAAGAAGGCGGGAAGAAAAAAGCGGAGAAGTAAGATGGCAACGAAAGCTGAAATGAAAGAACGTGGGATTCGTATAGGTGTCAATCAGATTGTCACCTACGCTACTCTCGTTCCGATCTTTTGGTTCATTGCTCAACCGATCTTGGTAAAAGCACTTGCAGAAGAAATGAATCAGACCATCGAGCAGACGGTCTCGAAGCAGGTAGAGCCGATCAATGACGCTTTCGTAGCTTTGCTCCAACGGGACATCAACGCAACTAAAAAGGATATAGCTGCGTTGAAGTTCCGACAAAGACAAGATGAGGATTGGACTGTAGATGATGCTGAGTATTTGGCTGATCTAGAAATTCAGCTGGCTGCATTAGAAGAGGCCAAAGAGGCTCTCGTCGCGGATAATACGAGCTGATGAATTTAGAACTGAAAAGGTTCAGCTATGCGTCTACGGAAACTGAGGGTGTTCTTAGTATGTCTTCTTTTGATCTGGCTACTATTGAACGTCCGTGGGTGTCTTGGGATGCTCGCGGAGGAAAACCGTTTGCGTCATGTGTCCCAGATGGGAGTTACATACTTGATCCCTGGACAAGACCTGACGGGAAAGAGGTGTACATCTTATCGAATCCAGATTTAGGAGTGTACAGACTGAAAGATGATAGGCCACGCGGATTTGGACGTTATCTTGTCCTCATTCATATTGGCAATTACGTCAGTAATGTTGTAGGCTGTATTGCTCCAGGATTGCATCGAGTGATTATGAAAAACAGAAAGACAGGAAACTATGAACGCTCGGTAGCAAGCAGTGGTGAAGCTATGAGGATCATCACTGAACAATTAGGGCGGGAGGAGACTCATCGTCTGACAATCAGTTCAAAGTGTGGGACAGGAGAATAAGATATGAATACTATCGTAGGAGCGGCAGTTGCAACTCTGATAGCAGTGTTGACGGCAGCGTTGGCTCTGCTGAGCGGAGCGGGAATTACCACTGTAGGTGATATCTCAGGTCTACAGTGGACCATACTGCTCATTGGTGGTGCGATTACATTTGCTAAAGATTTCCAGGCGATCACTGCCCGACGTCTGGTAAACAAAATCACAGGATCGGGTGATGGAGGAGGTACCGTAGGATGAATATGATACAGCAGAGAGCTTATAACATCTATCTGCTTGCGATTGTACTTGCGCTGCAAGCATGCGCAGTAACTGATCCAATCGCAAAAGCAGAGACGCTTGAACAGAGAGCTTTTGCAACATATGGCACGTTCGTCATTTTCGAGGAACAGGCAGCTAAACTCGTGTCAAGCGGGGAACTGTCTAACAGTGTCGTTCGAGCTATTGGCCGAGCAGATGAAAGAGCAAAGCCGGTAGTTGATTCGCTAATTGCTGCTACAGTGGAATTTTCAGCAATCAAGGCGGAATACGAGGCATCAGGGGAAGGTGAAGAACGATTCATCGCAGCTATGAATGAATTGAACGTCTGGGTCAGTCGAGCCGCACCTCTTGTCAATAACTTAATCTCAGCGATTGAAGGAGCAGAATAATGGGAATACTAGAACTAGTCCTGGTCGCCATTAAGGGTATATCCGTGGTCACGAATAACCCGGCATTTGGTGGAGGCTCAAATCTTAAGTTACAAGAAGCGTCTGAATTACTCAGTCTATTGGGTGAGCTCGCTTCGCGTGGCAAGGAGGGTCACAAGGAATTGAAGGCTTTCACGGCTACCATCGAAGAGATGGTTGCAAACAATCGGGCACCCACTGTCTTGGAGTGGGAGGAACTTCGAGCACGAAGTGATGCGGCACACGCTGCTATCCAGGAAGCGGTTGCGGCAGCAGACCAGGCTGAAGCAGAGGCTGAAGCAGAAAAACAACGTCTCAAGGAGGAGGCTCTGAAGAAGGACATAGCCCGACTGAACGATGAGGATCTTTTGGCGGCTGCAGAGTCGCTCGGAATAAATGCTGAAGGGGTGGAGCGAGAAACAATCGAAGCTCTTGTCCTCGAAGCTAAACTAGCAGAGTAGGAGTAAGATATGCCCACTGCAATGACATTCAATTCTTTACTGGTAGATCTGCGCCAGTATCTGGAGCGTGGAACTGCAGTGGATACTACGGTGTTTGAGCAACTTCCTAGGTTGATCAATTTAGCCGAACGTGATCTTGCTCGATCACTTAAGATCCAAGGGTTCATCAACGTTGTGACCAGCGTGATGGCTGCGGGAACATCCGTGTATGCCAAGCCTGATCGCTGGCGCGACACCGTCAGTATCAATTTTGGAATTGATCCAGGACTCAATGTAAGAACGCCTTTATTTCCTCGTTCGTATGAGTATTGTCGGCTCTTTCATCCTGACTCAAATGTTCAAGCTCAACCGGAACTCTATGCAGACTACAATTATTTCAATTGGCTGTTTGTTCCGACACCTGACTTCGCTTATCCGTTTGAAGTCTTGTATTACCAATTATTGCCTCTGCTCGATGCAAGCAATCAAACAAACTGGGCTACTGATCATGCGCCGAATGCGCTGCTTCACGGCTCATTACTTCAATGTACTCGATTCCTTAAGAATGACGAGCGCATTCCCGTATGGGAGAACAACTACAACACTGATCTCCAGAAACTCAACGGTGAAGATCTACAGAAGATCATTGACCGATCAACTACGAGACAAGAGGCCTAAGCAATGGGATCTTTTACAGATGTATTTGGCGGCAACGTAATTTACCCAGCAGGACAGACTTATCTTACTCTGACCTTTGCGGTAGATCAGCAGTTGCAATGGCCGATTGAACAAGCAATCGCAGGAGTACCTGTAGTCGCAAGTATCATGGATCTCAATGCGACTCTGCCGGGTCTGAATGTCGATCTTCCTGATGCACGCCAAGTTTCAAATGGTATCCAGTCAGTTTTCACTAACTTCGGAGCCAACACTATTACCGTTCGAGATGCAGACGGTGGTGCTATCGTTTCCTTGGACTCGGGACAGTCGTGGGTAGCTTATTTGACTGACAATACCACGAATGCTGGATCTTGGAGAATCTTCCAGCTTGGTGCTACTGTTTCAGTGGCTAATGCCTCTGCTCTTGCAGGAGCCGGTCTTAAGGCTATTGCTACAACCCTGAATCAGACAATACCTCCAACGTCAACGTCTATTTCACCTGTTAACCTGGTTGATGCTGATAGAGCGATGCTGACTATCTGGACAGGGGGACTAGGAGTATTGAATCTCCCCACTGCTGCATCGGTGGGAGCTGATTGGTTCACAATTGTTCGCAACAGTGGATCGGGTGATTTGACGATTACTCCTCCTTCAGGATTGATTAACGGTTTTGCAACATTAGTTCTGTCTCCTGAAGCGTCAACTTTTATTGTCACAGATGGTGTAAACTGGTTCACTGTTGGACTCGGTTTAACCGCATCTTCCATCTTTGACTTCATACAGATAACTGTCGCCGGCTCGGGTGACTACACGCTCTCCGGTAGCGAGTTGAATAGGATAGCCTATCGTTTCAATGGTCTGCTGACCAACGACAGAACTATCATCGTCCCAACGACTGTCCAACAGTATTGGGTCGACAATTCGACTACCGGAGCTTTTTCTTTATTCGTCAAGACTCTCGCCCAGGTCACTCCTGTTGAAGTCTTCCAAGGTGGTAGGCAGATTCTCTACTGCGATGGAGCCGATGTCGTTGACGGTGATACTTCACAGTTCCCTGTTCCTCTTCCAATCCTCTTCGGTGGTACGGGAGCGACGACTGCACCAGCAGCACTGGTCAATCTGGCTGCCCTTCCTATCATTGTCGATCTTCCCTCTGTTGCTCCCGCTGTAGGAGACTTCATAGCCTTCCAGGATATTGATGATGCAGACAATAACAAGAGAGCAACAATTGCTGACATTGTCGCACAAGCTGGTATTACTATTGAAGAGGAAGGAACTCCTCTTGCCACATTGGCGAACACTCTTGACTTCGTGGGTGCAGGCGTCGTAGCGAGTGGAGTCGGTGCAACTAAGACTATCACGATTCCTTTCGGGAACCCGATGGTTGCCAGTCTCGATGGTGACGGATTTGATCTTGACGACATGGGCGTTATGTACATGCGCGAGCGAGCCGCAGCCAAGGGCGACATCGCAGGTCAAGGTCAACTTTGGGTCAGCAATGTACCGAACCCAAATACTCTGCACTACACGGATGAAATCGGTACTGACATAGATGTTACCAGGGAACTGTGGCACAACGGTGTATTGAGAGCTCAAGCTTCACTCGGTGCTGTTAACTTCCCCAATACTGCCATCGTTGTTGATTCTAATATGTACGAGCTAGAAGGTGCTGCTGCCGGAGTAGACATTCCTACTTACGGTCAGTTCTGGGTGCGCAACGATGCTACACAGACACCGATGTTCACCGCAGACGATGGTACTGATTTTGTATTGAATGCCAGTGGAGGTGGGGGTCAGAGTGGGGCTAAGGCTTTTCGGACTTCCAATTCTCCTGTGCTGATAACAGATGTTCCAACAATCATCTCCTGGACAGCTGAATCCTATGATACAGACAATTTCCATAGCACCATTTCCAATCAGTCTCGGTTAACAATACCGGCTGGTGTATCAATTGTTAGACTGAAGGGCAGCATGTCGTTTAGTAGTTTCCTTTCTGGCGGAAAGAAAGCCTACTTCACTAAAGGCGGGTCTACATTACCCAATCAGATTGATAGTTTCTCTCCTTTCCTTGTCTCTCAGGAATGTGTAATCTCTGGTGGAGTTGGCCAGAATGGCGTTGTTCAGGTAATGAGCGGGGAAATTAACGTGTCTCCTGGCGATTTCTTTGAGTTCGTTGCAGAATCACTAAACCAGGGTGGGGTTGTTATTCAGCCGGGTTCATGGTTTGAAATAGAGGTTATAGCATAATGGCTAAAGTAATCGTACAACCGGGTCACGACCCACGCGCAATCGCTGACTTAGCGGGCAGTGCTCGTCACGGTCAGATGGGATTTCGACAAGAAGACCTGGAACTTGAAGTAGTAGACGTAACTCAGGCTGCTTTGGATGCAGCTCTTGTTGATTATACTGCGAATCAAGCAGCACGAGATGCAGCTTTTCAAGTAACAGTAGACGCTGAAACGGTAGGTTCTAAGCAACAGGAATTCAACGATGACGATGTTCTGCGAGCCGCTGTTGATGCGCTGCGAGAGGAGATAAATATTCTTCGAGCACTTCACGCACTTCCAGATATCTCCAAAGGAGCGATGGAAGGATCAGTAAGAAACAAGATAGCGAATCCGTAATGACACAACCGATTAAAATTCTGTCTGCTCCTGGTATCAAGCGAGATGGTACCGTGTTTGAGGGTGACTCTTACATTGATGGGCAGTGGTGTCGGTTTCAACGTGGTAGACCTCGGAAGATCAACGGGTATAAAGCCGTATCTTCTACAGTTCCTGAGTTAGCACGAGGAATAAGTTCGTTTTCATCTGATGGGGACAATTTCTTACATCTCGGTCAAGAATCAACTCTGCAGCAAATGGTTGTCAATAGTCAGGGTCTCCTGGTCAGTCAGGCTGACCGAACACCGGCAGGATTCTCGATTGATCCCGATAACCTATGGCAATTCGATGTCTTCTTTGAACAGGTGGGAGTCACCAATCAGTTGATGGCTCACGCTGGTGTGAATCTGACTGACATTGATAGTTCAGTCACTACGCCTATTTATTTCGGGGATGTTACTCTCTCCGGAGCTTTGACAGATACTGGAGTTCGCGGAGTCAGTGGTGGGATTGTCGCTCTAGGTCCATATCTTATGTCTTTCGGGAGCGATGGACTTATCGGGTACAGCGGAGTCAATGATCCAACCACTGTCACTGATGCGAATATCACTCCACAAAAGATCGTGAAAGGATTGCCTCTCAGAGGTTCAGGTACAGGTCCTGCTGGGATCTTCTGGTCTCTTGATTCAGTCATTCGAGCTACCTTCGGAGATCCTGCAGGAATAGTCTGGCATTTTGACACAATGAGTTCTCAGAGTTCGATCCTGTCATCTCAGTCCGTCATCGAGTATGATGGCATCTATTACTGGATGGGCGTTGATCGAATGCTTATGTTCAATGGTGTCGTTCGAGACATACCGAATCAGCAGAATATCAACTGGTTCTTCGACAACGTCAACTTTCTACACAGACAGAAGGTCTTCGCTTTCAAAGTTCCTCGCTTTGGAGAGATCTGGTGGTGTTATCCCCGTGGTCCAGCAACAGAATGTTCACATGCCATCATCTACAACATTCGGGAAGGTTACTGGTATGACACAGAACTTCCTGACTCGGGGAGAACTGCGGGGATATATGCAAAGGTTTACCAGAAGCCTTTCATGGTGGATAATGACATATTGACAAACGGTTATACACTGTGGCAACATGAGACAGGATCTGATAAAGTACAGCAGAGTCAGATTGATCCTATCCCCTCATTCTTCGAGACTGCGGAGATTTCGCTATTGACACAAGAACAAGCGACGGATAAATCCATACACGTTGCTCGGATAGAACCTGACTTCGTTCAGTCTGGAGACATGACGGTGACGGTGAAAGGACGAATCAATGCACGGGCTCCGGTTATTGCGGGAGAGACTTTTACTTTCCCCGATGTTCCATCCACTGGAGATGAAGAGACTGTGAAAGTAAAAGAAGTACAGAGGTTAATGAGCTTCAGGTTTGAATCGAATACGACTGGCGGCGATTATGAAAGCGGCGAATCTCTCGCTCATATCCAACCGGCAGATGGCAGGATTGAAACATGAGCATTATTCATCCAGAGGGTTTTGGAGACGACTTCAAGGCGTGGGCAGACCAGATGACTATGCTCATTACGAAAGAAGTTCCTCAGGCTTTGATCTTCAATCCCGAGCTCGGTGATACGTGGCAAGATTGGGCTGGAGGTCTGTATGGTTCGGAAGATCCTATAGGACAGGACGCTCCTGATCCAGAGGGATTTGATACGTGGCAAGAGTGGGCTGAAAGACTTTTTGAAACAGTAGAGTTACCAGGATAAGACTATGGGATACAAACAAGGCGGTGCAGTAAGCGACGTTCAACCGTTCATGGAAGATCTTCAGCAGGTAGCACAGGTGCCGGGTGGCATCGACATGCTGATGACGATAGCTGCAGAGGAATTAGGTGGCGAACAAGGAGGTAAGACGAAGCAGTTGCGGCTCTACGAAATGGGTGGGGGTGTCGAATATCAAGAAGGAGGCCTTGCTGAAGCTGCTCAGCAGACTCAAGGAGGAGGTCGTGGCGATGATTCGATGATGCTGCATCTGTCTCCTGAGGAGTATGAAGCCATCACGTCGATGTGGGGCGAGCCAGACATCAATCCCAACACTGGAATCCCTGAGTATGGTTTCTTGTCCAAACTCTGGAAGGGTATCAAGAAGACAGTCAAGAAGATCGTTAAGAGTCCACTCTTTAGTTTCATAGCGCCTATCGCTCTGAACTTCTTTGTACCTGGTGCCGGCGCTTGGGTAGGTAATCTGATTGGTGCAGGCAAGAACGCTGCGCTCGTCGGCAATACCCTGATTCGAGCAGGCATAGGAGGCGTCAGCGGAGGCAAGGAAGGCGCATTAGCGGGTGCGGTCTCAGGATTGACGATGGGCGGTGCTGGCGCCAAGCTGGGCGCTAAGCTCGGCCTCGAAGGTACAGCAGCTAAATATGCGGGAGATGCATTGATCGGTGGAACGGCATCATCAGTAGGGGGAGGAGATTTTGCGGAAGGAGCTTTAGGACAGGCAGTGCAGAGTTTCATACAGCCCGGAATGGAGAAAGGAGTCGAGAGTGCTTTGGGAGCAGTCTTCCCTGGACAAGGCGGGATGAAAGGAGAATTCGATGTTACTCCTGGGTCAATGACAGCTGCTCCCACTGTTGATCCTTTCACCGGCGAAGTTACTACCATGTTGCCTCAGACACTCGTAGATCCAGCAGGAGCTATAATCGAAGGTGCAGGCGGAACTCCTCCCGCTCCTGGATTCTTAAGTCGAGCAGGTAGCTGGATCAAAGAGAATCCCATGCTGGCTGCTGCGGGTGCAGCGGGTCTCTATGGTGCGACGACTGGAGGAGGAGAAACGACTGATCAACCTCCACCGTTCCCACCTGGGTTCCAAGAAGGACTTCCTCCTTTCGAGTTCAATCGGGAGCAGCAAAGTCTAATGCCTGCTGAGAATTACTATACCTATGGCCAAGTTGGTTCACCTCAGCAAGGCGAACATCAATTCTTCGCTCCTAATGCACTTCCCGGTCCCGCAGGAGAGGTGACACCAGCAGCAGCTCCACCAGGTCCAGGCGGTAGACCCGGAGGACCCAGACAATGGCAGGTAGGCCCAGGCGGTGGAGCTATGGCTCAGATGATGCGAGATTTGCAAGCGCAGGGAGCAGCACCTGGATTCCAAGGTGGAGGTTACGCTCGAGGAGCAGGATCAGGTCGTGACGATACCATTGAAGCGTTGTTGTCTGATGGCGAATATGTCATGGATGCTGAAACAGTCTCGCTCTTGGGAGATGGTAGTAATGATGCAGGAGCCGCACGTCTCGATGAAATGAGAGAAGAACTTCGGCGTCATAAGGGACGTGAGTTATCAAAAGGTAAGTTCAGTCAGGATGCAAGACGCCCAATGCAATACCTGAAGAAAGGAGGTTATGCTCGTTCTTCTAGGTACAAGAAGGGCGGTACAGTTAATAGCAGAAGAGTCGCTAGGGCAATAGCTCGAGCAGCAAAAGGAGAAAAGTAATGCCAGGCGTATTAGATTTCCTGTTTGAAGGTCGGCCACCGGCATCCACTACAACGTATGGTCAGACAGTTGAGAGCATACCGGCTTGGCTATCTGATTATACTCAGGGAATGATTGGTAGAGCCAATGTCATTGCAGCGGAGCCGTACCAAGCTTATGAAGGTCCTCGTATAGCAGGATTCAGTCCTGATCAACTCACCGGCTTCGAGATGGGTCGAGAGAATGTAGGAGCTTATGAGCCAGCTTTTGGAGCAGCATCTGGAGCATTAGGAGAAGCAACTCGAGGATTCCCTGGAGCAGTCGGTGAGTACATGAATCCGTACATCGAGAATGTTCTCAATCGACAACAGGAACTGTCACAGCGAAATCTCGAAGAGAATTTCATTCCGGCTCTCCAAGGCGCTTTCGTAGGTTCGGGTACATTCGGTGGCGAACGAATGGAAGAACTCGGGATTCGAGGGACTCGAGATATCTCTGAAGCATTACAGGGACAGCAGCTTGGAGCTCTAGGACAAGCTTACGGGCAGGCTGGAGAACTCTACGGTGCTGATGCGACACGAGCACTAGCAGCCGCTCCGCAATACACTGCTCTGGGACAAGCAGAACAAGCAGCAGGACTGACAGATGCTGCGACGATGGAAGCTATTGGTGCACAGGAGCGGCAGCTCGGTCAGGGCAGTCTGGATCTTGCTTATCAAGATTTCCTGAGACAGGAACAGTATCCACGCGAGATGGTCGACTGGATGTCAACAGTCATTCGCGGACTGCCACCTCAGGGACGAGTTATCCAACAGACAGACGTTGGTCCAGCGAGTGTCTATCAACCATCACCTCTGTCACAAATAGCCTCAGGCTATTCTGCTTATCGGGGATTAGGAGGAGGAGGATAAGATGCCACAAGAAACAGCAGGAGCATTAGCTCAAGTCACTCAGCCTGATGACGAGATAGGTGGACTTGCTGGGATATTCTCCCAGTTCAATAGGTCTACTCCTGAAGCTCAGCGATTTGCTCGTTCATACCTTGAAGACTATCAAGACTACGATTTTACAGCTGAAGAAGATATTCTGGAGCAGTTTAGGGAAACTGCAGAACAATCTCGACAGGCTCTTCGGGAAACTCGAGAGAAGGTACTTGCTGATGAATATGATCCTCGGCAGAAATGGTTAGCAGCTGCTCAGGCTTTTGGTGCTCCGACCAGGACAGGCTCGTTTGGAGAAAGTCTCGGAGCAGTTGCGGGAGCGATTCGAGAACCCCTTGCTGAAGAACGACAATTCGGTCGCAGACAAGATGAACGGTTGCTTGAACTTGATCAGGCTCTCGCAGGAGTGGATCAAAATCTGTTAATGAATGAGTTCAAATTGCAGCAACTGCGTCGGGAACAGGCAGGAGATCTGGCCAAAGAATCGCTCAGACAATTAGGAAGACAGACTCCACAGAGACCAACTGATACTCCAGGTATGAAGTCACTTGATCAAAAGATGGCTACTGAATATCGTGATTGGGCTGCTGGAGGCCAGGCTGATGTACAGGCTCAACAGGTGGCTCTTGAAAGTGCTATTGAACAACTGGAGACAAATGATAACATCAGCGGTCCCTGGATTGGGATGTTACCGAAAATGGCGAGAGATGTTCTCATGCCTGATAGTGCCAATGTCCAAGAAACAATCGAGACTGTGGCTCAACGATCATTGAAAGCGATTCTCGGTGGTCAATTCGGACAGAGAGAAGGCGAGATGTTACTGGAGCGAACTTTCAATCCTCGTCTGAAAGAAAGTACCAATAGAGAACGGGCTTATCGACTAATGCAACAAATCGTTCTCGGAGCGAAAGAGAAAGACCGAGCTATGGCTTGGTGGCAAGATCACGGCACGATGTTGGGCTATGACGGTAAGACAGAATGGACCCTGGATGATTTCATACCTGATCCCGTTATGAGATCGGTTCGGATGAGAGATGGTAAGGTTGTCAACTTTCCCACTGATTGGACCGGAGAGGAGATGGTCGAATACTACAATGAGATGGGAACAGGTCTCGAAGCAGCAGAAGCGGAATTTGCTAAGGGTGGCAGAGTTCGTAGACGGTTCTATCATGGTGGTCCCGTTAGTGGATTCCGACACAAAAAGAAATCTCCTCAGTTCCGCCTGAGGCGTAGACGTGGATACCAGGCCGGAGGTGACGTAGAAGACATCGAAGACATCATCAATGAAAACATCACGGATATTGGAGACATTGACGATGAAGGATTTGTTCCTAGTGATGTAACTGACTTACTCCTAGGGGCAGGCGCCGGAGCAGCAACCGGGATAGCAGCCGAAGAGACGGGAACTCGACTCTATGAAATGCAGCAGGACTTAGCTCGACCTCCGAAGAGCGAACAGTACATAGGCACTGCGATGGATGTCTCGGGAGTTGAACCGACAGACATGGCTGCAGATGTCAAGCGTAGTCGTAGAATGCGAGTCCCTGATCTTCCGATGGATCGCTCAGGACGTGTTACCAGGGCATTAGGCGAAAGAGCGCTAATGGCTGCAGGTGATAGTGGAGATGTAGCTCTTGAAGTATTGGAAGAACGTCACGCAGGATCTAAAGAACGAGTAGCTCGTCAAGTGGAAGCAGGACTTAAGACTCCTGAATTCACAGCGACTGAGCAGAAATTGACAGAACGGTTATACACTCGAGCGAAGCCTCTTTACAAGAAAGCTTATGCTGAGAATCCCTCCGTGAAAATGCCTGAGTTTTATGGAGACATGCTAAGCTCGAAATATGGAATGAAGGCTGTTGGACATGCTCTTGATTTCATGGAGATGGCTGGCAAGCCGATTGGCAGAGAGAACGCGGCAGGTATTGTTCAACGTCCCTCTCTGGAATTCTTAGATCAATTGAAGCGCGGTTGGGATCAAATGATTCGCACAGAAGAGAACATGGGTCCAACTCCCCTGGGTAAACTGATGCGGGATCAGCGGAGACGCCTAGTTAGATTCCTAGATAACCCTGACAATGTTACTGGTACTTACCAGCGCGCACGCCAGCAATATAAAGGCGATCTCGAAACGCTCGAAGCACTTGACGTTGGTCGCAGACAATTCCATCGCATGCCTGCAGAAGAAGCTCGTGTAATGATCAACGACATGAGCTGGGCTGAAGTTAATGCTATGAAGACGGGATTCGCTCAAAGACTTTATGATATCATCTACAACCCCAGTGGAGACACTGCTGCTGCACGTCGCTTAATCGGTAGTCCTGAGATGAGACGCCGAATGCAATTGCTATTCGACAAGCCAGCTGAGTACAGAGTCTTTGAAACAGCTTTGGAACGTGAGATGGATCTTTGGGAGAAGGGCAGAAAGACTATCGGTAGAGCAGAACGAGGAAGAACTTCGCGTCAGATTGGCGAAGTGATGGCTATGGATGATCCTCTGAACGCAGCTAAAGAGTTTATAAGCAGAGGTCCGATCATGTGGGTTCTTCGGACTGTTGGTTGGGGACGCAGAGGAAGGGGTCTGACCGAGAGACAGGCTGATGAGATCGTTGATATCCTGATGACTAAGGACATTAAGGAACTCGATAAGATTGCACCTAAGCTGGAGTATGGTGGACGCTATGCCAAGACACGGCGCAAACGTCGAGGTAAAGCAGCTGCTATAGGCGCAGCTATAGGCGCAGGTGCTATGCTTCTGCCGGGTGAGGAAGAAGAAGAACCCAAATGACCGGAGCTCTTACATACGCTGGTGGAGGCCGTATTAAGAGGGCTCTCTCTCAGATTGACATCGACAAGTTCGAGGCACTGGGTGAAGGTCAACGTGGTGCACCAGAACGGGCTATGCTTCGAGCTACTCGTACAATGGGTGGTGGAGTTCTTCCAGGAGTTGTCGAACACGTTGGTGATTTGACTCATCGAATGACTCACCATGCGAAATACGGTACAGCTTATCCTGATCTCGTTCAGCCCAAAGTTAAGTTGGGTATTGATCGGTTTGAATATCCGTATGGATTCGTTCGAGAGATGGAAGAGAACTTCGTGGCGAATGCTAAAGAGAGTAACATCCCCCTGGAGGAATTTCGTAAAGAAGTTGATATGCGACTTCAGAAATATGCGGATGAACACAAGAAACTTAAGGTTCACAATCGTCCTCAGTACTTCGGTCGAGAAGCAGCAGTTGCTGTCGGTGAGCAGCGATGGGATGATGCATTGATGAATCTGAAGAAACTTCAGAACATCCTTGATACCGGAGAGTTTGAACAAGAAGCTCTCAAGATGGTTCATAAGGAGGGATTCGCAGGCGGTGGTAAAATTACTCGACGTGGAATACTCCAGGGTATTGGCGGAGCTCTCGCTGGTGCACTTGGCTTAGGAAAAGCAGGCAGTAAGAAAGGAATCGAAGAAGCAGCTGAGCAGCTGAGAAAGATTGAAAGTGGTTTACCCGGCGCTGCCGTAGCTGGTCGAGATCTCTCTGGACCCTTCGCTAAGAAGGTATTCAGTAGAAAAGAGTGGGATGTTATCAGCGAGTGGATTGACGAGTATCGAAGAGGATACTTGGCTGACATGGACTATTACAATACGAGAGGGGGAGCTACTCCTCCAGAGTTTCCTGAGCTTGAACACATGTCTGAGACTTTAGACAACATTTTGAAGAAAGACCCGGATGAGATGTTGACTCAACGAGAACACAACATCTTTGTTGAAGTCATTGAGGATGCGGTGGACGATGCTGATATGCCAGGACGTATGACTGGAAAGTATCCTGAAGGACATCCTGGAAAGCTTTTTGAGGAGCAATGGGAGATTCTTGACAACGTGGAGAGAGAATTATATACTCCCCAGGGGACAGTCGAAAGCTGGCTTAAGAAAGGACATGAAGCAGTTCCTGATGCTACGGATAATGCAAAGGCTGTATTTGAAGATATTGTGAATGATGGCCGCATCTGGGATGACCGTTTGGAGTATGGTCCCGAAGATTGGGAATTTCAACATACAATTAACTATACTGGGAAAGGTAGAGCAAAAAAACTAACCAAAGAAGAAACAGAACAAATCTGGAAGATGGTTCATGCTGAAGATCCTAAGCCTAAGTTCGCTGGTGGTGGTAAAATCAGAAAGCTCACTCGTCGCGAGGTTCTTAAGGGACTTGGTGCAGCTGGAGCTGGAGCCCTCGGAGCAGGCAAGGCAGGAACAAAGAGAGGAATCGAAGAAGCGGCAGAAGCATTGCCTGAAGCAGCTCCTGTTATTAAGAAGGCTCTCGGAACTTCAACATTCCGTAAAGCCGATTTTACTAAGTCCGAGTGGAAAATCATTGATGAGTATCTCGACTTCCGAAAAGAAGATCTCGATGACAGGCTTTCTAGAGGACGCCCGGACACTGACCCCTTTCCTATCGAGATAGAGGAAGAGTTAGATGAAATCAGAATCCTCCAAGATGCAGAGATGGAGGACTACTTGGATGAAGAAACTGTGGACTTCCTCGAAGATTTCTTAGAGGACAGAACCAGTGATGCGGGATTGGACATGTATGATCAAGGAGTAGGTCCCGACGATATTGATGTTCTTGAAGCTCGACGATATAATACAACCGTAGATGCTCTTAATAAAACTAAGGGACTATTGGAGACGAGAGAAGTGACAATTCCACCGCCAACAATCAAGAAAGCATTAGGAGGTCGAATCTCTAAGTTCGCTCAGAAGGCAAAGATGACACGGCTGAAACAAGGACCCGACCTGTATGAAACTGCTATGACAGCAGCTAAGGAAGGAGACGTCGACTCAGCTTTGGAATATCTCCGACAGCTTCAGGAGTTGCTGGAGCTGGATGATGATTCTTTTAAGAAGATGCTATCTTCCGCTCATCGCGGAGCATTGGACGAGATTGATCCAGCCAGAGAACTCACGCCACGGAAGTCAATTCTTGATTTGCCTGAGAGAACAGGATCGCTTTTTGATAAGCTCCCTTCAAAAGAGAAGATCCCTGAGAAGCTCGCTGAAGGCGGTCCACCCAAGCCTCCTAAGAAAGGAAAGGCTGGTGCTTTGCTTACAGCTGTCGAGATGTTTGCTCGCCGAGCGGGAAAGACTAAAGTCAAAGGGATGGAGATTCCTGAAGGGTATGACAGTTTCTTTAGTCGTCCTAGTCCACGCGGGAATAGCTACGAGATCTGGGGAGTAACACCTGAGGGACGAGAAGTCCGAATCTCAGGAGTTGGAGCTCTCGGACCTGAGGGAATGGGCGATGCAAAAGCCGCAGCTGAAGCATTAACTGGCGCGTGGAACTCAGGAGGATTTGCTAAAGGCTTGGAAAAAGTTCCTCTTGAAGAACTATTCCGACAAGATCCACCGGGAGGCAGAGAACAGCTTCTAAGCGCAGAGCATCGAACTAAAGCTGATGTTCTGGAGTTTCCTCGAAAGCCTCTTGAGGGAGAGTTCAGAGAAATTACAGATGTCGATCAGGAGTTGATGGACAAGTTAAGAAGCGGGGAGTTGCCGTTAGAAGGTGCTCCTAAGGGAAATCGACTTCGGAGTTTCCAGGAACACCTCGATAACTTGTTAAAGACAGGCGACCCTGATGAATATGAATTAGCAGATCTTGCTACCATCGCTGAGGATGCACTTGAGCCTCTGGAATATGAATCACTCATGGAGGACATCTATGAAGCGGGACTGACTCCTGGCTTCTATTCAAAGTTTGCCAGGCAAGTTCCTACCGATCCTGATCTCACTGCTCGATTCGGTGGTCCTGAATCTTTACGAGACATCCTCGGAATCACTGCTGACTCGGGGATGGACATTGAAAAAGTTCTCCAGACTCTACGTGAAGGAGTCGAGGGAATCCCCGATGATGCTGATCAGAAATGGCTTCAGCTGAAAGCTGACGTTGAAAGTCTGACACCCGAGCAGTTACAGCGAGATTTGATGGACATCATGGAGAAACAAGGCCAGACTCCAATTGATCTACGTCGAGTGTCAGTGGATGAATTGAATCGACTCCAAGAACAAGGACATATTCCCGAGCAGTTATACGATGAGCTTTATAATGACATGGTTGATCTGGAAAGTGAATTTGCGGATATCATCTATGATCAGACGGGAGTTTGGCCAGATGAAGTTTCCATTGTTCCTGATCTAAACAACCCTGAAACCTACGTGATGGAAGCGTTCTCGCAGGAGACGGGTACGAAGCAGCATTTTGCTTTTGATCCAGAAAGAGGGCCTCGTGCTGCAACTCCCGAAGAGATCAGAAACTTCACGACTGAACGAGATACAGTACTGCAGCCTCAGTCGATAAAGGAAACTCCTCCCACTCGACCGGGAACCTTGATTCGGACAACGCCTACTCTTGCGGGTAAAGAATTCCCGGATGTGACTTATATCCACGAAGAAATCGGAAACACTCTTGATGATCTTTTCGAGATGGAGTATGATCTAGATGTCTACATCGACGAGTATAATCTATCGCCTGACCCTGACAATCCTGGAGGATGGTTAGCAGATGATGTGATCGTTCGAGAGGTTGATACGAATGACTTAGTAGGCAATGAGGCTCGGAATTTTAGAATAAGTCCTGAGGGCGACTTTGAAGAACTTGCAGGAACCATGATAAGTCCTGATGCGCCTAAGCCAAAATTCCAAGAAGGAGGATCAGTCAAGGGCGACAAGTCGGCTATGGATTATCTCAGGGCAACTGGTAAATCCCTGGCTAATCAACTCGCTCCTCCTGGATCATTCCGAGAAGATCTAGCAAGATCTACTGGAAAGTATGTTCAAGACTGGCGAGACTATGGACCGTTCGGTTTCAAATCTCAATGGCATGGAATCAATCCTACCACCGGAGAAGTTGAGTACGCTGGTCCTGGTTCAGGTGCACCTTACCCGGAGGATTGGCTGTTTGATCACGATCCTGAAGAGTATTATGCTCAGCTTAAGGAATGGAAGAAAGATAAAGAAGAAACTGGAGCCATCCCTGGAATCGTTGATGAACTGATGTTAATGCCAGCTTTGCCGATGGTTGTTGAGATGATGATAGCTCAGAAACGAGCAGAGAAAAGAGGGGAAGAACTACCTGAGGATTATGAGCCTTTCATTGGAGCCCCTGATTTCTCGATGGATGCGTTAGATCGAGCTGGAGCAACGTGGGAAGCTTTGAAAGAGAAGACTGGACTACCAGAACCGACAGGATGGAGTCAGAACCTTGCAACTGCGGGTGGCATAATGGCGGGTCAGCTTCCTATTCCTTATGGAGTATTCAAAGGAGTGAAACCCCTTCTGGGAAGACTACCCGGTGGGAAGATACCACTAACTCCTGCTTTGACTAAAAGTCAAAAAGTTGATCGAGCAATAAAAGAATGGACTGAGCATGCTCTTCCTCCTGAGAAAGGATCATTCGTTGGTAAGTTACTAGGAGGGTCTGGTGAATTTTTCATGCCGAGTATTGATCCAAAGCTTGCTAATTATGCAGCAGGCACTATCGTCGGTGGAGCATTACTGAAATGGATGACTCCTGAAGAAGCAGAAACCGTCGAAGCAATCCGAGAGGAATACACCCCTGAGCAAGCAGACCTGATTGCAATCTACAATGATCCGAATAGTACCGACGAAGAAAGAGAGACTGTTGTTATACGATGGCGTGAAATAGATGACGCGCAGAAAGAAGCTAGACTGCAGGAGATGCTGGAACAATCAGAAGAGGGGACCGACTATATTCTGCAACAGGAACGTGGCGATGAAGCGATGGAGTCCCTGTTCAAATATCCCGCTGGTATGGCTGGCGGAGGCAAGATCAAAGGGATAACAAGACGGGATCTACTGAAGGGGTTAGGAGCAGGCGCTGCTACCGCTGCCGCTGCGGGTAAGGCGGGATCTAAAAAAGGAATAGCTGAAGCTGGCGCTGAACTCGACCAACTCGCGAAAGCACTTGAAGAAAAAACGCCTGTTCCTAAGATAGCTGTTCCTAAAGGCGCAGCAGCTCAGATGCGAGAAATTGCTGATGCTCTTCGTGGAGAAGCTGACGATTACACGAAGATGATTGATAAGCCGGGTGCGTGGGAACTCGAAGAAGTTCAGCAGATGCGGGTTGATGCTGAAGACTTTGACAAGATCGGTGAGTTATTCGACAAGGGCGATGCAAAGGCAGCTGCTGAGCATTACGACAGCCTGGACACGATGGCTCGTGAACAGTTCTACGATCTTATACCTGATGAAGGTATCGACAACACTCGTCATATCCTCGGACAAGCTGGAAGCGATTGGGAAACTTCACCCATCCACATGACTGATGAGGGAGACGCCTTATTCGAGCGACTCGAAGACTTAGCAGCAGACGGGAAGTACGATGAACTCAGCGGTGAGATTGATCGACTGACCGATCTGGGATTCGACACTGATGACCTTAACAACGCTTACCGAGATGACATACGGGCAGCTCGTAGGGGATTGAAGCCAGCAGGCAAGAGTAGGGGCTTCTCCAGACCTGGCTACGCTGGTCCGGCAGGCAAGCTCAAGAAGGCGGGTGGTGGTAAGATTAGAAGAGCGGTCAGTCGAATGAGCGACATTCAAGAACTAATGAGTCGTCCTGACTACGACATAGAGGAAGTGATAGAACTCCTGCAGGAACTCCCTAGGACAGAAACTCTCATTGAACAGATTCAAGCCGGAGCTGATGCTCCCGTAGTTGCGGATGAGATGGGTCACCTCTTGGAGATCGAAGAAACGCTAGAAGCAATTCGGAAGCACCGTCCTGAAGTAGCCGATGAAGAAAGGGTAGCAAGAACTAAACGAGAAGCCCTTAAATCACTTGAAGGTCGCAAGCTTGCAGGCGGTGGAAAGATTCGGAAGGGACTCACTCGACGTGATGTACTGACGGGTATGGCAGGAGCAGGTGCTGCTGCCCTGGGCGCTGGTAAGGCCGGCACTAAGAAAGGGATTGAAGAAGCTGCTGAAGCATTAGGTCCCCTGAGTAAAGCAGCTGAAGTTGAGATGACTGATGTCACGTTAGGAGAGTTCGGTCCAAGTACAGCTAAGATACTTAAGGAGAAAGTAGGCGAGTATACAGAAGCTGCGATAGAAGACATTCTCGATGACGCTGGTTCCACTTCGGGTGAACTTGTACAGACTGCCAAGTACCTCGAAGAATTGGAAGCATTGGAGACGATAGATCTTGACACTCCTCTAACGAAGACTCAAGCAGACGAAATGATGGAGATGCTTCAATACGAATTGGATGAAGCAAAGTTTGACGCAGACGTAGATGTTGGACAGAGATTGAATCCTGTGATGGAGAGGTTGGGAGGAAAGCGTGTTCCTGTCAACGCGAAGTCAGCTCGAGATATTGATTGGGAGAAGGGACCCAAGAAAGCCCTCGATGAATGGAAATTCAAACCCAATCAAAAGAGAGCAAATCAAAGAATGAGGAAGCAATTTGGTCTCGACGAAGAACTCCCCGAGATGCAGAAATACCGAGACTACGATAAAGCTTACGATGCGATGGAAGATGCCCTTGAGAATAAGGAGTTGGAGCTCTGGGATCAAGCAGCAAATAAGGTTGAGGAGTTTGATGATTATGATTTGACAGCAGCAGACAACCAGTTCCTTGATCAGTATGAGAAACAACTCCTAGCAGAATTACCTGAAAAAATGGACATGGATGATATTCAGCAAGTCTTCAAAGACCGATACTTCGAAGGCTATCCTGAGTCATATTATTATGATCCCTCCAAAGCAACGAGAAGAAGATTTGCTGGAGGCGGCAAAATTAAGGGATTCACCAGACGCGACGTATTGAAAGGCGCAGGAGCAGCGGCCACCGTTGCAGGAGCGGGGCTAGGTGGTGCGGGGAAAGCCGGAGTCAAGAAAGGCGCAGCAGAAGCGATAGAGGTAGCAGCGAAGAAAGCGGCTATTGCTGACCCCATGAAGGTCTTTCAGATGTCCGAGTTGCCCCAGAGACTTCAGCGAACTTTGGTGCGACAGGCTGAAGAATATCTTATAGATGTTGGAGAAGTTCCACCGAGTGAATTGGTAGGAGAGGAAGCGATACGAGCTAACGCTGCATCTGAAGTCCTGGACATAACTGACATGGACTTTGCAGACATGGTCTGGAGACCAGGCGAAGCTAAGCCGTTGGAGGCAGTTCTAGAACACGGAATTGAACGAGCAGAAAGAGAAGGCGCAGATGCTGCGAGTATCCGAGAAGCTCTTGAACATGTTAGGAAGGGAAGGGTACTTACTCCTAACGAGTTTTTCAAAGCGACAAAAGAAAGTGCATGGGATCGACCTACAGCCTTCTGGGACTATGCCGAGAGGATGGGAATCAAAGATGCTCCTGAACTCGACATGCGAGAGTTAGGAAATCATGAAATAGAATATCTCAATAAAGTATTCGATGGAGATATTCCTGAAGAACTACTACTGGACAACTGGGATACGTAATGCCTAGCACATCAGCAAAACAGAAACGGTTTATGGCTGCCGCTGCGAACAATCCAGACTTCGCGAAGCGAGCGGGAATCAAACAATCAGTTGCCCGTGATTTTCATCGGGCTGATTATCCAAGGAGAAAGAAGATGCAATTCGGTGGACAGACGGGTGGCTTAGCACAAATGGCAAAGGCACGTTTTCAACCAGGAGGAGGCGGTGGTATGCCTTACCGTGGAGTTCCTCCTCAGAGAAGTCCCATTCAACCTGGTGGTGGCTATGGCCGTCCAGGTGGAGTGCCTGGTACTATCGGCGGCTTTGGTGGCTATCAAGGTGGCGGCGGTGGCGGCGGCGGCTTAGCTCAGATGATACAGAGCTTCATGCAGCAGCAGCGAGGACAGCAACCAGGTGGAGGCATGATGCAGCCAGGTGGTCCAGGTGGTCCCGTACAGCCAGGAGGGCCTGGTGGTCCGCTAGGTGGAGGCAAGCAGCTGCCGGGTAGGCGCATTGCCCCGCCACCGGGGAAACAACCGGGATTGGGCGGCCTTGGGCAATACCGGCGAGCTGGCGGCTTCGGAGGCGGTACGAGGACGCCCCAGCTGCCCGGAGGCGGCAGAAGCCGTATTATGGGCAGATCACCCCCTGGCGGAGGCCCAAATCCCCTGCTACGGACAGCTGGCGCGGCCTCGCAGAATCAAGGAAACCGCCTAAATCAGATGATGGGTCGCAGAGGCGCAGGTTATACAGGAATGAGATTTGCGGTTGGAGGTAAAGTAGCAAAAAAATCCAACGCCTGATTGACCAGAAAACTGGCCGCATTATCAATCCAGGCGATCACATCACATCATCTCGCGGCGAAGACTACGTCTTCAGAAGTGTCACTCAACCTTCGAGGGAAGGCAAGAGTGGTAAGATATTTGTTGAGTCGGCAGAACAAGCCAGAAGAAACGAATTGCTAGAAGAATTCTGGGAAACCTACACCGAGGGTGACCCAGATGATGCTCTTGCACAGGAACTCAGAACGTTGCTCGACGATGAGGAGTGGGCAGCGGCTCATGAAATATATGAGGAGAAAGGAACTGAAGCTGCTCGAGACTGGTTCGACCAATGGCCGCGTAAACAAAGTGAAGAGTATTATCCTGGAGTGTTCGATGCTGAACTTGAAGTGCCACCTGATCCCAAACGAATCAAAGCAGAAGGCGGTCGTGTGAAGTATGGGGGAGGTGGAAGAATTGCGAAGGCTCTCACAGGAATGCAAAAGAAAATCCTGGCTGACATCAGTGCATACACCGAGAAAACCTTCAAAGACATTGAAACACTTGCAGACCCAACGAATGAAAACTATACGGCTGTGAAAGTCGTTGATGAGGATGGCAACGAGTATCAATTCCTCCATAATGCTTATGCCGAAGATGCGATGGATGCGATTGAAGAAGTCGAGTACGGTGAGTGGCCACCCAAAAAAGGTCCACCAAATCCCTTCGGTAACTTTGCAGTAGGAGGTAAAGTGTCTAAGGCTCTAACAGCACTTCGCAGAGCCCGACGACAACTG
>Ga0255040_10000052_pt1 | contig 22886 bp, 22 predicted proteins | sample BC1_12_2_MG_FD_181711 | JGI IMG/M metagenome (GOLD analysis project Ga0255040, IMG submission 181711) | Seawater microbial communities from Strait of Georgia, British Columbia, Canada - BC1_12_2 | ecosystem: Environmental > Aquatic > Marine > Strait | place: Canada: British Columbia | collected... | reverse complement strand
GTAGAAGCACTTATATCACAGGCTATAAGGTTAGGAATAGTTACACTACAACTCGTATCACCAATAGTTATTTCTGAACCGGGGCAGCATCTAATTGTAGAAGCACTTATATCACAGGCTACTAAACTACACTTTACGTCAAGGTTAGCCATACTAGCAGAATAAGATACTAAATGTCTAGTATATAATTCTTCAGTATTTAATCTTCCTGCTACACCTGCATTACCATAAACGAATAAATTACCTTGTTTCATTAGTGTAGCACTAGAATTTTCACCACTTATATTATTACTAGAATTCCACGGAGAATACTCACTACATTCTTTCCATAAATTATTAGAAGCTGAGAGTTCGCTACAATTATCTATTGAACCTGTTATATTTTTAGTCCAACTTGATGAACCAGGAAACCAAGGGTCTTGAGGATCAGTATCACTTATATTTTTCTTTAATCTATTAAAGTCCTCTGGGGGACATTCAATTATGGTATTAGAATCGTTTACGCGGATTAAAGATTCATTTAAAGCACCTATTTCTAAAACACCACATATACCAGCATTTCCTTCAATTTGCATTTTTTCCACCACATATATAGTTTCACTGATACTAGTTCTTATAATTCTTTCACAACCCAAAACATCTAAATTACCATTTATAATTGTATTACCGGTAACTACCAACGAAGTTCCTTGCCAATCACAATTCGGTTCGGGTACATTATTTTTTTCAGATACAAAATGTATTAAATTTTTATATTGTTCGCGCAACGTATCACTACATGAGGGATCGCCGCCACATTGTCCAGGAAGCCCGCCTTCTGTCGACAATTCTGAATTAGAATAAGTTGTTAATCCTCCAATAAAAACTGGATTATGTAAAGCTGACGCCATGCTGCTGGCGCTCGTTGTTGATGTAATATAATTACTTCTTAAAGAATTACTTGGAGATATCTCAACTGTTGTATCTACATTTAAAGCTGGACATTCCGCATTATTGTATGAAGAAAGATATGTTTGGTCTTGTAATCTAATATTATCTAAATATAAATAATTGGAATTACTTCCATTCCAATTTGAATTACTTACACTAGAGCCACTCCAAGAATGACTAGATGGTTCTATTATAACATTACTATTTTTAAAAACTATTGCAGAAGAACAGAATTCACCTGGCCACTGATCTGTTGTAGAGGCTTGAGTAGCAGCACTAGTAATTAAATCAACGTGCAATGCTAAAGGTTTATCTTTTGATTTACCGTTTTCGCCACGACACCCGGAAACCTGCGACACACTACTTGCACCTACACCTGTTTGACATAAATCAAAATTTGATAATTTAATATTACTTGTAAATTGTATTTGTTTCGAAACATTCAAATGATACGCTGAACAAGAGACAGAAGACATATTAAATCCAATTACATTAGTTTTCATAGAATCTGAACACTTATTTTTTACTTCAAGTGTATCTGAAATTATTTTTTTAACATGTAATTCATTTTCAATAAAAACGCTGTCATCAACACACAATATTTTGTCAACCTTAATATTTTTTGACTCAATATATTCATGACCAGTAATATTAGCACCATCAAAAGAAGCACCATTAATATCCAATCTTCCTTTTATACTTTGATAATTCACATCTATAACATGCGCGGATAAACTAACTAAATCTGGCCCTTGATTCAGGTTATTTGCGACATTTTCTGGCGATATATGTGGACAGTTGTCTCTTCTAGGATTATTACTCCCGCCACCTGTATCACAAATACCAACATTCCCCGAGGTTAATTTGCAATCTTTATCAGGACAACTCATTATTAATATATATATATATTAATATATATATAATTTATAGATATATAACTTAAAAGACATAAAATTAATTACTATATGCTAACCCACCCATACCACTCATAATCCTTAAAATATTATAATTTATAGCATAAATTGATAATGTAACGCAATTTGGACATTCAACATTAGTTAATTCTAATTGTGCTGTATCTATTCTAGAGAAATTACAAGCACCACTTGGTTGGTGTTCTTCGGGTCTTAGAGAAAATGAATACATATAACATGTTTTTCTAGGGATCCTATGCCCTGCTTGATATGGTTGAACAGTTGAGAAATACGAAGCCTTTCTTTCAGCAAACCTATCCATTCCATTCATAATTATTTTGGCTTTATCAAAATCTTGATAAACGCTATTATTACCAATAAATTCTAAATTATTTTTGCTAATATGTGATTGATAATTAAAATAGTCATTACTCTGAACCTCATTGGGATTTTTATGAACTTCTGGGAGATTTACTTTTGCATTAACACCACCTGTGCCACAAGTATCTTCGTTATATACCTGTATATCCCGTGTAGCCCAAAATAATTCCTTAACAGGGTGATTAAAATGTAAATTTGTTGATTGCCTTAATGGTTGATTTTCAATAGATTGAACTTGTTCAATCAAATATTCATGACTTACTTGAGCAAACCTCCTTCGTTCGTCGGTATCTAAATATATATAATCTGCCCATAATTCAAGACAAGAACCTTTCCCAATATCCTGTGGTATAGGAAAGGCCCTGGTTCCAGAAACAGATAAATTAGTATTTACTAATGCCCTTAAATCTCTAGTATTGAATCTAACTTCTACTTCATGGTATTGTAATGCGATGAGTGGTAAATATAATCCTGGATTTCTACAAAACCAATATTGTAATGGGATATATAACTGTAAACCAGTATCACCACATTTAGATTGAATGAATACACACTTACCTTCGCCGTCGCCAGAATTAGGATTCGGACCCCAATATCCTAAACCAGGGATTTGTTCTCCGCTCATATGGTATGAAATTCTACCAACATTATTATTTAATCCTTTCCATGATCTTCTATTATGGTCGGTAAACATCAAATATAGATCGTTAAATTCGTCAGAATGTCTATCAATTAATTGACCGCCTATATGTATTTCAGATTCTTTGATTAATGCGCACCCCGTATTATTGGTCCACTGGATATATCCATTATTATCACCGCGATTGCTGGATGCATTATGACACGCGGCGGCATTGTTAACCGTTTCATTATTTACGGCATTTGTGTTACCATTACCGGATACACCTATATATGGTGGATTTATAGTATTATCCCTCCAATCATTGGCATTAAATTTTAAATTTGCTTCAATCCATAATCTACCTAGTAAATCTCCATTTCTACTTATAGTAGTTGTAAAATCTGTAGGTGCTTGTTTTAAAGCAGTATTTAAGATTTGTTGAATAGATTCCATTGAAAAATTAGTATGTCTTCTATATACAACTTTGAAAAAGGTAATTTGTGGGTTACCTGTTAGATAAATATCCTGTGCTCCATATGCGACCAATTGCATTAATCCTCCACCCATATTATTTATATTATATATGTATATTATATTTTAATACTATACGTATTTTAAAAAAAGAACATATCGCTTGTTTTCAAGGTTATCCGCTACATATTAAAGTGTGTAAATAAAAAAAATTACTTAAAAGAAGATTATTAAATAATAATAATATTATTATGTCACCAGGAAATCAGAATGGGAAAAATTATGGCGGAGGTCATACTGGTTCAGGAAAAAAAGCAAGAAAGGGTATATATTCTACAAATGGTTTGAGATATAGACGATTGTCCCACAGAGATTTTACTCCTGACTTAGAAGTATACTATGTTAAAAATGGAGAAAGGGGTGTTATAATGGAAAATAATATTAAAGGACCAAGAAAAATGAAAAAAGTTAAATTTATTGATAATATCTTATATATTCCGTCAAACTTATTATATCCAATTAATTATTCTGCAAATGAAATGAATATGGGTCTTAATAATATTAAAGAAATTAGTAATAAAAAAAAAGTGAGAGACTATGAAAAAATGAAAATTAATAACGAAAGGAGGAAAGAATTTAGAAAAGCAAAGAAAAATTTTAGAAGGGAAATAATTGAAGATGGTGTATATGTAGATTATAGCAATAGCGAAAAAAAATTCTATAATTCAAAATTTGTAATAAGAAAGGTTTCTGATAATAAATTAATTAACGAAATTAATGAAGATATATTAAAGAATGTTATATCTTTAGATAAACAATTAAATAATATTGGTAGTATATCTGTGAATGAATCTAATATATCAAAACAACGGGTATTAGATATATATATGTCAACGGGTTGTGGATCTACTTCAAGTATACATAATATAAGTAATAAATCAGATTATTATGATATTATATGCAAATATATGGGGAGAGAAGAGTCGGTGAATAAAAATAAGGGGGCTTAGTCCTTAATATTCAGTCCATGTTCTTCTATATGGTTAATCGCCATTTTATATCCAACTTTTATATCATTTTCTTTTGTATTGTTATTAATATCAAAATTAACACCTATACCTTGATTGCTAACGCATATTATTTTTGCAGGATAATCAATGTCATTATTACTAGTCAATGCTTTTAATATTCTTTTAATATAATTTATAGGACTCATATTTTGAATATCAATTTGTTCTTCTTCTTTATTTTTTTTATCATGAATACATAATCCGATATAATTATTATAATTTCTATAATCAACCATAGCACCCCTAACACCACCATCAACATAAAATTTATTATTATATCTAACCGGTTTAAAAAATATGGGTATACACGTTGTCATTTTAATTAATTCACACAATGATAAATTTGGATTATTTTTATAAGATAAGTATTCAACTTTAAATTCAGATAAATTATATACTTTACATATAAATTCTTTCCCAGTTACTTTATAAAAACTAAGTAAAGATATATCTTTTACTTTAAATAAAGTATATAGAGTATTTTTAACAATATTTATTAATTTATCATTACTAAACAAACCATTTTGTTTAAATAAAACATCAATATCATCGTAATCTAATAAATCCAGGTAATTTAATGATACTGATAATTTAGATATCATAGTAGGTGTAAAATTACAACACATTAAAAATGCTATGATACTGCCAACAGAACAAGTTACATATCTTGTAATATTACTATAGTCATCTTTAATAAGACCTTTATCTAATAAAGCTTTTAATGCACCAACTAATATATTGCCTTTAGTACCACCACCGCCAATTAATAGTGTATCATCCATAATATATATTTTTATAATAATATGTTAAATTATACATAAAATATTATTCATTGTATAATAAATGACAAGCCAATTGAATATCGATGATTTATATAACTCGGCCAAAAGAAAAGAATTAAAAAAATATGAAACATTTGATAAGATACTTTTAAGATGTCATACTCGCATTAAATTATATGCAGAAAATAGGAAAACAGAATGTCTATATCAGATACCACAATTTATTATTGGTGTTCCACTTTATGATATTAATGAATTACAAGATTATATTGTTCAAGCCTTAAAAAATAATGGTTTATTAGTTAAAGAGTATACTCATAATTGGATATTTATATCTTGGAATAAAGAAAAGAAAGAAGTTCGAAAAAAGCCTAAAAAAGAGTCGGATGGTTATAGATTTATAGAAGATTATAATCCGTCGGGTAAATTTATCCATAACAATAAAGCAATGAATGATTTAAAAGAAAAATCAATAAAAATGTTAAATTTATGATCATGAATATTCACATTCAACGATAAAATCCCAATCTAAAAATTCTTCTACCATATATTTTACCATAATAGTATTACCATTAGAATATATACCTATATCTGTATATTTATCAATTAAATCTATAAAACCATTATTATAGTTCTTTTTTATAAAATTGCCCAAATTCTTCTTTTTAGAATTATTTAAAATACACACATCTCTTGTCTTAATATTTAATAATATTTTAAGACTTTCAATATCCATTATATTATTATTCATCTTTAATATAATAATAATATTATCATATGCTATTTGTGACCCCCTTGCGATTGAAATATTCCATTTATTTTTAGGCATTTTAATACTAAGATTATTTTTTTAATATATATTTTAAAATTATGAAAAAATAAATACATTTAAAAAATTTTATAAATCAAGGATTTCTTGTAATTTTATAAATCAAGGATTTCTTGTAATTTTATAAATCAAGGATTTCTTGTAATTTTATAATAACTTGATCTAAGAAATCGTCAATATTATCAATTTGTCCTTCTTCGCTAGAAACGGAACTATAAACACTATCGCTTTGTTGTGATTCACTTGAACTCGGTGATACACTTGGTTGTTCTAATAAGGAAACGCTTGAACTGGTTGTTTCACCTAGTTGTTCGGGTTCAGACGCAATTGATTCACTTGAACTCGGTGATACACTTGGTTGTTCTAATAAGGAAACGCTTGAACTGGTTGTTTCACCTAGTTGTTCAGACGCAATTGATTCACTTGGACTAGTTAAACCTAATTGTTCGGGTTCAGACGCGATTGATGCACTTGGACTAGTTAAACCTAATTGTTCGGGATCGGGGGATTGAGGAACAATACAAATTGGACAATATTGACATTCATATTGTGAACATACCGTGCTTTTATCTTGACCTTGATTTATCCAAGTATTACATTTTTTACATTTTTGATGGGCCCTTGGGTCTACTAAATTATCAGGTGCTATAGCTTTGGGTGGTGTAAATATACCACCCTTAATAATATTTTCATATCCTGTATTTTTAAACTTATTTACTGTTCTTTTATTCATTTTTTTACCTTTCTTAATTTTTTTAAGAGACCTTTTATTTCTATATCCCATTATAGTATATATAATATTATATATAATATTATAATTAAATTTATGTGGTTATAATATTATTGACATGGTTATAATTTTATTGACGTGGTTATATCAATTAATTTACATCTATTCTTAGGTTCAAATTGAACCATACCTCTAAATAAATCGCCAGCATTTTTAAATTTGCTATTTTCATTATCTTTAAAAACTAATGTATCTAGTTTATATAATGCTATAATTTCATTAAAATATCTAGTCATATTATCAGGTGTATAATCTTTTATTGTTTGCCAACTAAATAAAGTATATTTTCTCCATTTCATAAGTTCTAAGAATACAACAGCAAGTTGCCAAACCATAGTAGGTTCATTGCATTTAACACCCTGAACCCAACCTCTGGAAGTTTCCCAGGGCATCCACGTGCTAACATGAGTTTGTCCACGATTACATATACTACCTAAATCACCCAAATATATATCAATTTCTTTTTTATTTTTACACTTAAATAAAACATTAGCTGTTTTCAAGTCTGTATAAGCAAGTTTATTATCATTTAAACATTTTAGATGTTCAGCTATATCTTTAATAACATTCCAAACAGTATTTCTATCTAATTTACCATTCATTTTATTTAAACCACCATGCATAATTTCCATAATAGCATATTTTTCTAAATTAGTTCCTTTTCCTCTTTCTAAAACACGGGCATTTATAGTTTTACAACCTAATTTAAGTTTATTTAATTTCTGAATAACCTTTAATTCGCTATCATTCTTGTTTTTAAAATATTTAACGGCTACTTTATAATTTTCATTATAATATTCGTATACAGAACCATATGATCCTTTATTTAAGAATTTATTATTACATAAACTTATTTGTTTATTAGTTTCAGGGTCATCGTATACTAATTTAGTTATAACTAAATTTGTTAATTGTTTATCAGCTACTTTATTTAATTCTTCTATATTAGGAGGTATTAAGTATTTTTCTTTAATGACAGGTATTAGAGCTTTTCTCATTAATTTTAATTGAGCTTCGGTATAACATTTTTCCGAGTCAGGTTTATTAGAAATATCAATAAACTTGAATTTAGATATATCTACATCTTTTATATTTGAATAAGAAGAACATTGAGTTGTCATTATATTTAGGTGAGAACCTAATACATTATTTGCTATAACTTCTTTATTTATTTTCTTTCTATTAGCAGGTGTATCATTTATACATCTATTGGTTTTCGGATTTAATATTTTACCTTGGGGGCATGTTTTTTTAGCCCCTACTGCTACTACTGGTGCTACTACTTGACGCACTATAGATTGCTTTTTAGTTTTTTTAGAACATTTTCCTTCTTTAAAACTACATTCACCTTTTCTAAATTTACCATTCTTTGTACAACGATCTTTCTCACCTTCAAGGGTTTTTTTACCACAATTCCCCTGTTCAGCAACTTGAATACCTATAATACCTTGTGTAGCTGTTTTCGCCCCCTTATTTCTATTTGCTTTAACATCATTAACACATCTTTTTGTATTTGGATTCCAAATTTTAGGTTTCTTACAATCCCTTTTATTACCTCCTCCCTTTTTATAAATTGGCATATATAATATATATTATTATATTTATTTAATTATAATGAATCCATATAATTGTAATAAACCTAAATGGGAACCAGAAAAATGGAATTTATCAGAAAAAGAACATGACCTTACAAATTGTTATTCATATGCCTTTGACACAATTATAAAAGAAGGAGAACGAGATAGAAAATTACAACCGGGTGAACTGAGTGGTAATAAATTTGTAAATTACGATTGTAATAGTATCATAAATAAAGTAAAAAAAGATTATGCGTTATTGGGTATAAGGAAATTGGAAGATATGTATGAAGAAATAGAATGCACAAATTATAGAATAGCGTTAGTAGTAGATAATAAGGGAGATAATATAGATTATCATTTTTATAGACAAGATAGTAATAATAAATGGAGTCATAAAGCTGGGGATAGCGAAGTATCTAATGTGGATGCTTCAAATAATTTTATTATAGATCCCGAGAAAGCTGATAGAAACTATGATAAATATAATAATAATAATTATAATTATAGTATATTTTGTGGTTATTATTCTGTCCCATATACTAAATCATTATAAAACCTTAATAATGATTTATAATGATTTATAATGATTATAAAACCTTAATAACATATACACATATATATATTAAACTAATACATAATATAATGCTTATAAATTTCCATCCATCTATAACTTTTATTTTATCACTTTCTTTATCTTCTGAAAAATAAGTAAAATAAGTTGAATATACACCAATAACTATACCAAAGAGTATTATATATATTGGTAGTAAAATATGTCCTCGCAATTCTTTATTTTCTTTAAAGTAAGCAATTAATACCAATCCAATACTAATTATTTGTAACATATTTCTCATCCAAGAACTGTGTAAATTCTGTAATTCGGTGTCCATATATATATATATTATAATATTTAAAAATAAAATAGAGATAATATAATAATATAAAATGATAACAATGGGATATAACTGTCAACAAGAAACAATGAGCTACTTGTCTAAATGTGAAGCATGGAAGATATCTTTAGACAATGCCACGTTTCTCAAAAAAAATATTGAAAAACAAAATATAAATGATATAGTATTTATGATTCATTCTAAATATTTAAATGGACTTAAATCTAGTAATATTGGAATAACAAATGAATTTAAATACATTAGGGTGTGGAATACATTAATTAACACAATTAAAAATAGAAAAAATAATAGAAAAACAATTATAGGTGCCGTAAATCAATTGCATTATACAAATGTTATCAACAATTAAATAAGTATATTTAAAGATATATTTAAATAGAGTAATAATGTCTACTATTAAAGATAAACCATTAAAAAAAAAGCACACGGATCCAAGGATTACAATAGATGTAATACATAATGATATAATTAGTAATTTTGAAGGTGAAGACGAAGAAAATGATTATTATTTAGACAATGGATTAATATTGAGCGAATACTATAATAATGGATTTACTACTTCTATAAAAAAAATTCCTAATAAGAATAATATATTAGATTTTTTTAAAAGTGAAGAAAAAGAAAAAGAAAAAGATGAAGTCAAAGAATCTAATGAAAAAACAGAGAATATAATATCAACATATCTGTCAAAGGTGGATGACGAATATATTAATAGTAATTTTGAAGATACAGAAGATTTGATGCATATATGTATTAAATGTAAAAATAGCATGATATATAAATTACAGGAAAGTGAAATATTATGCGAAAATTGCGGATATACTGATAAAATATTAATGAACAATGAAAAGATATCTTATAAAGAAACTCCGAGAGAAATTAGTTATTTTGCTTATAAACGCATTAATCATTTTAATGAATGGCTCGCTCAGTTTCAAGCAAAAGAAACAACCGATATCCCAATGAATGTTTATACGGATGTCTTAAAAGAATTACATAAAAATAAGCACATAAATATTACTAAGATAACAAATAAACATATACGAGAAATATTAAAAAAATTAAAATATAATAAATTCTATGAACATATACCGAATATAATAAATGTTATAACTGGAAATAAAGCGCCTTCATTATTACCACAACATGAAGAATTATTAAGAAATATGTTTAAAGAAATACAGACACCATTTATGAAACATTGTCCGGAAGAAAGAAAAAATTTCCTTTCATATTCTTATGTTTTACATAAATTTTGTGAATTGCTAGAATTAGATGAATTATTAAAATATTTCCCACTCTTAAAAAGTAGAGAGAAGTTGCAACAACAAGATAGAATTTGGAAAAAAATATGTATAGAATTACAGTGGCAATATATAGCTAGTATTTAATTTAGTTATTTTTTAGCAACTTGTAATTTATATGTTGTTTTTATTTCTCTATTATTTAATATATTACTCATTGCTTGTTCAATAACTGAATTATCTTTAATAACTTTTTTTAGATTTTCTTCAATATAACCTTTATTTAAAGTTTGTTTTGTATTTCTAGGCGTACATTTAATTTTACCTTGACCTGCATTTATATCGCTAATATTATGTTTAACCATAAATGTAGTTATACTAGGTTCTAATTCTTTATTTCTTCTTTTTTTTAGTTCTTTGATAACTTTTTCATGTTCTTGTATTTCCTGGTCCAATTGTAACCATGTTTTTACTTCTTCTTTAAAAACTTGTAAATCATTGTCAGGGATTTCTTGAACAGTATTCATATACATATTATACTATATTATACTTTAAATTATTTTAGATTTATACGTAAATTATTTATCTAGGACTTGAAACTGGGGAAATCGGTTCTGCATTATCTGATATATATAATTGACCTCTAAGGATTAAATCTTCTCTTCCTTCAATTATATAATATTTACAAATAAGACATTCATTTTTATTTATATATCCTGTTCCATTGCATTTATAACATATTTCCCACCATGACATTATTGTTTAATATATATTAAATAATAATATGTTTTATTTTAGGATTAAAACCATAATGGTTTAGATAAATGGGTTATTTTATTTAATAATTTAACTAAATTATGTTTGGATAAAAAATATTTTCGTTCTACTTTATCTCTAAATTCTAAATTCGTCCAATATTCATAATCATCTAAATGTTCCCAAACAGATATACCTACACAATCTATTACCCAATCCATATATTGCACAGCATGAAATTTAATAGAATATAATTCACTAAAACATTTTTTTAATAATTTTTCATGTTTATCTATATCTTTATTTATTCTGTATATTTTACTCTTAATTTCACAGGGTAACTTATTGAAATTCATTTATATATTATATTATAGATATATGTTTAACTAACTATTCTAATACAATATTCCTTTGTCCATTTATCTTTATCTTGCGATATCTTTTTAAATTTTTTATCATATCTTAAACAATATCCAAATTTTCCAATAATAATTTCAATTGGTTTATTCTCGTATTTACCCATTTCCTTAGGATATTGGATTATTTCTAAACAATCTTCTAATTGTAAATCTTCTTTCTTAACCTTCTTATATGATAAATAACTGCCTATACCATGATTTTTACCATTATATTTGATATAGTCACCATAATCTCCTTTATGAATTGTAATATCTTTTTTCTTATGTGTAAATAATACATTTCCAGTTGAACTTTTAATTGGCCCCAGTTCTCTAATAACAATTGGCATAATAGAATCATATACCTTTTTAATAACAATTTGCCACTCCATTTTACCTTGACTGATTAAATCAAGGTCTGTTTCAACTTTAGACGTATACCCTTCATCCAGTATGTTCTGAAAATGTATTTTTAAATAATCCAATACTAATTTACCCAATTCAGTAACAACTATCTTATTTTTTTGAGGTGGAACTTTATAGTCTTCGTCATATTCTGTTATTTCATTATTTTCTGTTAATTGAATAATATTGCATACCTTTTCAATTTCCTTTGTATTATTTAACTCTGTATAAGTCCTTTTATAAAGTGTGTCTACTAATGAAGCATATGTAGAAGGTCGCCCAACCCCGGAAGATTCTAGTTTTTTAACAATTGACGATTCATTATATAAACTCGGTGGTTCGGTTACTTTGCTTTTAAATTTAGCAGTTAACAAATTAATTGTAGTTAATTTTTCGTATTTATTTAAATCAATGACTTCTTTATCAGAATTAGAGTATTTTAGATATCCATCAAATTTTAAAGATTTTATTTTTGTTTCATAATTACCATATCTTTTTATATTTTCATTCCCGATAGTCAGCGTCAATGTATCATATAAAGCAGGTTTCATATGCGAAAGGATAGTTTTCTTCTTAATAAGCTCATATAATTTAATATCTACTTCTTCATATTTATCACTTAATTGTTCACCTAAATTCGTCGGACGAATAGCTTCATGAGCTTCTTGTGCTCCCTTAACTTTTTTTAACGTTCTATCATTATAATATAATTCACCATAATCTCGTTCAATTTTATCTTTTAGAGTGGTTTTCCAATCTTCTGAAATAAATGTTGAATCTGTTCTCATATATGTGATTTTGCCATTATCATATAGTTTTTGAGCAATATTCATAGTCATTTTAACTGGAAACCCTAATTCTTTTTGAGCTGCTTGTTGTAGCGTTGATGTAATTAGCGGAGAATTTGGATATACTTTTTCTTCTTTTTTAACATTTTTTTCAATCATAAACGCTTTGTCCTTTGTAAAAGAATCTAATATTTCTTTAACATTTTCATTTGTAATATTTTTATCTACAAATTTAAAATCAGCTTCAATATCATCTGTAAAAGAACCAGTTAAAATACGAGAATATTTTGGATTTTTTAAGTATTCATCAATATCTAAATGTTTATTATTTAACATATTTAAAAGACAACTTTGGACTCTTCCTGCTGATAATCCCATTTTCTCAGTTTTCACATTCTTCCATAATAGAGGACTTAATTTATAACCAATCATTAAATCAATTAATTGTCTTGCGCGTTGTGCATTTACAGAATTCATATCTAGTTTTGTAGGATTTTTAATAGCGTTTAATATAGCTTTCTTTGATATTTCATTAAATTTAATTCTATTAAATTTAGAATAATCCAGTTTAAATAAATTACCTGTATGCCATGCGATAGCATCTCCCTCTCGATCATCATCGGCAGCCAATAATATATCTTTATCTTTTATTGATTTTAAAGTTTTAATTACATCTCTTTTCTTGGGGTCATTTATATATATTGGAACAAACCCATTTTCTAACATTTCATCTAATTTTTTGGTATCTAAATTACATATATGTCCAAATGAAGATTTAACAGTTGTTTTATTATCCTTGAAAAAAGTTTGTATTTTTTTAGCCTTAGCAGGTGATTCTACGACTAAAAATGTCATGATAATATAATAATATATATAATATAATTATATATATTCAAATTATAATTATATTATATATATTATATATATTATATATTATATATGAAAAATATGAAAAATAAGAAAAATAATAAGTATACATATAAAAAAAAAAGATCTAAACAAAAGGGTGGTTGGAAATGGCCTTGGGAAACCGATAAAGTTAGTTCAAAAAAAACAAAAAAGAAGAAAATTATTTCTCCATCACCATTACCAATTGATAGTGATAGAGAAAAACAATTACAAATGTGGAAAAATAGTCCAAATATGAAACAAAAATTAAAAGAAGATGATTTTGAAAGAAAAGCAAGAATAAGGTTAGAAGAATTGGGGAAACAAACAATTCCAATTACATTTCGTAATTTTGATGATAGTTTTGATTCTGCTAAATCCCATGGCGAGCAAAAAACTTCTCCAGAATTCCAAACACCCGAACAAGATTTTAATGATGATAATATAGATTCATTTGGTTCTGTTAAATCACACGGCGAGTGGCGACATTCTGAAGAAAGAGTTTCGACGAGATCATCAGAACAAAATATATTACCCGAACAACAAGATATAAGTAAAACAATATGGTCTTTATCTGGAGAACCTCGTGAAATAAAAATGAAATTAGAACCTATATTATGTGAAATATTGCCTTCAAGTTTTCAAAGATTATGCGAATATTCATTATATTTTAAATATGATGGAGGTTCACTTAAAATTATTAAGATGACAGATGGAAATGATGTTGATATTATTAAAAATAACACGATTATAAGTTTACTTAGAGCTAATTATATGAAATTTAATCCTTGGTCTTACCCAGCATCATCTATATTAGAAGACTTTTATAATGATATGAATATATCTTTTTTTGCTAATAGTGAAGGAAGTCTAGCATTACCATTTTCTGAAGAAAGCATTGAAACAAATGTAGGTATATCAACCGATATGAAATCGTTTATAATTCAAACACAAGAATTATCAAAAGACAAACGATTTACGTTTATATTAGATTTAACTAAAGAATTAGAAAATTACGCCGGATATATATTAAAACCCGATATTACTATATCTAAATGTTTAGCCATAGAAACAAATAATAATTGTATAGATAGTTGCGAAGAATGCCGTTCTTTTGAATATTAATCTGTTGTTATTTTAATTTCCCTTAAAGAAGGTGCCGTTGCTATTACGGGTTGAACTGGGTGAACTAATTGTGGTGTTGTAGTATAATTACATGTATCTTCTAAAGATGCTAAGTTTCTAGCTAACTCATTGCCATATAATTTATTTAAATTATCTCTACTTTTAGACCTTATTAATATTGAATCTTTAAATTTAAAAAAAACACCAACACCTGTAAAAACACCACCCATATAACTTATTATATTAATTAAAACAATATCAAATGTATTCATTATATATATAATAATATATATATAAATAATATAATGATACCAAAAAAATATACAATAGGTTTATCTAATAAAGATAAAAAGAAACAAATTAAAAATATCAAAACTGCAAAAAAATCATATAAAAAGAAAAAATATATAGACCGACCAAAGTTAAAAAGTTATAAAAATAAAAAAAGTGGTTGGACTAAAAAATTCAAAGATAAATATGGTAATATTACAAAATTAAAAGATATCGTTAAAGCAACGGGTATACCTAAAAAAGCTTTAATGGTTGTTTTGAAAAAGGGACGTGGAGCATATTATAGTAGTGGATCGAGACCAAATCAAACCGCGGAGAGTTGGGGGAGAGCAAGAATGTATTCGTATATAATGGGTGGACCAACCAGGAAATATGATAAAGAAATAACTAAAAAATATAATGTTAAATTTAAATAATTATAAATATATAATGACTAAAAAAACAATGAAAAAGGAAAAAGTAAAGGTAATAATTAAACCATCAACTAAACCTGTAAAGAAGTATATGGCTATATTTTATAATGGTAAAGATAAAATTAAAACAACGCATTTTGGAGCTGCTGGCATGTCAGATTATACAAAACATAAAGACCCTGAAAGAAAAGAAAGATATCTTAAAAGGCATAAAAAAAGGGAAAATTGGAATGATTATATGAGTGCTGGTTCCCTGTCAAGGTATATTTTGTGGGGGGAACCATCTCTAAGGAAAAGTATAAAAAAATATAAAAACAAATTCAATCTTAAATAATTTCGTTAAACTTAAATTTAAATATTATAGATTATTATATATAAATATGAATAATTTAGTGATAGAAGATTCTAGTTCAGATTCAGAATATGAAACAAGTAGTTCTGAAGAAAATTATGGAGAATTAATAAATAATAACTGGATGCCAGATAGACCTAATATGCCTAATATACCAGACAGACCTAATATGCATAATATGCCAGGGATGCCTAATTTGTATAATGGTGAATATAAAACAATAAATATTTTGGTTGATACGAGTACAATATCTAAATCAGTAAATTTTAATACTTCTAATTATGTATATCACTTAAATTTAACAGATTTTAGTTCATCAAATATTAATAGTATATCAGAAAATAATACAGGTGGTTTTGATAAATATACAGATGTTATTGGATTTAGATTAGTAAATGCTATTATACCTAATACAGCATATACAATTAGGAGCGATAATAATATGTTTGCTTATAAAAAGTGTGGCGATGATACTATATACACCATTAATTTAACAAATAAATATTGTACTCCAGATGATTTAAATAGTAGTTTACCAGATATCGATAATCCATGTAATATTAAATTTGAATGGATAAATGATATATGGAAATATCACATAACATCAGAATCTACGAGCGGTATACAAATATGCTGGGATTATAATGATAAAACTAAATGTTTGGGATCTTTAATGGGTTATTATTCCAATATTAAAAATGAATATAGTAATGATATATATAGTAATGTTGTGGCTGAATTGTCTGCTAATTATGTAGATGTTGTTATTGACGAAATACCATATATAGCTTGCAAACATAATTCATATGGTAGAAGGATAATTGATAGAATACCATTAGATAATGAATATGGAGATTTAAAATATTATGAACCAAGATATAGGAATTCTATTGATTATAGTAAGTTATTTTTCCCAATAACACTAGATAAATTAACTATTAAATTATATGGTAATTGTCAGAATTTATTTGATAATCAACAAGGTAATCATAATATTGAGTTTGAATTAACATTGAAGAATTAATATATTTATATATATTAGTTATGGATATTATAGAAGATCATAAATATAAAATATATGGTGCTATTGATTCTACTTTATTTTTAACAATTGCTTATTTATATTATAAATATGCTAGTAAAGAAAAAGATATAATTTTAAATGATAACAATAATATTAAGCATATAATTAATAAACAAAACGAAACTGATAGACTGATAAAAACATTATTAGTGAAATTAACCAAATTCATGAAATATAATAAATTAAATAATGATACTTTATTATTAGATAGATTAAATAAGTCTTCATTATTTAATAAAGATTATCAGACAATGCAAATAGCCATGGATTCAATAAATTACAATATAGTAAAAGATCCGTTAAATCCGAATAAGGTTACATATTTATTTACAAATAATGATGGACAAGGTATTAAAGGGTTAGGGATGGGGCCAATTAATAATGTAATTGGGTTTCGTTTGGTGAATGCAATAATACCAAATACACCATACACTATTAATAAAAATAACAATATGTTTGTATATAAAATTAATACTGATACGTTTAATGTCAATTTAGATAAAGGAAACTATAATCCAGAAACTTTCGTTGATTATTTAAATAATATACCAGAGTTTAATTGTAATTTACACATATGTTTTGATATAACTACATTAAAATATACAATATCTTCTAAACAAAAATTTGCTATACAATGGGAATATAATGATACAACTATAAATTTATCTAGATATATGGGTTGGAACCCAACTAATACTAAAGATATATGTAAACAAACATCAAACAAAGTAATAGACAAATCTACACCATATATAGATTTAATTATAAATCAGATACCAAGGATAGCTTGTATAGATAATTTATGTGGAAAACATATTATAAGTAGAATACCCCTTGATGTTGATATAGATGAAAATAAATACTATGAACCATTATATAATCATAAAAAACAAAATTACTTTTTACCTATATCACTTGATAGATTAGATATAATATTGGAAGAACCTGTATATAATACAATTTATGATTCACAACATTTAAATAATTCATTTGTTTTTGAGTTAACTATTATTAAAAATACAAAAAATGTAGGATTATTTAATTAATATTACCTTATTAGGGTTTAGTTATATATAGCGTAGATCCTAAATGTTTTAACATTATATTTGTTTTGGAAACATTTGACGGTATGTTTCTCGCGCTTATACCAATATTTATACATGACCCTTTTTCTAGATAAATATAATCACATGAAGAAATAGTGTATACTTCTCCTACGTAGGCAACATTCATCGCCCTATTTAATGTATTTTTAATAAGTGTATATTCATATGATTTATTATATATACCATATAAAATTTCGAATAATTCTTCACCTTGTTTACAACTAAAAGAACTTTTATAATTTATATGATAATAACCAGATTCTTGTATATATAAATGTTTACTTGTATCCGAATATGTTTTAATATAACTACTCCATTCTTTATTATCATCTGATATATAAGCTGCTTGTAGATATTTTTCATAGAAACAACATTTAATATAACTACCATCCATGAGTTTATTTTTACTATAATATGAATATCCACAATAACCTATGGTTGTTTCTAATATAGTATGCGCCTGTTCTAGCGTACAATATTTTTGCTTTACAATTTTATTTCCTAACATACCATCGACATTATCTATGCTTATACATTCTGTTCCATATACATTATGTTCCAAGAAATCCACATTATTATATATCTCACTTTTCCAGGCAATATAACATATCTCCTCTTCTGTAAGATCTGGGGTCAGTTCGTTGCTAACAAAAAGCGTGGATTTTGTATTGACAGAATCTAATCCATCTTTCCCGCAGTCGCCTTGAACACCTTGACCACCTTGAACACCTTGGCAGCCTTGAACACCTTGACCGCCTTGTTCTCCTTGTTTTCCGACACACACTTCTTCAATGAATTTCTCTTGAGATTTAACATATGTAATAAGACTCTTGATAATTTCTTCACCTAAGTTACTTTCTTGTGATTGAGTTTTTTCGATGATTTGTGGTTGAGTTTCCCCTACAGGGATTTGCGATTGATATATATAACCCGGATAATATAAATTTGGATCAGTTGTAAATAGTCTAAAATTTAATTTGGAATTTATATAATCTATTTTAAATGATGGGTTTGGTATATCTTCACAAATTGTATTAAAAGCATGATTATTAATCCAAATACCCATAGTTAAAATCGTATTACAATCCAATATTTGTTGAGTTAATAAATTTAGGTTAAATGTGTTATTATTTTTGCATTTATTTTTTTTACACCTAATAGTTGTCAATGTATCTAGCATCGGAACATCGACACCGTCAGAATTTTTCGTGCATAACATCATATTTAAATCGAAATCTTGGGTTGGACTATCTATTAAAAATATTATAGAGCAGTCTATAAAGTAAAATCCATTTTTATATACCATTAAATTATCATTCTTAATTTTAATATTACCATAATAATTATTATCTTCAATAAATTTAAAGTATACTTTGTTAATTATTGTCGAGTTCTCGATACTTAAATTAGTATTAGATACTGAAAAACTACTAATAATTAATTGCGTTGACCCTGCATTTTTACAAGAGTCATCCCCTTCTTTTAAAATATTAAATTTTAAACAAGAGACTTCGTTATTTATGTTTATACAAGGAGTAATTTTGACATTAGGTATATTATATGATAAATCGCTAATCCATATACCAATACAAATAACAGTATTGTCTAACATTATTTGAGTTGATAATTTAAGATTAAATTGTTGTTCTTCAGAATTACAACTTCTCCTACACCGTGTAGTTGTCAAAGTATTAGGTATAGGATTTTTGTTACTGTCTGAATCTATTTTATATAACATCATATTTAAATCAAAATCTTGAGAAGTTTTTGCAATTGAAAATACTATAGAAGATTCGATTGTAAATAAACCTTTTTTACATACTATTAAATTATCATTTTTATCAATTCTTATATTATAATTATTACCCGTTTTCATAAAAGTTAAAAAATATGGAGAATCACAATCGTCAGCATCAATATTAATATCATCTGAATCTTTTAGTTTAAAAATATCGATGGCAAATGGATTATATTCGCATACCGGATTACAGTCTTCTCCATTAATATTAATACTTGAATTATCAGGACATGTTATAGTATCAGGACATTTTGATTTCAATAAACTCTTTATTTTAATAACTTCTTCACTGTTGAATTGTTGACAATTATCTACATCTACACATTTTGAATTGCGAATAATCTGCAATTGTCCTAAACTACTACCGAATCGTCCCATTATATATATATATAAATGATATATTTATATATTTATATATATATAATAATAATAATAATGATACTTTAACTTTTTAACTTAACAATAGACTTCTGTATTCTATATCTTGTCCCATTTGGTTTACAACATATTGTATATGTCTTAATTGATGTTTTTTCTATTTTCCCTGTTAATAGTTTCCCAGTCTTATCAAGCCACTCCACTTCTGAATCTGTTCCTATTTCTTCCGGTGCTATTGGTATCACTGGATCTTGTATCACTGGATCTGGTTTCACTGGATCTGGTTTCACTGGATCTTGTATCACTGGATCTGGTTTCACTGGATCTGGTTTCACTGGATCTGGTTTCACTGGATCTTGTATCACTGGATCTGGTTTCACTGGATCTGGTTTCACTGGATCTGGTTTCACTGGATCTTGTGCCTCAATTAATTTTACATTCTCTTTTTTGATTCTATATCTAGTTCCATTTGGTTTACAACATATTGTATATGTTTTATTAGTTGTTTTTTCAATTTTACCAGATAAAACTTTTCCATTCTTTTCAGTCCATTGAACATCTACACCTGTCCCAATAACCGGTTTAGGTGATTCCGGTTTAGGTGATTCCGGTTTAGGTGATTCCGGTTTAGGTGATTCCGGTTTAGGTGATTCCGGTTTAGGTGATTCTGGTTTAGGTGATTCTGGTAAGGGTGTAACACTCTGTATTATTTCTTCTAATTTATCTTTGGGTGGTTCAATACATTCTTTATATTCTTTGTCAGTTATAATAACTAATTTATAAAATGCTATTTCCCTTATTCCAGAACCATATTCATTTACACTTATATTTTTCTTAGATTTTGGATCAATCTTACTAATTATACCACATTTTGTTTTACCAAACATCTCCCAAGTGACCTTAGTTCCAACTTTAAAATCGGAAATTTTGATTTCTTCTATTTCTTCTTTATCTTTATCAGTAATATTTAAGAATACATTTATTTCAGATACTTCCCCCTGTCTTTCCTTGGAAACAATACTATATGAATCTTTTAATGTATTAAGACCATTTTCTTTCCAGTCTTTTTTATCTTGTCTTAATCTTTCATTTTTTAATTCAATTTTATATTTATTCTTTTCTAAATCTTCAAACTTTTCTTCAATTGTTTTATCTTCTATATCTATTACAGGTTCTTCGGGTTTACTTATCTTAATATTATTATCTTTTAACCTTTGAAATAAAGCATTATCTTCTCCACCCCATCCCCAGAAATTATTAGGATATCCATTTGTATCCATAAAATCTTTACTATTTACTGATAAAACACCACCTAAAAATGCAACACTTTTTCCTTCATCATACCTTGTTCCCATACTACCAAGATGTATTGGTGTTTCTGGATATTCTAGATAATCTTTTATTAATCCTTGACTGGGTAACATATCTACATCTGTTAGAACATAATAAGATTTATTATTTTCCTCATTTTCTTTATTTGCTATGTCAAATCCTATATTCTTTAATCTACCTAAATTAAATTTAGCCATTTTAGAATTATCTTGTTTAAAATCTTGGGGCAATTCATCATAATCATCGCGATCGCCTTCCTGTTGAACAATATATATATGATAATCAGTCCTTCCTTCAAATATAGCAATCATTTGTTGAATAAAAACATCTAATTGAGTTTTTCTAGAACCTTCATCATTCTTGGGGTCCCTGAAAGCAACAATTAAATTCAATTTATTTTTGCTCATTTCAAAAACTGGAGGCTTCCGAATTTTACCTAAATTAGATACTAAATCATTAAAGTAATTAAATGTTGGTTCTTTTGTTAAATATCTTTCATAAAAATCCATACCAGATTTAGCTATTTGTTTACATTTTTCATCATTTTTTATACACCAACTTAATCTTTCTTGAAGATTAGTTAAATCTTCATTTATAAATATACAATTTACTTCATCTTCTAGTTTATCCATAAACCATAATGTGTATGGTGATTTAACAATTAATACAACGGAACCCATCCTAAATTCATTTCCTAATCTAAATGCTTTAACATGACCATCAATATTTAATACATATTTATACTTAGATTGTTCTTTAGTATCAATCCTATTTTCATCGCCAACCTTAAAATCATCTGGATAAGTTTTTGGATCAATTTGACTAAATTCTTTATTATATATTTTTGGTTTTTTATTCCAACTCGTTAATTTAATATCTAAGATATCTTGATCAGAAGTATTTTTAAATGTTCCTTCTTTTTCAAGTTCATATGACATTAAAGCGGCTTCTATTCTCATATTTGTTTTTCTATTATTTCCACAACCTGTAGCCGAACCTCTGAAAATACATCTAGATTGTTTTTTATCAAAATCTAATTCAAAATCAGGTGGGGGATTATATGGATTATTGCAACTATCTGGGAATATATTTGTAGTAATTCTTAATATATCATCTTGGGTTGGGATATCTATATCATGATATTTATCATTACTTGATTGCGATAAAATAGGTGTATAAGTTTTATGTCTATATTCATCCTCGATTTTCTTATCGGGGAAAATTTGTTCATATGGTTCGCCATAA
>Ga0255040_10000050_pt1 | contig 23336 bp, 27 predicted proteins | sample BC1_12_2_MG_FD_181711 | JGI IMG/M metagenome (GOLD analysis project Ga0255040, IMG submission 181711) | Seawater microbial communities from Strait of Georgia, British Columbia, Canada - BC1_12_2 | ecosystem: Environmental > Aquatic > Marine > Strait | place: Canada: British Columbia | collected... | reverse complement strand
ATCTGGTGGTACTTTGGATAATGTTAAAGGTTTTATTATTCATTCTATTGAATGTCCAAATGTTTTTGATAATGTGCCGACTTGGGCTAATACTCTAACTCTTGTTAAACAAACTGGTTTAGTTTCATATGATGTCGTTATTCCGAACTCTTATTATTATATTGATGATTTAATCACAGAACTAAATACACAAATTAATTTAGTCACACCAGATGTCGTAACAATTACAAAAGTAGGAATAGCTCCAGTAGAGAAATTACAATTTGGGGTTGTTGGTGATGATTATGAATTTAAGTTATCTTCAACTATTGCATCTAAATTAGGAATTACGGCGGATTTTATTGTTACTGATGGATCTTCGGTTATTGCACAAGCAATACCAAACCTTATTGGTGAAACTGCAGTTTATGTCCATTCACGAGATTTAACACCAAATAACCTTATTGAAGGTAGTGGTTCATTTTCAGTTATTGATAAATTAAATTTAGATAAACCTTATGGAGCAACTTGTTATAGTCGTCTGGATGACCCGGTTAGTCATTTACATAAATATTTCCCGTATGAGACACTCAAGACTATGAGATCCATTACAATCGTTTTAAGAAATACTCAAGGTAATGTTTTAATAATACCAGATAACTTTAATTTTACTATGATGATGACCATTTTTTACAAATAAACAAATATATATATATTATATTTTTCTATATAATATATATATAATGAATAATCTAGGTGGAAATACCGATAATACACATCTAGGCGATACAAAAGTATTAGGCGATCTAGAAGTACGAGACGACTTAATTATTGATGGAGGAATTACTATCACGCCTCCCGATTGTTTAAATGTAGATTGTATCAAACCTTCAACTTTGAATGGTGATGTATCTATAAAAAATTCAAACGAAGATACAATTATAAAATTATCAAATGATAAATCTGTAGAAATTAGCGGATCATATAAATTACCAACAACAGCAGGTACAGAAGGACAATTATTAACAGCAGATGCCGGTGGACTAACATCATCTTTTAAAGATCAAGTATTACCCTTAACACCTTCTCAAGAAATAGGATATATTGCGATAGCTAATACTTCATATAATACCAGTCGTACTCTTATTTGGTCTTCTTTAGGAGGAACAAATCAGTTTAGTACAGATGTATTAGGAATTGGTGGTTATGTTGAATTTAAGTCTATCGGTAAAATATACACTCGTAGAACTCAAGACGGGATTATTTCTGATACTTATAGATTAGAAGTAGATGTTGTTCAGACTGGTGGATATGTAGATACAAGTACTTTCACATGGTCAATTAGTGATAATGTATTTGTCTTAAATAAAGATGTAGATTACGAAAGAGATTATGAGTTTAGATTTACTATTCAGAAGATGAACAATAATAGTTTTACAATTTTTGGAAGTGGTACTGCAACTCAATTAGTAAATCCAACAGGAACGATTCAACTCCCAGTACAAAAAATACAATTTCAAGATGTTAAAGATTCTGATAGTCAGCTTTTATTTACAGATGTTGCAACAGATGTTAAACTTAATGTTTATTTTACAGCCGTTCAAGATCCAGGCGTAATCTCCTCATTTGTACCCTTCAGTGGTCAGTTTCACGCACACCAACTCGGATTTTTACCAGAAGTTGTGGTGAATACTTCTGATCATAGTGCTTTATCTAATCTCAGTCTTGGAGATAGTCATACTCAATATTCTTTATCCAATGGAAGATTTGGAGGTCAAACATTAACAGGAGGAACAAGTATTACAGATAAATTAGTATTACAAAGTAATGCATCTGATCCATTAGATGGACATGTTGAACTAAAATCATTCATTGATATGACTACTAATCAAATTATTAATGTTAGTACTGCTGGAGGAATTGGACAATTGGTAGATACAAACACGACTAATAATACTGGATCAGTAGCTGTTCATAGTGATGTTTCAAGTGCCGGAAGTGGTATTATTATTAGTTCTGGTGAGAGAACCGCTATTAGTACAAATACAACTAATAATACAGGTTCAGTCGCCGTCCATAGTGATGTCTCAAGTGCAGGAAGCGGTATAATTATCTCTGTAGCAGAGCGTACAGCAATCGGAACAAATACGACAGCATTGACGGGCAAGGTGGACAAAGCTGGCGATACTATGACTGGCGAGCTTAAAATGAGTTCTCAGATAATAAGTGGGGTTGCTAACCCTGTAAATGCTCAAGACGCTGCTACTAAGTCTTACGTTGATACCGCAACAGACGGGGTCGTAATTGGTCCAGGGTCCTCGGTTAACAGTTATCTGTGTTCGTTTAATGGTACTACGGGGAAACTAATCAAGAATTCAGGAATCAGTGCTATAGGCGGAAATATTGACCAGTCTTCAGGTGCACCGCTTAAATTAGGAGGATTAACAGCCCTAAGTGTTGATCTCGGTAGTACTACTATCCCGACGTATGTATTAGGTGGTCTGTATATGAATTCCAAAAAAATAAATAACCTACTAGACCCTACAGCCGCCCAGGATGGAGCGACTAAGGCATATGTTGATACCGCAACAGATGGTGTTGTAATTGGTCCAGCGTCCGCGGTTAATAGTCATCTGTGTTCCTTTGATACGACGACAGGTGAACTGATTAAAGATAGTGGTATCCTACAATCTGATGTAGTGCTAAAGACTGGAAATAATGTTATGAACGGAGATTTAGCATTATTAACCGCAGGTAATACAGAGTTAGTTATAACAACTACTGATCCGTTTAATCTTGCTCGTATACGATTATCAGCTAACGGGGTTTTATCCTCAATGAGACAGAGTGACTCAAGGTTAAGGATTGCCTCTAACAACAATAGAATAGATTTAGATAGTGTCGTATCTGAAATAGCCTTAAGTACAAGCGGTACACCGAGACTTACTATATCAGATACAGAGGTTCTCTCATATCTACCTGTTGTTACAGACCAGTCTTTTAGGCAATATCGGGCAGTAAATCCAGCACAAAACGGTTTTCCTGTTTTATCTGGAATGTATAGTATGATATCAAGCAGTGTTATTGGAGGAACTCTAACAGAGACAAGTTGTTTTAATGACAGCGGAGCGGTTGGTACTCGTACTAATCCAGCGAATACATTAGCTATAGGAGATACATACCATTTACATATGTCAGGACTTGTCCAAACTGATGGTAAAGGACATGGTATGACGTTTAGATTGAAAATGGGTGCGACGACTTTGATGGCGACCAACTCTGACGATTGGGACGCGGGCGGAACACCAACCTTTTGGGAATTAGAGGTAGATTTCGTGATTAGAACAATCGGATCACTTGGAACTATGATTGGTGGTGGAATGGTTACGTTTAGCGAAGATTTATGGTGGAAAGATGCTGGGAGTTTTAGTACAACGTCTGACTTAGCAGTGAATACAACTATAAGTAATACATTTGACGTGACCGCACAATGGGATAACGCGAACGCTAATAATGTATTAACGACTCAGGTTGCGACTATAACAAGAAGATTTTAGAACAATTTATAGAGTAAAATAATAAATAAAATAAATATATTAATCTAATATATTTATTTTAGTACGACGAAGTCCTTTTTTTCTTCTTTTTCTTTCTTCTAAAACCCTTAACTTTGACGGGTTTAATTTGACCTTTGACCTCGGTATATCCTTTAGTCTTATTTAGTTTCATTTTACTCTTTCGGATTTGTATTAACATTTCTCTTTTAACCTGTTTAGTTTTATCTGTCGGGTGTTCCGGGTAATTCCAACCAAATAAAGAATAAATAGTTCTCCAAGTTCCAACCATTATATATAATAAACATCATATAAAAAAGAGTCTTCCAAAAACCGAACATAATATATAATAAACATAAATTTTTATTTCGTCGGGTATTAATATAATGAGACCGGCACCGGCACCAAAAAAACCAAAAGAATTAGGATTAAGTAAATGGCAGAAACATTTTATAAAAATTGCTAAAGATAATCCAGAACTTAAAACGAACAGAGACCGGCATAAAAAAGCGTGTGAGACATGGATAATGGAAAGTAAAAAAAGATATACGTTTAAATTATAGTTAATTGTTAAATTTTTTTTTATATATGTTATTATATATACGATGGAAACAATCAAAGTTATAGAACCAAGAGTCAACATTAAGGCTGATTCAGATAAAAACCATGTTGTGTTATATGGTGGTCTTAGATATACTGAGAATGTCAACACTGCCAATTCGTGGGGCACTCCAGGAACGACCCCGATTCAGGCTCTATGGAATATTTTCCCGCCCTCAACTCAGACCATGGTTGACCGGTTTATGAAAATCCGATGTTATTTTGAAGTGACGACCGACGCTGATATGCAATTAGGAACTAACGACGCTTTACGTCAAATGCCAATCCATGCTATCACTGATGTTCTGACATGTCAGATTAACGGAGAATCAATCTCAGATAATATCGGTGATAAACTACATGCTATGTTATGTTATGGAGACAGACACGAATGGAATAAGTCTATGTCTACCTCACCAGTCGCCCCGGATAATTACCAGGAATACTCAGACTGGAACACTTACGGCAGTGCTAAAAATCCTCTGTCTCATTATGGAGAAGCTAGCGCGTATGATCCCCGGGGTGGATTTCCAGTGGAAGTTCTGAGCCCCACTAAATTTCGGGTTGTTGTCACAGAACCAATCATGATGTCACCTTTTTATAATGGTCAAGGATGCCAAGAAGAAGCTTTTGTTAATGTTCAACAATTTAATATTTCTTACCGATGGAAAACAGACTTAAGCAAACTCTTCAGTCATGCGTCGACCGGAAATGCTATTACTTCGGTGGATGTCAAAATGTACCAGGCACCCGAAATCTTAACCACATATATTACACCCGATTTAACTCAACCAATCCCTCAATTACAGGTACTCCCTTATCATAAACCTCAGGAGTATATTAAAGCACAAACCCCGAACGCTTTGGGGGCAGGTTTAAGTACTCAAATTCCGAGTGATTCAATTAAACTATCTCAAATCCCGCGTAAAATGTATATCTTCGTCCGACATGAACGTTCGGCAAGTGATTATACCGCGTCAGATTCGTTTCTGTCTATGACTAATCTGGAGGTTCTGTGGAATAACCAGAGTGGGTTATTTAGCCAGGCAACACAACAGGAACTTTATGAAATCTCACGACGAAATGGATGTAATCTGTCTTATCCTCAGTGGGCAAAATATCGGGGATCTGTCTTCTGTTGTGAGTTCGGACGTGATATTGGGCTTTTAGACAATGAAGCCCCGGGTGTTCAGGGTCAATACACTATCCAGGTTAGACCAACATTTCAAAACACGGGTACTAATGCCTTTACTGGTGATTATTACGTTGTTCTTCTTAACGAAGGCACATTTAGTATCGCTGAAAACATGGGTAGAGCTAGTCTCGGAAATCTCACACCTCAAGCAGTTCTGTTATCTAAGGAGTCGGATGAGTTTAATTTTGAATCTTATGAGAATTTACAAGGTGGCGGATTTTTCTCAAAACTCAAGAATCTCGTCAATAAAGTAGCCCGTGGGGTTCAACGTGGCGTATCTCTTGCAGAACAAGTGGCACCGGCAGTCGTTGGTGCTGTCCCGGGACTCGCCCCCTTAGCTGCTGCCCTGCCCGCTATTGGACAAGTTGCGGGTGGTGTTCGTGGTCTATCTGGTGGTCGTCTAGTAGGAGGACAGATTATGCGTAGAGGTCGCCGACGTGGTTAATTTTTTAAATTATAAAAAGAGTTATTTAAAAAGAATGATATATATATAGTATAACAGATGAAATACGACAACGGCAAAGTTTACACTCTTAGAAGCTTCAAAACAAAAGATATTTATATTGGCAGTACAACACAAACATTAAGCAAAAGATTATATCAACATAAAAAAACTTATAAATCTTATAAAAATGGCAAGGGGTTTTATATAACTTCATTTAATTTATTTGATGTTGGAGACGTTTATATTGAGCTTCTGACTGATTATCCATGTAATAATAGAAATGAATTAATGAGATGTGAGGGACAATATATCCGTGATATGCAGTGTGTAAATAAGGTTATTCCTGGTAGAACGAGAGCTGAATATAACGAAGATAATAAAGTCATTATGTTAAAGAAAGAGAAAGAAAGATATCCATATAGAAAAATTAAAATTACATGTTGTTGTGGTTCTGAAATATCACGACGTAATATAGCACCGCACAAAAAAACAGATATTCATTTTGATAAAATGACATATAAATTTTTTTACGAGTAATTAAATTATTATTAAAATATTTTTAATAATAATTTTAAGGCAATTGTGCTAAGTCAAGATTGACATCAAAACTCACGTTTATAGCGTCTAGTTGTGTGAAAGCTGAGCCATCCATTTTAGCGATTGATATCGTTTTTTTCTTTGTAGCCCCGTTGGTAGAACTTCCATATTTAATTAATGTATATCCTGTTCCGTCTGTTTTTCGTCCAGTAGCCATAGTCATTACGCCATTTAGATTATTATCAACGAAATCTGGTAAATCAAAGGTCATATCAAACGTTGTACCACTGCTGGGGGTATTAATTGTGATATTATCAATGCATCTTAGATAATTACCAGACCGAATATAACGATATTCTTGAGTTGTTGGACCTGCCGTTGTTGCACCATTCGTTAATATCCAGTTTCCGGTTTGTCTAGCATAACTCGTAAAATATACCGGATTTCCATCTTGTTTAACTTCTTCAACCACTTCTAATGAATTACACTTTAGAACATCACACCCAAGATTTAGTTTTAAATCAAACCCTGTTTTTTCGTCAGACAATTTATTTAAGGACATTCTATATATATGAGCAACATATATAATTTATATATCGTCGGTAAAAATATATATTTTATCTATATATGGATAAGAAGGATTCGTTATGTGCTAAAATTAAAGCGTCAAGGACTATTAAAGACACATCATGTAAAACTTATATGAGTGCATTAAGCAAAATTAGAAATCAAATATTAGATAAACCAGAAGGCAAAATTAAAAACACTGATTTTTTACAGAATTTTAATAAAGTAATGATTATTATAAATAAAGAAAAAAAGATAACATCAAAAAAAAATAAATTAACTGCAGTTTTAGTAGCCTTAAATAGTGATACTCCAAAGAATCAAGAATTAATTGATAAGTATGGAAACGAGTTAAAAAGTCTGAGTGATAAATATTTAGTGTTTCTTAAGACACAGAAAAAGACAGACACTCAGAACAAAAACTGGATAGAATATAATGAGCTTATACAAGTCGTAAATACAATAATGAAAAATGTAAAGCATCACGAGATATCCAAAAAAGATAAACTGACAAATAAAGAATTTGATTTATTACAACAATATTTAATTTTACGTACTTATATAGAATTCCCGTTAAGAAATGATTTCGCTGATATGAAAATCCTTAAACTGAAAGAATACCGGAAACTCACAACTGAAAATAGAGATAATTATAATTATTTAGTCATACTTTCAAACAATAAAAAACAATTTCATATAAACCAGTTCAAGAATAAACGATTTATTGGAGCTAAGATTATGGATATTCCAAAAAATTTAAATAGAATTATAAATTTATGGTTAAAACATAACAAGAGTGGTTGGTATCTTGTTAAAACGGACAGAGAAACTCCTATGAACCCCAACACTATTACGAAATTTTTAAATAAGATTTTCCAGAAACACACGGGCAAAAAAATAAGTACGTCCATGTTAAGACATATTATGATTTCACACCATCTGAAAAATACAAAATCAATTAAACAAGAAGAAGACGAGGCTAAACAGATTGAAAATAAATTTTTACATTCAAAGGGCATTAATCAATTATATCGGAAAATTGAATAAATATATATTTATTTAAAATATATTATATATATATATTAAATGACAGACATTAACGACATCAAAAAAATTATTAGTGAGACATACGACGGAAATATTAATAATCTAGATATTCAGACAATTCAATTTAAGGACGGGAAAGAGGTTAAACAAGAAACTAAACAAAACGTTCCGGGTTTATTTGTTGAACTTCAAGACTGCATTAAAACGATTGAGAACACAGATTATGCGGTTGTAAATCGTTTTTTGAACGAATGCTGTTCAGAAGAAAAACAAGAACTCGTTGAGAGGTTTAAAGCTGAGTTTGAGAATGTGCCAGTAAATGATAAACTGAGAGTGGAGACACTGCATTTTCTAGCAAAACTCGGTATTAAGGTTGGTGATTTATAAAAATTTCGGTATAAATATATATTTAATATATATAATGAAACCGATATTTAGTAGAATCGGTAATAAATATTTAATATCAGATAAAATCGTTGAACTAATGCCAGAACATAATAAATATATTGAGGTTTTCTGTGGTGGTGCTTCTGTTTTATTTAAAAAACCAAAAATAGAACACGAGGTAATAAATGATATTGACACAGACCTTATAGATGACTATAAATTATTGATGAAAGTCGGTAAATATAAAAAAACACAAGAATTAAATAAAATTGACTTATTGACGAAATTCATAAGTACGGAACACAAGAATATCCAAGACCAATTCACGGCTAGATTAATTAGACGATGCAACGGGTTTTCTGGTAATCGCATTAAAGATAATAAAACTAAAGTCTATCAACCTTCAGACCCAAATAAAAAACTCTCTATATTATCAGAATATCAAGATAGACTAAAAAACGTGGTGTTTATGAACGAGAATTATAAAAAGGTCCTCATTGAACATGATTCAAAAGATGCTTTATTTTATCTAGACCCTCCATATGAAAATAGTTCTAATTTATATAGTGATAGTATAGTTGAATATAAAATATTGTCAGACGATGTCCGTAAATTAAAAGGCAAATTCATTTTAAGTATGGCAGATAGTGCAACAATCCGATATTTATTTAAAGACTTTAATTTTAAGGTTATCCAGAAGAAAAAGGCATTAACTAGAAAATGTCTCGGTTATAAAGCAAGAACTGAGATATTGATATATAATTTTGATGAATAATGCCAAATATTCAAATTCACGGGGTATTAATACCCGAATATAAATATTAAATACTTAAAAATCCGTGAATATGCCAATATATGCCTTGATTTTTACTTAGTTCTATCATAAATTAATTAATTTATGATAGAATGAATGCATATGTACAATATAAGCATTATTCTATATTTATATCCGTTCATGTGCTTTCATGCGGGCATTATTCTATATTTATATATCGTGCATGAATATATAATGGGGGTTGACCAACCCTTATCGGACCAAAAAACACCAAAATTATCCAAGTGCGGACATTGTGAAAAGATGAAAACTAAATTAGATGTGAAATACAACATATGTGATGCGTGTATTTCAAATTTTAGGGACTCAGAGGACTTCTGGGCGTATAATTGTAAAATATGCCAGGATAAATTCAGGTCTAAATATCCGTGGGTTAATAGATATTGTGTGAATTGTTATTTTGATTATGTTATACGTTAATATGCAGGATTCATGATTGTAAAAAATTTAAGAGTACTGACATAATCATAAATAATTTGACATAAAGGGTGAGGCATATTTAATTTTAAATGCAAAACACCGATACTAATCATTCTGTCAAAATCAATATATTTTCGTCGGATATCTTTCCATTTGAGAATACGCATAGGGATATTAATCCAGTCTCTAGATATCCAAACGTCGCAGTTCTCAGTATAACCAATGGTCTCCATTATGTGTCTAAAATTTTTTTTATCTGTCATCATATGGTGATTAGTTCCTTTAGATTTTTTCTCAATACATCCAATTTTTATTAATGTCGCCATTCTGTTTAATGCGGTCTTATGTTTTTCAAAATTTTCATGCCCCCGAAGTTCTCGGTAAATGTCCTTTTTGATTTTATTTTTTACTTCTCTTTTCTTCATATGCCAATTTTTCATATAAGCATTATATGTGGTCTTATTTTCTTTTCTTTTTGTTAAAACATATTCAACCTTTCTTTTTTTTTCGTTTATAATTTCGTCCGGTGTAATCGCCTTTTTATATTTCCGGGGACGTCCAATTTTTTTCTGTTCTTTAAGTACCATATATATATACGTACTATTTTATTTTTAAGTATATGATAATTTATTAAATTAAAGTTTAACTTAAAAAAATAATATATATATCTATTATATAATGTCGGGGTTCCAAAATAATAAATTCTTAAAACTTAACGAGTCTTTTGATTCTGATAAATTAGCGTATATTATTAATAATTTTGCGTCTTTTAAAAATAAGTTAAGATGGAGAAAAAGATATGATGAATTTGAACCAGTTAATATTTTAAAAAAATATTTAAACCGAAGTCGTAATGGACAAATTAGAGTTGATTATAAACAAAAGAACGGAAAGGGTCGTTTTTTTGCCATTGGTTCTATGTCTCTTCAAAATATCGCACGTGAAATTAGACACACGATAGCACGGGATTATTATTTTGATATTGACCTTACTAATGCACACCCTGTTATATTATGTTTTCTATGTGATAAATATAATTTTCAATGTGAGGCACTAAAGGAATATATTGAAAATAGAGAAGAATTATTGAAACAAGTTAAAGACGATGACGGGAAGGTTTTAAGTAGAGATAAGGTTAAACAAATTTATTTATCTTTAACTAATGGTGGTGATAAAGATTTTAGAGATATTACAACTCCTTCTAAACATTTGAGAAAGTATAAAAAAGAAATGTTAAAATTACATAAACTTTTTTCTGATAAATTTCCAGAAGAATTTAAAATAGTATCCGACAAACGAATTAAACAAGATAAAAACTATAATAATGGAGCTTGTTTTATGAATAGTCTCATGTGTGATATGGAAAATAATTTATTAATGGAAATGTATAATTTTTTCGGAAAACCAGATAATGCTGTGTTGTGTTTTGACGGAATTATGTTAAAAAAAGGGACTGATTATGATATTAAGGGTTGCGTTAATCATCTTAAAAAAGTTTTTGATATTAATATTGATATTAAAATTAAAACAATGGACGAACATTTTGATATGTCTAAATGTACCTTAGTTGAATATAAATATAAATCTTTGGATTATTTCATTAATTATAAAAATCTTGTGTGTAAAGGACAAGACATGGTATATCCAGAACATATAGACGAATGGTTGAAAAATTCGGTGGCATTAATTGTCAGTGGTGGAAATCAATTTTTTCTAACCAAAGGTAAAAGTGTAGACCCCGATAATAACGAGGAAATTATTATGTACAAACCCGTAAAAATTGAAAATGTTTATGCAACTCTAAAAAAGAATTGTAATGTATTTAATCCTTATTTTGATTATGGATTTTGGATGGCAAATAAAAAATATCCAAGTAAAGTTGATAATTTTGATAAAATTAAAATGAAAAAGTTCAGTCATACTAAATTAGGGGCGGGCACAACAAGTAATCCTGGTTTTTTAAATGACCATATGCAAAACGACGAAGTTGAAACATTTGATAGAAGCGAGTTTTATCCTTATCTAGCCCGAAAAGGGAAACCAAAATTATATGAGTGTTTTAATACATTTACTGGATTTCCATTAGAGAAAATAACGGCGAATTATGACGATATTAAATTTGAAGATACACTAATTTATAATCACCTTAAAGTTATTATGTTTAACTCAGACCCTGGCGAATTAAATCATTTTTTGGACCATCTGGCAGATATCATACAAGACCCCGCAAATATTAAACCTAATGCTCATTTATTTCATTCTAAACAAGGTACGGGGAAAGGGGTTATGGCGGAATGGTTCAAACGTCTAATTGGTATTAACAATGCAACAACTATTATTAATCTTGAACGATATTTTGATAGTAGTTTTAATATTCATCAATGTAGTAAAATTTTAAAAATATTTGAAGAAGTCAAAAGTAAAGGGAAAGCATATAATCAATCAAACCGACTTAAAGCTGAAATATCGTCCAGAACGGAAAATATTGAACCTAAAGGGATTGATAGTTGGTCTGTGCGTAATTGTGCCCGAATGTGGTTTTTTACGAATAATGAAAATTCGTTATATATTGAAGGAGACGACCGCCGATATACACTGCATAAGGTTAATAATTCTAAGGCAGACGACCCCGATTATTTTGAACCGCTATTAAAAGAAATATCTGATATTAGATATCTAAAATGTGCCTTTGAGTTTCTAGCTGAGAGAAAATATACAGATAAAAGCGTTCGGAGATACTATCCGACCAAATATAAAACTGAACAAAAATTAAGTAATTTACCGAATGGCATTAAATTTATTAAATCCTATATTGAAAGTAAATTTACAGAAAAAGACTTAAAAATAGAAATCTCAAAAAAGAATATGACGAAAATCCCCGCTAGTTATATTAAAACTAAATATAAATCTTGGTGTGAGGATAACGGAAGTAAATATAATATGCAGACGTTAAAAACTCAGTTAAAAAAAATAGATATCGGAGAACCTAGACGACTTAGATTTGAGGGAGGTAAAGGTTGTTTATGTTATTTAATCCATCCGAAAGATATTGAAAATAAAATACAGAATCACTTAAAGGACAAAACGTTTAAGTTTGATTTTGGAGAACATATAGAAGGTTCTTTATCTTTTGATACTGAGTCTGACTCAGACTCTAATTAAATTATTTGTGTATATTTTGTAAATCTAAAATATTTAGATTTACAAAATTTAGTGTGTCTTTATTAACGTGTTTTTTCAATAATGTTTAATCTTTTTGCTAATTTAAAAAGTTGTTGTTTATTTAGTTTGGAGTATGGCGGACATTGCTGTTTTTTGTATGCTTTTATAGCATTAGTTAATTGTTTTTTTGTCAGATTATGTGTGGGTCTTCTTTGTTTTCTAGCGGGCATTTTATATATATAGAAAACATAAAAATTTTGTGTGTCTTTTTTCGTGTCGTTTTTGAAAATTTTGTGTGTCTTTTTTCGTGTCGTTTTTGAAAATTTTGTGTGTCTTTTTTCGTGTCGTTTTGAAAATTTGTGTTTATTTCCGAATTGTAAAAGCACTATTAATGCCTATGTATCACACTTTTAAAAATTTGTGTCTATTATTTTTTTAGTGTGTCTTTTATTTATTTTAATAAATGCCGTCTCAGATACCTTACTATATAATTTTTTAGTTTTGTGTCGTGTTTTGTGTCTTTTTTGAGAAATTCTAAAATAAACCATTATAAAAAAAAATAAATAGTATATTATTTTATAAATACTTTAGTTTTCTTTTTTTTTTCAAAAAAGACACAAAAAAAGACACAGAAGAAATATATTAGTGTTTAAAGTGTATTGTTTAATACTTTTTCGTTTTTTCATGATTTTCAAAAACAACACAATAAATTAAAAAACAACACAAAACTAAAAAATGAGTTAGTAAGGTATCTGTGCCGGCATTTGTAAAAATGAAAAAAGACACATTTTTTTTAAAAAACAACACAAAAAAAAAGACACGTTAAATTAATTTATTTTTAACTTATATATGTCGCTTAATAAATTTTCAAACGAAGACACAGGGTTTGACTTAAAATTGAATCTGGGGTGTGATACTTTAAAGTGTAATTCGTTAAATGTGCTAACAGAAGCAACAATCCCGAATGTACCGATAACAACTCTTGTTAATGGTGATGGTCCAGTACCAGTTTTTACAACTGGTTCTGGTACTCTTGAATCAAATGATAGTATTTATAAAACAGAACTTGTCGGTATATCTAGATATGCCACATTATCTGGAAGTCTAAAATATAGTAGTATTGTAGGTGCTCTGGCAGGTTCAAATAATATTCTAGAATTTGAAATAACGCCACCAGATGCTATTTCATATCCGTTTGATAATGAATTTTTACCAGGAAGTTTAAATGTCTGTATTAATGATTTAACGCCGGCAGGAACTGGATTATATGCAACAAGTGCTATCGCAACTAGTAGCGTTGGAAAAATTATAATTAGAGTGTATGTTATCGGTGATATTACTGGGTTAGTACCTTTAAGAAATTTATGGGTTAATTATCATTTTAAATATCTCAGTGCTATATTTTAAATATATCGGACTTAAAACTATAATTATATAAATTATAAAATGGACCCGAACAAAGAAATTATTAAGATTTTCAAAAAAAAACCAGACTATAGAATATGTAGAGAGTGCAAGGTTAAAAAACATAAATACGATTTCCATTCTGTTCTTAGTAGATGCCGTTTATGTTGTAGGATGAATCGTCGTTATGTTATAAAATGTGAGATATGTAATGTTGAAGTTTCGGACATTAGTTTTAAAAAACATTTACTAACTTTGAAACACCAGAAAAAATTTAAAGATGCGGTATTGAGTGAATAATTATATAATCTAATCTAGATTATATAATAATTAATTAAGGTTCAATAATTGCCAGTGGTGGTGCAGGTGGTGCTTCTGGTACGGGTGGTGCTTCTGGTGCTTCTGGTGCTTTTTGTTCTTCTTTTTGTTCTGGTTTATCTCCAGTTTTCTTCTTCTTTTTTCTAAAAAAGCGTTGGACTTTACCCGTTGGTTTCTTTAGTTTAGACTCCAGACGTGCTTTTATGCTTTCTCGTTTTTCTTTGGCTTTGGTATCAGAACGACCAATCTCCATTAGTTCTTGTAAGTCTTCTTGTCTAAGACGTCTTGCCTCTTCTACTGGGGTTTCTTCAACAACTACGTCTTCTTCAACTGCTCTCATAGATTTTCTTTTTGGTCTTGATGCGGTTTTTGTTTCGGTTTTTGTGTCTGGTGTTTCGTCTGGAAAGGCTATTTTTTTAAGTGGCGTAATCGTTTTTACGGCAGGGAATTTTTTCGCTTTTGCTTTCCATTTTGACAAAATATTTTTATGTGATTCATGTTTAACCGGACTTGGTACATGTTGTGTTGGAATACCTTGAAACTGCGGTGATTCTTTGGCTCGTTGTCTTAAATCGTGTCCGACTACTTTCTGTCTTTCTAATGGTAATTGTTGGGCATTTAAAGCAGTTCTAACCAGAGACTGAGGGACAGGGAAATCCGGATGAGAACTACCCCCGCAGTACATATTAATAATTGTATTACCAACGTCTAATGTTTTTTTCTTTTCGTCATGATGAGATAATAGACCCTTTTTATTCTTTCCAGAAGCGTCTATGTTTAGTTCTGATTGTTCGTCTTCTTTTTTCTCTTCTTTTTCTTCTTTCTCTTCTTTCTCTTCTTTCTCTTTTGGTTCCTTCAGTTGTGCTTCTAGTTGTCTTTTCTCTTTAAGAACGTTTTTAAATTCATTTTTGATGGTTGGTCTAGTACCCGATGGTTTGGGTAAAGACCGAGATTTATAATATGGTGTTTTCATAATCTCAGCAATTAAAGATATTTTACGCATTCTACTAATTCCTTGAAATAATTTATTATCTACGATTAATCGTCTTAATTGTTTGACTGACATATTTCGTAATTTATCTTTGGACAAACTCTCGTCAATAAATGTGACTTTTCTTGTTGGGTTTCGTTTTCTGACTTTAGCCTTTAATTTCCTTACTTTTTCTCTTAACATTTCAAGTTCTTTTTTTCGTGATAAAACTTTTTTAACCATTTTATTATATATATAAAATATATAATAAATGTGAATTCACGAACACATAATTTATGCACGTTTCATTAATTCAGAAATAAGGTTAAGTACCTTTTTATCTTTTACCCCCGCGTCTCTGAGAACTGCTGACATTACTTCTTTTTTCAGTAATCTCTTTTTAGGTTTTTTTCTTGGTGGTGGTGGTGGTGGTATCGTAAATAATGGTGCTCTGGGTATTTGTTGCATAAATGATAAAGGTGGTGGTACTCTGACGGGATTTAACCGAGGTGTGGTGTTTCTAAAGACTGGTGCTGGTATGGGTCTGGTTCGGGTTCTAGTTAATCTTTTTTTTTTTGGGACGACTTGTTTTTTTTCATAAGACCTTGACGCAAGTTTTAAAATCTGTTTATAACTACCGACCTGAGGAAATTTAGCGATAGTCTCGTCGACATGTTCTAACCATGGACTTTTCCGGATTGATTTTAAACTTAATCTTTTAACTGCAGTTTTTCTTTTAGCGGGTTTTCTCTTAACTGGTGCCTTTTTTTTAGCGGTTTTTCTCTTGACTGGTGTTTTTCTTTTAGTGGTTTTTTTTCTAGTAGGCATTATATATTATAGACAAACATATTATTTTCAATAAGAAATAAAAGTAATCTTTTTAAAAATATATATTTATTATATATATATGAACACCTTAATTTCGGACGTCCAAAAATCTCAGGTTGAAGCAACAAAAGAACTTAAAGAGGTTGTTGAACTAATTGAAGAAAAACAAAATAATATTGATGAGGATGTTGAACTTGAAATTCAGGAACTAGAGAGAGAAAAAATAGAACTACTACGAGAACTCGGAGAGCTTGAAAATACTGAAAAAGAACTTTTAGAACTAGAATTAGAAGAATCTGAGGAGGATGAAAAAGATGAGATTGTTAATACTGAAAAATATTATAAATCTTTAGAAAAAGAGGTGATACAACCAAAAGAAAAAAAGCAACATGTACAAAGTACAAAAAAACAGGTTGAAGATGAGATTAAACAATTACTCAGTTCTTTTAGTACTAAATTATCTGCATGTCTTAAACCATTTCAGAGACGATATAGGAATGGTATGTTATCAAAAAATGATGTTGATGATATCGTAGATTTACACAACGAATTAAGAGAAGATGCAAATCTTAAACTTAAATATAGTTTAGATGGTCTGGATGAAGGCGATGATTTATCAGAGAGATTCTATAGATATATAAATGATTATTTCAATCGTCAATTACAGCGTGTTGAGCGGATGATAGAATAGTTTTTATGACACTGGAGTAAATACCACCGAACATAACTAATTCTTGTATTTTGCATAAAAAAACACTCTTTAACTCATACATTAACATTATTTTATTATTTATAATAACTTTCATATCTGGATAGAGATATTCTAAAATTAACTCTGAGATGTCGTCATAAAATATATTTTTTAAATAGTGATGTGTCATTAATATATATTATAATTATATATATTAATGATGGATAGTGAGATTAAAATTAATGATTTTAAAAACGTGAGCATGAGGACGATTGAGGTTGAGGACGAGCATTATAAATGGACTTCGTGTTTAGGTGGTGCTACAGATTCTCGGTTATTGAGGTTTTGTGCTATATATACTCTGATATTACAAGTATTTGTTTTTTGTCTTTATATGCTTTCTCAATCTAAGACATGTGAGGACACAACAACATATGTATCGTTATTAACTTTTTTATTAGGTTTAGTGATACCAACAAGTAAATAAATTATTATATATATATTTTATATATATATAATGAGTATTCAAAATCATATCATAGCGAGTTTGGTTAGATTAATGATGTATGCTGGGGAGATGAAGCATTTGAGCGGTGAAGGTAAGAAAAAATACGTTTTGGATAAACTAAGAGAAAATTTAACTTTGGATAATATTGTTGAAGATTTATTAATAGAGCTGGTTGATGTTCTAATTAAAATTGAAAATGGGGAAATTGTTTTTAATAAAAAAATTAAAAATAATATGTGTTGTTTTTAGTTGTGAAAAAAATTATATGTTGTGTTGTTAAAATGTTTTTCTGTTTTTTGATGTCTGGCTAGATGTCGTCTGGTAATTTCAGAACCACAACAACATTTTATTTTTGTGCTTTTATGTTTTGAAATTTTATCTTTATTATTGTTGTAATATTCTTTTTGATTTTTTGAAATTTTATCTTTATTTAATTCCTGATATTCTTTTTGTGTTCTGCCTGGGATTACTTTATTTACACATTCGTTAGAGCGTATTAATTCACCCTCTCGTTTATGTAATTCAATTTTACTATCACATGGATATAATTCCAATAATTCAATATAATAATCGGCATATTTTAATAATTCAAAAGATGTTACAAAACGACTTTTTCCATTCTTAAAATTCTTAAATTGCATTCTGTGCCCAGATAATCTTCTTGATAATGTATCGCATGTGCTTCCGATATAGATTTTATCGGTTTGATAACTACGGATAGCGTAAATTTTACCTTTTTGATACTTTGCCATACTTTATATTACTTAATATGTCGTAATCTTTAAGTCAAAATCTTTAATAGTTAATTAAATTAATATCTATTAAATCCAGTATCAATAGAAACCATACCGAGTCCCTGCCTATCGTCCATTGTCCGTGCCCGTTGCATACCTTTTGAACTATTGCCAGAAGTGAAATTAAGAAAAGGTGATGTTGGACCACCCCTAAAAGGAATAACTGGACGTGTCTCATTACTTGCGTGTAAATCTTCTATCACGCGATTTTGGATATGTGATGGATGGTCAAATGTGCCACCTACTAAGGTGCCACCAACTAATTCGGAACCTATCAGATTACCGCTAAACAACCCGTGGTGATTTAATGAATCAAGTTTATTTAAACTAAGAACACTCTCGGCTAACCTTGCCATAATAGATGCTTTTGTCTCATGAAATCCAGACACGTCTTTTACACCTAACACGGGATTTTGTATTTTGATATTTTGTCCTACGAGAGATTCTGAAGATTGAGGTTGAGTGCCAATATTTAAGGTTGCCATTGTATATACATATATTATATATTTTATTTAACAAAACAATAATCTAATATATTTATATATTATGTTATCATTCACAAACACGGATGGACGAAAAATAGCCAGAGTTAAAGGCGGGAAACACGACAAGAAATTTATTTATTTATCTGATACAAACGACGATAATAAATTTTTATCAAAAGATTTTTTCAAGAAACATAAGAAAATGAAAAAAAAAGATATTCTAAAATTAAAACAATCTATTAAAGACGGACGAGAACCGCTGGACGAAAATTTAAAAGATATATTTAAAGATGCAATGGACGATATAAAAAATTCGTCTAGAAATGAAATTAGAATAACCGATGGTGTGTTAATTCCATTACCAAATAAAAAAATAGTTGAGAAAATATATGTTAGTGCTCCGTCTGGTGCCGGGAAATCCACATGGTGCGGAAAATGGTTATCCGAATTTAAGAAAATCTTTAAAAAAGATGAAATATTTGTGTTTTCCACGATTCAAAATGATAAAGTTCTTGATAGACATAATCCGATAGGCGTTGATTTAGAGGCATTATTTGAAGACCCCGTAGAACCAGACGAGACAAGAGATAGCGTGTGTGTTTTTGATGATGTAGACACAATACAGGATTTAGATATTAGAAATATTGTGTGTAGTTATCGTGATTTTCTATTAGAACAAGGACGACATTTCAACACAAGATTATTAATTACAAGTCATTTATTAATGGATTATAAAGCAACCCGACGTATTCTGAATGAGGCAACAACGATAGTTTTTTTTCCAAAATGCGGTAGTACGCACCATATTAAAGTATATTTACAAAAATACGCAGGACTAGATAACACGCAGATAAAGAGAATACTTAAATTACCTTCTAGATGGGTAGCATTATATAAATCATATCCAATGTATATTTTATATGATAAAGGAGTATATCTATTATCTAACGATGATGAATAAAAATATATAAACTATTTATATAAATGTCCAAAAGATTCGCCAGACAAGACGTTAATAAATCTAGTGTGGGTACTGGATTTGATAGTATAGTTAAAGATGCCGAACGATTTGATTTATCTGGTGCAGATATTTTAAGACTCACAGACCATAAAACACATGTCTTACCTTATGAGGCTTTAGAGAAAGTCTCAAGTTTATCCGAGATATTAAGAAGATATGGTTCTGTAATTCTGTTATATCAAACAGCGGAACAATTTGGACATTGGGTTACTCTGATTGACAGAGGAAATAACCATTTAGAATTTTATGACCCATATGGATTGAATGTTGATGAAGAATTAAATTTATCAAACGAGTTTCATTTAAGAAAACACAACGGACTAATCACACCGCATTTAACGGCATTAATACATAAAGATGGATGGAGTGTTGAATATAATAAAGACAGACTGCAAAAAATGCTAGACGATGTCAACACATGCGGTCGGTATTGTGCATTACGCATTATTTTTATTGAAACACCGATGAACAAATTTAATTCTTTGTTGAAGAATAACAAATTTTATAATCCCGATATGTGGGTTAGTGCTTTAACTTTACTATGTTAAAATATACATTTTATTTAATAAAAAATCTATATCATATATATATAATGTCTAAAGTAATTGTACCAACCAAAATACCAAAGCAAACAGACCGAGGGGATAATAGTAATGAATACTACAACGTGAGGGTATATTTCCCGTTAGATGTGAAAACGTCTGTTTCAAATCCAATTAAAACAATTTCATTTAATACAACCAGAACGAGTACTATTATTGATAAACCTTCGGATTATGAGGTATCTGTTGTCCGTTTTTACTTACCTTCTGAATTACCGATTTTCGTATTTGACACAGAACCAGATGGAATCGGTCAATTTCTACAAGTTGGCATGTCATTTGAAGGAGTGTCAGAAATTAAAGATTTAGTATATGCTCCATATTGTCCTACGTGTTTCCCGCCTAATAGTGTTCTATATTATCAAGAATTTATTGATATGATTAATACTGCATTATCGTCCGCATTTACAGACTTAAAAGCATTAAAACCCCTTATGCCACCGACTGAGGCACCATATATGACTTTTGATAGTGAAACTCAGTTATGCTCGTTATATTCTCAACAATCCTACGATAGTTCATTACCAAATCCAGTAAAAATTTATTTTAATTCTACGATGTTTTCCCGATTTTTTCCGAGTTTGATAATGCGTCAGATTGATAATATCGGTTCTCAGAATTATAGCTGGTTGCGTGTTCAAGATAGTAAAAATAATAATCCAACATTTGACCCAACAATACCCGCCGGTTATTTCCAGATGCGTCAGGAATACTCCACATTAACTCTCTGGAATGACTTGCAGTCTATTCTTTTAGAAACTGACCAAATCCCCGTTAATTCAGAATACGAAGGAACTTCAACAGATGTGACAAGACGATTATTAACTGACTTTGAACCTTCAACAGGTATCAATAACCGACAAGCTTTTCAATACCAACCACAAGGGGCTTTAAGATGGTATGATTTAAAGAGTGAATATCCATTAAACTCTATTGATTTACGGGTATTATGGCAAACAAAAACAGGAAAAGTATATCCTCTTATTTTATTACAAGGTGAGACTGCAACTATCAAGCTAAGATTTAGAAATAAAAAAACTGGTGTTGAATTTGATGAGGAGTTTTAAAAATGTATAAATTATTTTATTTTTTGTTTTTTTACATACAGAAAATAAATTAAAATATAAAATATATGATGTTATTATATACACGATGAGTCTAAATAAATTTACAGACATTCAGACAGGCAAAGACTTAAAATTAAAAATCGGATGTCAATTAATGGAATGTGGAGCCGTTGTAAATCCGATTGGGGGTCTATTTTCGGGTCACGATATTTTGGCTAGAAATAAATTAGAGTATTTAACGACAGATACTAAACTTGTTAATTTATCAACCCCCGATAGAGGACAAAATAATTATTCACTTCATACAGACGGAGTGGGAGCTTGTTTTTGGAGTCCAGATGACACAGGGTCAGGTGATATTACATATAATGGAACACAACCCGCAGTTATTGGACAACATTTTAAAACGAGTTCAACAGATGGAACAACTGCAGATGAAAGTAAATTATTAGAAGACGCGACAAATTTAAATTTAGGTGCATTGAATATTACAAATGTTGGACTGGTAGATGGTGAGGATGTATCAGGACTAGCAACACAACAAGGATTAAACACAACAGCTATAGGCGATAATGCGTCGGATATTACTTCAAAACTATCGTTAAATGGTACTGATTTAATGACTGGAGAACTAAAAATGAACACAAATAGTATATCTGGTGTTGTTAATATTAATGGTGTTGTATATCCACCGCCACTGACACCAGATGCGACTAAATTAAATATTGATGGTACAAGTGTTATGACGGGTGATTTAAATATGGGAACTAAAAATATTTCAAACGTTGGACTGGTAGATGGTGAGGATGTATCAGTACTAGCAACACAACAAGGCACAAACACAACTAATATCGGAAATAATTCAACTGCTATTGTTGGAAAGCTAGATAAAGACGGAACGAGTGATTTAAAAATAACTAAAGCAGTTTCAACTATAACGCTTAAAGACAATGTATCAATCGGAAACTCAAATGGTGTTCTAAGATTTACGGATAGTCTAGATGCTGATATTGGTTCTATAACGTCTAATGCGGGTTGTTTATGTTTGGCTAGAGAAGGTGTAGTTAAATTAGAACTTAAGGCAACTGAAAATAAGTCAAATCAAGACTTAAATATGGACAATAATGATATATCTGGTGTTGTTAATATTAATGGTGTTGCGTATCCACCACCGCCGACACCAGATGCGACTAAATTAAATATTGATGGAACAAGTACTATGACTGGTGATTTAAAAATGGACACCTTTAATATAACTACCTCTGGATTAGTTGACGGAGTTGATGTATCGGTATTGTCTGGCAGTGTTTCTACAAATAGTGGAAATATTACAACCTTACAAGGTGATAGATTAAAAATTAACGGCACAAACAATATGGCAGGTGCTTTAAACATGGTTGGAAATGACATTAATAATGTAAATGAAATATATGTTCAAAACGGAGTCATTATAGGACAAAGTCAACCAAACGCTATTATAAATATGGAAGGTAAAAGTTTAAACTTTTTATTAATACCAGACAATCGGGCAACTGCATTAGATATTAGAGGCAGTCAATCAATAATATCATTAGATTCTACCACTGGTGCTAATAAAGTAAACGTAAAATGCACATTAGATATGTCTTCTCAAAAAATAACAAGTCTCGCGACTCCAGTTACTGGAACAGATGCGACAAATAAAGATTATGTTGATACCGCAACAGATGGTGTTGTAATTGGTCCAGCGTCCGCGGTTAATAGTAATCTGTGTTCCTTTGATACGACGACAGGTGAACTGATTAAAGATAGTGGTATCCTACATTCTGATGTAATGCTAAAGACTGGAGATAATGTTATGAACGGAGATTTAGCATTATTAACCGCAGGTAATACAGAGTTAGTTATAACAACTACTGATCCGTTTAATCTTGCTCGTAT
>Ga0255040_10000049_pt1 | contig 23350 bp, 23 predicted proteins | sample BC1_12_2_MG_FD_181711 | JGI IMG/M metagenome (GOLD analysis project Ga0255040, IMG submission 181711) | Seawater microbial communities from Strait of Georgia, British Columbia, Canada - BC1_12_2 | ecosystem: Environmental > Aquatic > Marine > Strait | place: Canada: British Columbia | collected... | reverse complement strand
GGCTCACAGCATGCTGTTGATTCTAAATGATGCCTACGGCGCGCTAGCGGTGGCATTGGCCAGCTATCCGGCCTATTCCTGGAGTGATTCATTCCTGGCGCAACAGGCTCTGCGCGATAACCTGGTTGCCAACGGTTACCCGGCCGAGCAGGTCAAAACCAATTCAGGTATCGAGTTTCCTACGGTGCCGGTAGATTGCGTAATAGTAAAAATTCCGAAGACACTGGCTTTGTTAGAACATCAACTTTACGCGCTGCGCCCGATTCTGCATCATGATTCCAGAATTCTCGCTGCGGGGATGACGCGCAATATCCATAATTCTACCCTGGAGTTGTTTGAAACAATTCTCGGCCCGACGGCGACTACCCGGGCGCGTAAGAAGAGTCGACTCATTCTGGTAGAGCGAGATCACTCTATTAACGAGGGTCAGAGTAGATTTCCAGATTATTATGAATTGCAGGTCGATCGTGATTACCGGATTATTAATCATGCCAGCCTGTTCAGTCGGGATCGGCTGGACCAGGGCAGTCAGCTTTTAATCGAGCACATGCCGATTGGTGAACAGTATAGACATATTGTCGACCTGGGCTGTGGTAATGGGGTGCTCGGCATTATTGCAGCTTCGCTAAACCCCACGGCAAATCTGCTGTTTTGTGACGAATCGCATATGGCGATTGCCAGCGCCAGGGAAAACTTTCAGCATGCGTTTGCCCAGGCGCGTAGCGTCGAATTCAGGGTCGACGATTGTTTACGCACCGTGGCAGCCGATAGCCAGGATCTGGTGCTGCTCAATCCGCCCTTCCATCAGCAGCACAGTGTCGGTGATGCGATCGCCTGGAATATGTTCAAGGATGCGCAACGAGTGCTGGTAGCTGGCGGTGAGTTGCGCCTGGTGGGTAATCGGCATCTTGCCTATCACGCCAAGTTGAAGAAACTTTTCGGTAACTGCGAAACCATCGCCGCCGACAGCAAGTTCGTCATCCTGAGTTCAGTTAAATGACAATTTACCACGTGTAGTACCCACGATTACAAGATTCCCGCTTGCGCGGGAATGACATTCTTATTACCAGCCGCCGCCACCGCCACCCGACGAGCCGCCCGATGACCCTGACGAAGATCCGGGCGCGACCGATAATGCCGTAATCCCGGCCAGGGCACTCCATTCGAGCATGATTTTTCCTTTGAGATCACGTGCATGATATATAGTCGAAAAATTAGCGCGCGTTTATAGCAAGCACCGTTGTAGAATCTTTATTCCTCATTTCCGTGAATGCTGTTTAAAAAATGCGCCTGTTCCTGGTCGATTCCAGTATCTATGTATTTCGCGCCTGGTATGGACCCGAGCGAGAACGGGTAAATCGACTGCAGCAGCCTAACCAGGCCTTCGTCGGTTTCAGTGATTTTGTGTATCGGTTGTTAACCGAACAGGCGCCGCAACGGCTCGTATTCGCGTTTGATGAAAGCCGCTCGAAATCGTCGCGCAAGGAACTATATCCCGACTACAAAGCCAATCGCAGTCCCACCCCGCAGGAATTGAGGCGCCAGTTTGCCTGGTGCCGGCAATGGCTGGAAGCGCTTGGCATCACCTGTGTCAGTAGCGAGCACTGGGAAGCGGATGATCTGATTGGTTCACTGAGAAACTATCATGGTTCGGCACAACTGCCGGTCGTGATTCTGACCGCAGATAAAGATCTCGTGCAGTTGATCGCCGAGCAGGATATCTGGTGGTCTTACCTCGATGACAAAAAACTCGATTATCGCGCGATTTGCAATAAATTCGGTGTCCGCCCTGAGCAGATTGCAGACCAGCTGGCATTGACCGGAGACAAGGTCGATAATATCCCGGGAATACCGGAAGTGGGAATGAAGACCGCCGCGAACTTACTCAGGAAATATGATTCAGTTGATAACCTGCGCCAGCATTTACACCAGGTCGGGGAAATGAAATTTCGTTATGCGGCGCGCGTGCAGCAGTCTTTAATCAAGCATGAAGCGCGGCTTGATGTCAGTCTGCAATTAACCCGGATTAACTGTGAGATTAGCGAAATGCAGCAGGTTGACATATCGCGCCATGCAGCCGATGCAAAGCAGCTTGAGCGCATGATGAGCGAACAGGCTTTCGATCCTGCGCGCAGCTCACGCTGGTTGACCTATCTGCAGACGTCGGTGGGCGGGGCGGGATAATATGGCACGTGTCTTATTGTTCAACAAACCATTCCAGGTGCTGAGCCAGTTTTCGCCGGTGTCGGGTAAACAGACGCTTGCCGACTATATTGATGTTCCAGGGGTTTATACCGCGGGTCGGCTGGATTTCGACAGCGAGGGCTTGATGTTGCTGACCGACGATGGCGCCCTGCAGGCGCGAATTTCCAATCCACGCTACCGCCAGGCGAAAATTTACCTGGCTCAGGTGGAAGCTGTCCCTGAATCTCGGGCGCTGCAGGCTTTAGCGGCAGGGGTAAAGCTGAAGGATGGACCGACCCGGCCAGCCAAAGTAGAGCAGGTCGACGAACCTGACTGGTTGTGGCCACGCGAGCCGCCGATTCGAGAACGCAAAAACATCCCCACGCAATGGCTGCGGCTTGAAATCAGCGAAGGACGAAATCGCCAGGTGCGGCGTATGACCGCGGCCGTCGGGCATCCGACCTTACGCCTGGTGAGGATCGGCATCGGTGCCTGGACTTTAAATGGATTGCCGCCCGGTGAGTATCGAATGCTGTGATCGACTGGCAGTCACTGGGCGCTTTGCTGGCAGAGCAACTGCAATTACCACCGGGTGAAACACTCGCGACACCGATAGCCGGGGGTGATATTAACCAGGCCTGCCGACTCGAGCTTGGTAAGAATCGTTTCTTCGTTAAATTCAATCGGGCTGCAATGTTGCCGATGTTCGACGCTGAAAAGGCCGGCCTCGACGCAATCCGGCAGAGCCGTACGCTGCGTGTGCCCGAGGTGTTCATGACCGGCCACGAGAATGGCCACGCGTTTATTGTTATGGAATTCATCGAACTCCGTGGACAGCCCGATACCGATCGTTTTGCTGTAGCGCTCGCCGCAATGCATAACTGCTTTAATGCGCAGTTTGGGTTTCATGGCGATAATACTATCGGCAGTACAGCGCAAGTGAATACCTTCAATGACGACTGGGTCGATTTCTGGCGCCAGAATCGGCTCGGGTTTCAACTCGAGCTGGCACGGCAAAATGGCCTTGATACCCGCCTGATTGATTGCGGTCATCGTCTGACCGAAAAACTGGATAGTTTTTTTTCGACTTACCAGCCACGTCCATCTTTATTACATGGTGACCTGTGGAGTGGCAACCAGGGTTCCGATGCAGATGGTAACCCGGTCATCTATGATCCGGCCTGCTACTACGGCGATCACGAGACTGATCTGGCGATGATGGAATTGTTTGGCCACCCGGGGGAGCGCTTTTTTGCCGCGTACACAGATGCTTTCCCAATCGATTCCGGTTACTCACTGCGCCGTGAACTCTACAACCTGTACCATGTTCTGAATCATGCCCTGTTGTTCGGCGGAGCTTACGCAACGCAGGCCTTACGCATGACTAGCAACCTGCTGGCGGAGGTTTAAGCCTGTTTGCCACGCCTGGATGCAATAGTGCATTGTGTTTTAAAAAGGTGTTACCATGCCCGTATAACTAAAAAAGTATTGCACGGCGATATATCCGTGGAGGAACAAACCGAATGAGCGAACCATCAAGCGACACAACCGCGCTTGAAATCATAGACCTTCATAAAAGCTTCGGTCAGGTCGAAGTGCTCAAGGGTGTGCATTTGCTTGCCGAAGAGGGCGATGTAATATCAATGCTGGGCTCCTCGGGTTCCGGTAAAAGTACTTTCCTGCGTTGTATCAATCTACTTGAAATACCGAATAGCGGCAGCGTCACCGTGCATGGTGAAACCATCCGTATGCACAAGGACAAGTATGGAGTATTCGTACCAGAGGACATGAAGCAGGTGGTTCGTTTACGCGCAAAACTCGGCATGGTATTCCAGAGCTTTAATCTCTGGGCCCATATGACCGTTTTGCAAAACGTATCGGAAGCGCTTGTTCATGTGCTCGAATTGCCGAAAAGCGAGGCCAACGAACGTGCCGAAGCGGTGCTGCAAAAGGTTGGTATGTATGATCGCAAGGAATATTACCCGGCCCATATTTCCGGTGGCCAACAGCAACGCGCCGCCATCGCCAGGGCGCTGGCGATGGAACCCGAAGTCATGTTGTTCGATGAGCCGACTTCGGCGCTGGACCCGGAGTTGGTGGGGGAAGTGTTGCGCGTCATGCGTGACCTGGCAGACGAGGGCACAACGATGATTGTGGTCACGCACGAGGTCGGCTTCGCACGTGATGTGTCAAACAAGGTTATTTTTTTACACGAGGGCCAGATCGAAGCGGAAGGCCCGCCGCAGCAAATGTTCAGCAACTCGGAATCGGAGCGATTTAAGAAATTTTTAACACGAGCCGCGAACTGATTGCGAGTGGCTAAAAAATTTCCCGGGCCGCGGTTGCGGCTCGAGATTTTAACAATAGTACCCTTTGGAGGTAACTTATCATGAGTATCAAAAAACTGCTGTTCCTGTTTCTAACCATTGCGCTAGCCAGTGCGTCTGCCCAGGCAGATCAATTGCGGGTTGGTGTCGAGGGTGCCTACCCGCCGTTTTCGTGGAAAGAACCCGATGGCTCCCTGAAAGGTTTCGATATTGATTTTGCCGAGGAAATCTGCAAACGCCTGGGCCGTGAATGCGTGCTCATAGAACAGGAGTGGGACGGTATGATTCCTGCCCTGCTGGCAAAGAAGTTCGACACCATCATCGCGTCGATGTCGATTACCGACGAGCGTAAGAAGAAAGTCGATTTTACAGACAAGTATTACAATACGCCTCCGGGAATCGTGGCCAAGGCAGATGCCGGTTTTAAGCGTACCAATGCAGGCCTGAAAGGCAAGCGCCTCGGCGTGCAGCGTGCGACCACCCACCAGTGCACCGCGGAAAGCCTGTTTCCCGATGCTGAGCTGGTGCTGTATGCCACCCAGGAGGAAATTTTCCAGGACCTGGCTTCCGGCCGTCTCGATGCGCAGATTTCCGATTCCCTGCAGGCACTTGAAGGTTTCCTCAAGCAGGACATGGGCAAGGGTTATGCATTTGTCGGCGATATGATCGATGACGAAGCATGCCAGGGTGTCGGTGCGGGATTTGCGGTACGCAAGAAAGACACTTCGCTGCGTGATGCGATGAGCAAGGCGATCAAGGCGATACGTGATGACGGTACTTATAAAAAGCTTAACGACAAGTATTTCGATATCGACATTTACGGCGGCTAGATTTCCACTACAGGATTGGCCCGGTCTGAACGACCAGCTGTTCGTTCAAACCGGACAATCTCTTTAATATGGATACAGTCTGGCAATACCGTAATCTTTTATTTGACGGCACCGTTGTCACCGTGCAACTGGCGATCGGATCGCTTTTGCTGGCGGTTTTGCTCGGGCTGATCGGTGCAACCGCCAAGCTTTCGACTAACCGGTTATGGCAGCGACTTGCCGGACTTTATACGACATTGATACGCGGGGTGCCCGACCTGGTACTGATGATGCTGCTGTTTTACGGCGGCCAGCAAATGCTCAATGACTTCGGTGAAGCCACCGGGTGGTGGGATTATCTCGAAATCAACCAGTTTACCGCCGGTGTTTTCTCGATCGGATTCGTATTTGGCGCCTATATGACCGAAACCTTCCGTGGCGCGATCCTGGCGATACCTCGCGGCCAGATCGAAGCCGGTGTCGCCTGTGGCATGACCAGCATGAAAATATTCCTGCGCATCACCTGGCCGCAGATGGTGCGCTATGCGTTGCCGAGTTTTACCAACAACTGGCTGGTGCTGGTGAAGGCGACGGCACTGGTTTCGGTCATCGGATTACACGATTTGGTGTGGAATGCATCGACTGCCGGCCGCTCGGTGCGGGAACCTTTCACCTTCATGTTTATAGTGTTGTTAATTTACCTGGTACTGACCGCGGTTTCCGATGTCGGATTGCGTTGGATGGAACGCAAGTACTCGGTCGGGGTACGCAAGGTATAGCCATGGCAGAAACCACCGAGCGCACATTCTGGGAGTACCTCGCTTATGTCAGCGAAAACCATTCACCCCTCGATTTTGTGCTGGTATGGGATCATATCGACCGCTTTTTGTGGGGCACCCTGTTAACGCTGCAAATCACCGTTATCGCACTGATGCTGGGGGGTATGCTGGCGGTGCCAATGGCGATTGCCCGCGCACACAAGGTTCGCTGGTTGAATGGACCGATCTGGTGTTTCACCTATTTTTTCCGAGGCACCCCTTTGCTGGTGCAAACCTACCTGGTTTACTACGGGCTGGCCCAGTTTGACTGGATTCGTGAAAGTTTCCTGTGGGACCCTGTTCTTTCCAGTGCCTGGTGGTGCGCGCTGATTACTTTCACCCTGAATACGGCGGGATATACCACCGAGTTTTTACGTGGCTCGATCGAAACCACGCCCTCGGGTGAAATTGAAGCCGGACGTGCCTGTGGTATGTCGCCGTTTACGATGATGCGCCGCATCGTGTTGCCGAGTGCATTTCGCCGTGCCTTGCCGGCCTATTCCAATGAAGTCATTTTCATGCTGCATAGCTCGGTGGTGCTGAGTACGATCACGCTGCAGGATATCCTCGGTGCCGGCAGATGGCTGAACGGCAGATATTACCTGGCCTATGAAGGCTTTGTCACGGCGATGCTGTTTTACATGGTGCTGGTATTTATTATCAGCCGCGGGTTTGTCTGGTGGGAAAAGCACTGGCTTGCTCATCTGCGCCCCACTGAAGTATCGAATGGCACAGAAGACAACAAACTCGCCCCCGACCGGGTCTAGCCATACCTGATACCCGTGGATTCCAGCTTTGATACGATTGTAATCGGCGGTGGATTAGTCGGTGCCGCGATCGCTTGCGGGATAGCCGAGCGTGATCGGTCGGTAGCGGTTGTCGACGGAGGTGATCGCGATTTTCGTGCTTCACGCGGTAACTTTGGCCTCGTCTGGGTGCAGGGTAAAGGTGCCGACTTCGCGCCCTACGCACACTGGAGCGGGATGGCCGCACGACGCTGGCCCGAGTTTGCGCAAGCCCTGCAGGATAACACGGGAGTCGACGTTGGGCTGCAGCAAACCGGTGGTTACGATTTCTGCCTGACACAGCAGGAATGGGATGCACGGGAACATGAGATGCGCCGGGTACAGGCACATACCCATGGCCAGTTTACCTACCAGATGCTCGATAATGCGGAACTTAAGGCACGCATTCCACAGGTCTCGGATACAGTGCTGGGCGCGAGTTACTCCCCCCTGGATGGACATGTCAATCCACTGTACCTGTTGCGCGCGTTACATCATCGCATGCAGAATCTGGGTTGCCGATATATTCCCGATCAACCAGTGGTATCGACGCGACAGGAGCACGGTCACTTCGTTCTCGACTGTGCCGGGCAACGCTACCAGTGTGAGCGCGTCATATTCTGCGCCGGTCTCGCCAATCAGCGTCTTGCCCGGGACCTCGGTATGAATGTACCGGTGGAACCGCTGCGCGGGCAACTGCTGATCACCGAACGCGTTGCGCAATTCTTGCCCTGCGCGACACTACAGGTACGCCAGACCATGGAGGGAACTTTACAGATCGGGGATTCACACGAAGATGTTGGCCTCGACGATTCGACCACGCTGGAGGTGATTACCCGGCTTGCCGCGCGCGCGGTAAGCATCTTTCCGCACCTGTCCTCGGTACGCCTGAATCGAGCCTGGGGCGCATTGCGGGTGATGACGCCTGACGGGCTTCCGCTCTACCATCAATCGCCCGATTACCCGGGCGCTTACGCGATTTCCTGTCATAGCGGCGTTACCCTGGCAGCGTTGCATGCGGCTGAAATAGCGAACTGGATATGTGGCGATGCACCGCATGAACTGATCACTGAATTCTCGGCGGCACGATTCGATGTTTAGATTGATCGACAATACAGATCCTGAACTGGTCGAGATTGAATTCGATGGCACAGCGGTGGCGGTTCCTGCGGGAATTTCGTTGGCCGCGGTAATCTTTTATCTCGACGCTATGCCTGCTCGCAAAACAATTCTCAGCGGCTCGCCACGGGCGCCATTCTGCATGATGGGGGCCTGCTTCGAATGCCTGCTTGAAATCGACGGTATCGAAAATCAACGCGCCTGCCAGGTAGAAGTGAAGGCCGGCATGAAGGTCACACGGCAGTTGACTGTAAGCGGTGGGGAAGCGACTTGATCAAGCCGTCCTACCAGCTCGTGGTGATTGGTGCCGGACCCGCGGGTATGGCGGCGGCGCAAGCTGCACTGCAGCAAGGCGTAAAAGTGGCGTTGTTCGATGAGCAGTCGAATCCGGGTGGACAAATTTATCGCAATGTCGATTCAAGTCCGCTTGCCGAAGTTAGTCTGCTCGGTCATGACTATGTATTTGGCCAACAGCAAGTGTTGGCGTTTCGTCATTCCCGGCTCGATTATTTTGCCGGCGCATCGGTCTGGTATCTTGATAAATCAGGCAGTCTCGGGGTTATTTATCAGGGCCGGCACCAGGAAGTTAAAGCCGCGCAGATTATCATTGCGAGCGGGGCGCAGGAACGGCCGATGCCGTTTCCGGGTTGGCACAAACCCGGGGTAATGACCGCCGGTGCGGGCCAGATCCTGTTGAAATCTGCTGCTCTGGTACCTCGACAGGCTCCCGTGTTAGTCGGTAGCGGACCGCTACTGTTGCTGCTGGCCTGGCAATACCTGCGCACGGGTGTTGGCGTTCAGGCCATTGTCGATACCACGCCGAAAGTAAATCGCTGGCGTGCATTGCGCCATCTGCCGCCTGCCCTCGCCGCCAGCGACACTCTTTTCAAAGGCCTGCAACTGGTGATGGCGATCAAGCGCGCACGGGTACCCTGGTACAGGCAGGCTACCGATTTACGCGCCGAAGGTGGAGAACGCGTGGAGGGATTGAAATTCAAGTCTAAAGGTACCGCCCATCAGCTGGATACCGGCCTGGTGATGCTACACCAGGGCGTGATGCCTGCACTTCACATGGCCGCGGCGGCGGGATGTGAAACGCAGTGGAATGGACCCCAGCAATGTTGGCAGCCGCGGCTGGATAAATGGGGTGAAAGTTCACAGCCGGGGATATTCATCGCTGGTGACGGCGCCGGTATCGGTGGTGCGCGCGCGGCCGCTTTAAGTGGGCGACTAGCGGGGTTACGGGTAGCGCATCGCCTGGGGTTGATTGAACAAGCGCAATGTGACCGACTGGCACGCCCCCATTTTAATGCGCGCCAGCGACACCTGGCGATCCGGCCCTTTCTGGATGCCTTTTATCGTGTTGGCATGAACGCCCTGAATCCAGTCGATGAAACCCTGGTATGTCGCTGTGAAGAAGTTACTGCAACCGAGATCCGTGCGCTTGTCAGCCTGGGCTGCTCCGGACCAAACCAGGCGAAAGCATTCGTGCGCTGTGGCATGGGGCCCTGCCAGGGTCGCTTCTGCGCCAGTACCGTGGAGAACATATTTGCCGGGCAACGCGCTGTCAGCGTGGGCGAGATCGGTCGGTTTAGTGCGCGGCCACCGTTAAAACCAGTTACTCTAGGTCAACTCGCTACAAGTGAAGGAGAATAGAAAATGAGCGACAAGAAATTCAATCAACCCCTGGGAGGTAACGATATGCCGCGCTTCGGCGGTATCGCGACGATGATGCGCCTGCCCCATGTTCCCGATGCCACGGGCCTTGATGTCGCTTTCGTCGGGGTGCCATTCGATATCGGCACTTCCAATCGAGCGGGTGCGCGTTTTGGCCCGCGCCAGATTCGAACCGAATCCTGTCTGATCCGACCTTACAATATGGCGACCCGGGCGGCGCCGTTCGATTCTTTGCAGGTGGCGGATATCGGCGATGTGGCGATCAATACTTTTAACCTGGAAAAGTCCGTCGCGATTATCGAGCGGGCTTATGACGAAATCCTTGAGCAGGACTGTAAGCCCCTGACCATGGGCGGCGATCACACCATTTCGCTGCCGATTTTACGCGCACTTGAAAAGCAACACGGGCCGGTCGGCATTGTGCATGTTGATGCGAATGCAGATATAAACGATCACATGTTCGGCGAGCGAATCGCGCATGGCACACCGTTTCGGCGCGCAATCGAAGAAGGCCTGATAGAGCCGACCCGCATGGTACAGATCGGGTTGCGCGCCAGTGGTTACGAAGCCGACGATTTCGACTGGCCGCGCGAGCAGGGTGTGCGTGTGGTGCAGGCCGAAGAATGCTGGTACCAGTCGCTCAAGCCGCTGATGGAAGAAGTACGTACCCAGCTTGGCGCCGGTCCGGTCTACCTGACCTTCGATATCGACGGTCTCGACCCGGCTTACGCCCCCGGCACCGGAACTCCCGAAATCGGCGGGCTAACGGTTCATCAGGGCCTCGAAATCATTCGCGGTTGTCGTGGTCTGGACGTCGTCGGTGGCGACCTGGTGGAAGTCGCACCAGCCTACGATACTTCGGGTAACACCGCCCTGGTGGCGGCCAATCTGCTGTTCGAAATGCTCTGCGTCTTCCCGGGTGTGCAGTACCGCGTTTGACTAATGTCGTCTGCGGCGGCGTGAACTACCGCGGGTTTGCACCTGGTGCTGGCCATCGGCCTGCGCCTGTGCGCCTTTGGTGACATCGCCCAGTTCGCGCCTGACATCATCGATACTCGGCACCGGGCCGGGTGCTGTACTGTCCAGCGCATAACGCATTGCCGCGACATGTTCGGGTGAGGTGCCGCAGCAACCACCGACAATGCGTGCGCCGGCGTCACGCGCCATGGTCGCATAGCGCGCCATTATTTCGGGTGTACCGTTGTAATGAATTTCACCGTCGATAAATTCAGGTATGCCGCAGTTTGCCTTGGCCACCAGGATTGGATCGTCACTGCCATCGGGCTTGCTCGCCTGCATGTTTAAAATCGCGGCGACCACTTCGGATGCCCCGATGCCGCAGTTAGTGCCGCAGGCATGTACCCCGAGGCGCTGGTGCAAGCTCATCATGTCGGCTGCTCCGACGCCCATCATGGTGCGCCCGTTAGTATCGAAACTCATCGTGAAGACGATCGGTAGACCGGTTTGCCGGGCGCCTTGTACCGCGTACTCGACTTCCTCCTGCGATGACATGGTTTCAATCCAGATGACATCTGCACCGCCTTGCTCAAGCGCCAGCGCCTGTTCGGCGAAAGCTGCGATCGCGTCTTCGGCCTGCAATTCTCCCAGTGGTGCCAGGATTTCACCAGTCGGACCAATCGAGCCCGCCACGATGACTTCGCGTCCGCTGCTGGCGACAACTTTACGCAGTATTGCTGCCGCGGCGATACTCAATTCTGCTACCCGTTGCTCTGCTTTGTGTAATTTCAGGCGATAGCGGGTGCCGCCAAAACTATTGGTCAATACCAGGTCCGAACCGGCATCGATGAAGGCCTGGTAATGTCTGGCAACACGTTCCGGATAGTCGATATTCCACAATTCCGGGGCGTCACCGCTTTGCAGTCCCATGGCGAAAAAGGTGGTACCGGTGGCGCCATCGGCGAGCAGCGTGGGTTTTTCACCGAGCAGTTTTTCGAAACGGTTCAATAGTTTCTTTCAACCGCGTAGTCGGCGAGAAAAATCAGTGCCTGTTTATAGTCGCTGTCCTCGAGAGAATCAATCGCCTGTTTGGCCGTATCCGCCTCCGATTCTGCCTGATCGATGGTGTACTGCAGTGCGCCGGTTTCGACAATCGCGCGGTTGATTTCGTCGAAACGCTCGGCCTTGCCGGTTTCGATTGCTTCCCGGATTAATGCTTTCTGCTCGGCATTGCCCATTTCCATGGCACGAATCAGGGGCAGGGTTGGTTTACCCTCGGCGAGATCATCGCCGACATTTTTGCCAAGCGTATCGCTTTTCGCGGAGTAGTCGAGCGCATCGTCGATCAACTGAAAAGCAACTCCTAAGTGCTTGCCATATTTCTGCAGAGCTAGTTCCTGCTCCGTCGAAACACCTCCCAGTAAGGCACCGATGCGTGAAGCGGCTTCGAACAGGCAGGCTGTTTTGGCATAAATAACTTCGTGATATTTCGCTTCGCTGGTATCTGGATTGCGCACATTGAGCAATTGCAGCACTTCTCCCTGGGCGATGGTATTGGTGGTATTCGCGAGCAGATCCATGATTGTCATGGATTGCGCGCGCACCATCATCTGAAACGCGCGTGAATACAGATAATCGCCGACCAGGACAGCGGCTTCGTTGCCCCAGATAGTACTTGCGGTCTGTTTGCCACGGCGCATATCAGAATCATCGACGACGTCATCGTGCAGCAGGGTCGCGGTATGAATAAACTCGACCACGGCCGAGAGCAAGGCATCTTCTTCACCCTGGTACTGGCAGGCTTTGGCTGCGAGGATGACCAGCATCGGGCGCAGGCGTTTGCCGCCGCTCAGTATAATATGATGGCTGAGCTGGTTGATCAGCACCACCTCCGATGCCAGGTTGTCGGTAATCACCTGGTTCACACGCAGCATATCGCCATCGGTGAGAGTTTTGAGATCTTCCAGTGTAAAGGTATTGCTCGTTGTTACTGCGGCTTCAGACATAGGGCGGAGTATCGCAAAGACACTGCCTGTGATCTAGCGCTAGAACCGGTTTTATTTATAAAGATTGATAATAATTGATCAGGATTTCGGCGACCTCGGGACGCGAAAACTCCTTCGGCGGCGCGATTCCCTCACCCAGCATTTCGCGCACCCTGGTACCGGAAAGCAGCACAAAATCCTCTTTGCTGTGATTGGGGGCTTCGTTCATCATTACCACCCGATTGAGTTTGGTCGACCAGGCGGTATGATCGGCACGGAAGATTTCGATCTCGAGCGCATCAGCGGGCACTTCGGTATCAAAAATGGTCTGTGCGTCGAAGGCGCCATAGTAATCGCCTACTCCGGCGTGATCGCGGCCAATAATAAAATGAGTGGCGCCCATATTCTGCCGAAAATAGGCGTGTAACACCGCTTCACGGGGACCGGCATAGAGCATGTCGAAGCCGTAACCGGTAACCATCGCGCTATTTTCCGGAAAATACAGGCGCACCATGGTGCGGATCGCGTCGTCGCGCACATCGGCCGGGATATCGCCCGGCTTGAGTTTACCGAGCAACATGTGAATCACCAGTCCGTCGCATTCGAGCCTATCCATCGCCATGTGGCACAGTTCCTCGTGCGCGAGGTGCATCGGGTTGCGCGTTTGGAAGGCGACCACGCGTTGCCAGCCGCGTTGCTCGATTTCGGTGCGAATCTGAACCGCGGTTCTGAAAGTATCGGGAAAGTCGGTATCGAAGTAACTGAAGTTGAGCACCTCGATGGGGCCGCTGATGGCGTAGCGTCCGTGTCCGTTGAAGGCGGCGACGCCGGGATGTTCGCTGTCGTCGGTGCGGTAGACTTTTTCGGTCATCAGCGCCATTTGTTCATCGTTGACAGATTCGATCGCTACTACCTGTTGAATCGCGATCACCGGACTACCCTCGACATTCGGGTCGCGCAACGCGATGCGCGCAGCGCCTTCGATCTCGCTAATCGATTCCACCAGGTTGAGGATCGGTACCGGAAAAAACTGTCCGTCGACGGTATGCATGCTCTCGGCAACGCTGAGCGCGTCGGCAAGGTTCATGTAACCCTGCAGTGGAGTGAAGTACCCGCCAGCGAACATGACCGCGTTGGCGGCGGCGGCGGAGCTGATCTCCACTGAAGGCAGATTCTGGGCCTCTTCGACAAGAGCATTGCGTTGGGTTTCGTCATAGACGAATAAAGGTAAAAGCTTGTCTGAGCCGACTGGATTGATCATTTTCGGATACATGGTTTTTTGATTAACCCGAATGTAACGACTGCTGACAAAGTTCGCAATCGAATCTCATGTTGGGTGCATTCAGTGGGTTTATCGGCTACCGATCAATTACATCTCTGCAAGGCTGTCGTAAGTTGCGTGAGACGCTGCAGGATCAGCGGCTGGGCGGGGTCGCTTATCGGTTCCAGTGCAATACTGATGATTTTCAAACCGTGTTTCTGTGCCAGGCTGCGAGCGAGGGGTGAAGCGGTGGTTTGCAGAGTAAGTAAACAGGCAGCGGGAGAATTTCGTAACAGGTTATCGAGTCGTTCCAGGTCTTTCAGGCCGCCATGGTCGTGGTGTTGATCGTGTACGGTGGCGATTGCCGTGATGCCGATGTCCTGTTCGAAATAACCGGTGAAATTGTGATCGGTGACAAAGCGCGGCTGCCGGTCTTGCCAGCGCTGCTGCGTTTCATCCCGCCATTGCGCAATACTCTGCATCAACATTGCTGTGTTAGTCTGGTACAACTTCTGATGTTCCGGGTCCAGTAATATCAATTTAGCCAGCATAATTCCTATGCTGCGCAGTAACAGTTGCGGCGAATACCAGATATGGCCGTCGCCGCCCTCGAGGCCGAGCGCCGGCATCAGTTCCAGCTGTTGCGTGGTCGACGGCAGAATTTCCGGTACCCGTGAAAACCCGGCCTCGAAATACCGATCTATCCAGATTACCAGGTCGGCCTGTTGCAGCAGGCGCATATGTGAAGGTTTGAATGCGAAGTGATGCGCGGAAGCCTCGTCATCGATAATTAACCCGGGCTCGGCGACGCCGGTCATTATGGCTGCGGTGATCTCGTACACCGGTGGAATCGATGTAACCACGCGCGGCGCGGCGGCCAGCACGGAGCAATGGAGGCATAACAACAGAACACACAAACGCATACAGGGAAATTGAGGCTGTGACTAAAAATAATGTTACGTTATAATATAACATTATGACGCATAAAACTAAGTCTTCTGATATCGCTTTTCGCAAGCACGACCATCGGCGTTGTCAGCGCCAGCTATTGTCCGAGGTCAATGAGTTGTGTGCGACGCGCAAGCTGCGCCTGACGCCACGCCGCCGACAGGTGCTTGAAATCATGCTGGCAAGCCATCAGCCAATGGGTGCTTACGATATTCTGGCCGAGCTCAACCGCGCCGGTAACGCGGACAAGATTGCACCACCGATTGTTTATCGTGCACTTGAGTTCCTCATGGCCGAAGGCTTGATCCATCGCATCGAAAGCAGGAATGCGTTCATCACCTGCGTACACCCAGGCCATGAATCTAGCGCGCAGTTTCTGATTTGTCGGGATTGCGACCAGGTTGCCGAACTTGAAACCAGCGAGCAAAGTTTACTCGCCGAAGCAGACAACCTGGGCTTTACGGTCGATTACTCGGTAGTCGAAATTACCGGGGTATGCGCACGGTGTCAGAAACATGCAGGCTGAATTATTACTACGCGCCAGTAATCTGATTTACAGCGTTGGAAAACGGGTGATTCTCGATGACATCAGCTTTGAACTCAGGCGTGCTCAAATTACGACGATTATCGGTCCCAACGGCGCGGGTAAGTCAACGCTAACCAATATCGTCAATGGCCTGATCAGTAATTTCGAGGGTGAAATCGAACGCGCCCCGGGATTGCGCATCGGCTACCTGCCGCAAAAGGTCTATGTCAATACGCTAATGCCGCTCAGCGTTTCGCGCCTGCTGCGTTTGACGCACAACGCTTCTGACCAGGAGATTGAACATGCGTTGGCGCAAACCGGGGTTAGCTATCTACGACAGCGCCAGGTACATTCCCTGTCCGAAGGCGAATTGAAACGAGTATTGCTCGCGCGCACTACGCTCGGACAACCCGACCTGATAGTACTGGATGAACCAACCGCGGGGGTCGATATCAGCGGCGAAATTCGCATGTATGAATTAATCGGCGAACTACGCACACAATTGCAATGTGCGGTGTTGCTGGTATCGCATGATCTGCACCTGGTGATGTCGAAAACCGACCAGGTGCTTTGCCTGAATCAGCATCTGTGCTGTTCGGGAATGCCCGAATCGGTTAGCCGGCATCCGGAATATCTCGCCCTGTTCGGGCAGCAGGCGGCAGATTCAATCGCAATATACGCGCATCATCACGATCACGAGCATGATGTTTCCGGCGACCACGCGGCACACCGAGATGACTGAATGGCTCGATGATTTCATGCTACGCAGCGTTATCGCAGGACTGATAATGGTCACCATTGCGGCCCCCATGGGATGCCTCATGGTGTGGCAGCGCCTCGCCTTTTTAAGCGATACCCTGGGCCATGCGGCGGTCCTGGGGGTCGGCCTCGGCTTACTGTTGGAAGTGACGCCCATATTCGGCGTGCTTGCGGTAGCCTTGCTGATCGTGTTTGCGCTAAACCGCGTCAATAGCTTCAATACCGCGCTTTCTGAAACTACCCTGGCCATCATTTCCCATACCGGGCTGGCCGGAGGCATTATCCTGGTCGGCCTGTTGCCATCGCAATCGGTAAATCTCGAAGCCATTTTGTTTGGCGATCTGCTGGCCACTACTACTGTTGATTTAATCCTGCTACTGGTAACCACGGTGTTGTTGCTGTTGGTATTGCGGCATCATTGGCGATCATTTGTGGCAGTCTCGGTGAGTCGTGAAATCGCCCAGGCCGAAGGCGTCGAAGTGCGCAAGATTCAATTGCTGATGTATATCATGATCGCGTTGCTGGTCGCGGTGATGATGAAGGTCATGGGCGTGTTACTGATTGCGGCGATGCTGGTCATCCCGACTACCAGTGCCCGCCTGTTCAGTCGTAGCCCCGAGCAAATGGTCCTGGTCTCCGGACTTTACGGACTCGGCGCTCTCGCCGGCGGTATCACCACATCCTTTCATTTCGACTGGCAGACCGGCCCCGCCATCGTCGTCAGTGCCGCCGTGTTGCTGTTGATCACGCTCGGTATCACGCGGCTATTAAATTCCAGTATCGATTAATCTTCGAGGATCTCTAAGCATCAAGCGGGCAATACTGGCACCGCTGGTCCTGGTGTTGGCTTCTTTAACGAAGGCTAGAATTCTGGGGTCTTTATCATTCCACCAGCTTCTCCTGAAAGTTCGTGTCGCCCCAGACCGCATTGTTGGGCGCATACACATAGCAAATTTTACCCGTACTTGACTGGTTTTGGCATGCAAGTAACATGGAGTTTTGATTAGATTATGTTGGCTCAATGTCGATTCTGTGGCGCAGCTGGATAACATTTACCGCGATAATTGCCACGGTTCTCATTGTTCTGGCCGTACTCTCATCGCTGCAGCACAATGCGCTCTATTCCGACCTGATTAAGCAGCGTCTGTCCGTTCTTGCACAAACTTCGGCTGATTCATTTCAGTCGGTAATCAAGCTCGGCCTGCCCATCTCCATGGTTCGCAATGCGAGTGAAATCCTGATGCGAGCACAACAGACCGACCCCCAAATCAGCGCAATACATGCCTTCAATCCAAGCGGTATCATCGTAAAAACCACGGACCCGACGCAGCCGGGCCGTGTGCCGAAAGAAGTCGTGCAGGCCCAGTCCCTGGCCGATAGTGGTAAGTGGAGTATCGAAAACGACGCTGAATTATTCAGTGGAGTCAACATTTCCAATGCACAGGGTACCGCGGTGGCAAGCATTGTCGTGGTCTACCCAAAGCGGGAATTCGATACGCATAGCTCGGCCGTGATTGAAAACATCGCCATCACCACGCTCGGCCTGTTGGCAATATTCTCGGCAGCAGCCTGGCTTTTACTTCGACTACGTCTGTCCGGCGCTGTACGGGCGCTGTCAAGGCTTGAGTCGCTGCTAACGACTATTCGCCATGGGAAGCACCCTGCGCAACCACCCCAACCGATGAGCGAAACGCAGGCGGTAAAGCTCGGCTTTCTGCGTGACGACATCGAATCCATGGAAGATAATCTTCACCGGGCCAATCAGAATTACGCCGCCGTCATGAACAATCTCGGTAGTGCCGAGGTAACGCTCGTGGAGACCTTGTCTGCCGAAAAAGACTATGACGATGCGCAACCTATAGTCATGGCATCGAACCCCGATACCTCGCTCGCACGAATTATTGCACGCAAGCTTATGCCCTGGGCCGGCCTACTGATCATTGGCTCGGCCCTGGTGCTCGCTATTTTCACCATCAATACCGTCAACCGCTCGATCGAACCCGAAATTGCCAACCGCACCACCCTGATGGGAACTGTCATCAACCAGAATATCCAGCGTGCGGTAAGCGCCGGTGTGCCGCTCGCTAACCTGGTCGGCGCCGAACAGTATTTCGGCAACTTCCTGCGCGAGTTTCCCGAAGTCGCCTATGTCGGTGTTGCCACCGGCCGCATTATTCTCGAGGCCGGCAAACGAGAGGAAAACATTTACGGGCCGCGTCGTGCCAGTAAGGGCATGGTTGCTTATCCGATTAAGTCGGGCGAGGAACAGATCGGCTATATCATCATCGATGTCGATAAGAGTTACATCGCGCGGGAATTCGAAAACGTACTACTTGACCTCGGAGTTGTTGCGCTGGTATCCATACTGCTCGCATTTGAAGTACTGGTGGTGATGATGAGTGTGTCACTCACCGCACCCTTCAACCGGCTTCAGCATCTCGTCACCTTGCAGGCCAGCGGCGATTTCTCGAACAGAATAGAAACCAGCGGTAAAGCCACGATTGATTTGATAAGTGCCAGCCTGTCGCAACGTGCCGAGAAGCTGCATCGGGCATTCGCACTGGCGCGGACGAAGGTAACACCGGGGGATGATGCACAATCCCGGTCACTCAATGACCTTAAGTCGCGTTTCGGCCTTTCCGCCGAGCGTCCGAAAATTATGCTGTTCTCTTACCTCAATGACATTCGCCTGCCACTGTTTCTGTTCGCTGCGGCCGATGAGTTGCCACTGGCATTCTTTCCACTGTTCACGCGCGCTGCTGACAACCCCCTCACCTGGCTCGATCTGGGTGTCGTCATCAGTCTGCCGCTTGCCGGTTACCTGATTGCGATAATGGCGGGTTCCCCCTTTGCAAGACCGCTGGCAGATCGATTCGGCCACCGCAAGCTCATATTGATGGCAGCCGTACCAACCCTCGCAGCTCACCTGGGGCTTTATTTCTCCACCAATGTCATCGAGATCGTGTTGTTTCGGACGATCGCAGGCTTCGGTTATGCCGTCGTCACACTCGCCTGCCAGGATTATGTGCTTGATGTAGTATCAAAGGATCAGCGTACACGAGCGCTGGGAAGTTATTCGGGGGTCTTGTTCGCCGGGATTTTTTGCGGCACCGCGATGGGCGGTGTGCTCGCTGACCGGCTGGGACAGGACACCGTATTTTTGGTAAGTGCCGCTCTTGTGCTGGCCTCAGGTCTCCTGATACATCGCCTTTTACCTGGCCGCAAGCTCCCACCGACCAGTACCGATAACCCGTCTCCTGCTAAATCCAGTTCTATCTGGGCACCGCTCCATAGTTTTCGTTTCTCGGCGCTGCTGTTTGGCATTGCCATCCCGGGACAGGTGCTCTTGCAGGCCTTCATCAGCTATCTGGTCGCACTCTACTTACATGATCTGGGCGCTTCAGCCGCCGATATCGGCCGCGTATTAATGGTATTTTTCCTGATGATCACCTTGTTGGGACCGGTGACCGCACGGCTCACCGACGGACGCTTCAATCCATCCCTGGTGACCGGGTTTGGCGGTATTCTCTGCGGCATCGCGCTGCTGGCAGGTGCGAGTTGGGGTACGCAGTTCGGTGTCCTCGTCGCCGTCTGGATTGCCGGCATCGGCCAGGGCATGATGCGTGGTCCCCAGGTTTCAATCGCCATGTCCCTCGCCGAAACCGATCTCGCCCAGCTGGGATCAAACACCGTGCTCGGCTCCTTGCGCACCCTTGAGCGCGGGGGTAGTATCGTTGGTTTGATCGTGATCGCACTGGCGAGCAGCCATATCGGCTATCCGGCCTCGATGGCTGTTATCGGGGCATGGGTGCTGCTGGGGGTTGTTGCCTTTGCCGCTGCGTTCGCGATACACGGTAAACCATTGGGGATTCAAAGCAGGGAATAACTATGCAGCATTTGAAAATGCTCGGCGTGATGCTGTTTCTGATTAGCAGTCTGTTATGGCCTGGCAGCCACGCAATCGCGCAGAGCAGCAAGGTATTCACCATCTACATGGTTTTCTGGCGAGGCTGCGAGGAAGCCTGCGAAGGTTTCAAAGAGTACATTACCCAAAAAAACATCGACGCGAACCTGATCATCCGTGATGCGAACAGAGACAAGGATAAACTACCGGGTTTCGTAGAGGAAGCGCGAGCCCTAAACGCCGATCTTGTTCTCACCTGGGGCACCAGCGTCACACTTGGTATTGCCGGTACCCTTTCGGATCAGGACGACCCGCGTTATATCTCTAAGATTCCGCTCGTATTCATGGTAGTAGCCGATCCGATTGGTTCCAGGATCATCGAAAGCTACGCACACACCGGCCGCGAAAATATCGCTGGCACTCGCAATAGAGTTCCTGAAGCCGTTAACATAAATACTATCCGATCATACCATCCTGCTTTCAAACGCCTCGGCCTGTTGTACAACACCAACGAAAATAACTCTGTGGTAAAGGTGAAGGAGCTGGAAAACCTGGCGGAAAACATGAACTTTGAACTCGTGGCATTGGAACTCGAGGCAGGTGTCGACGGCAAGCCTGAACCAGAGTCCATTCCGCTGGCTATTGCAAAGCTTAAGGCCGCTAACGTAGATTTTATTTATCTTGGCTCCAGTTCTTTTCTTGATGTACACAGAGACCTCTTCACCCTGTCTGCAGTCGATGCCGGCATCCCGGTGCTCTCCCCCTACGAACGACTGGTGCGAAATTCTCACGCCCTTCTATCTATCGCCGCGCGTTACCAGGATGTAGGGGCGCTTGCAGGCCGCCAGGCCGAATCGATATTGATCGACCAAAAAAAGCCGGGGGATCTGCCGGTCCTCTCCGTCGACAGGTACGCATATGTGGTCAATATGACTACCGCAAAAAAACTGAAGATGTTTCCATCCGTCGAGATCTTACAAATAGCTGAAACAGTAGAGTAAATGTTGGCAGTCAGCGCACTTCACGAACTCGGCGCACTGGCTGGCGGTATCACGACCTCTTTTCAATTTTATCAGGGTTGGCTAATGTAATTGAGAAGTTTAAATCTTGAAACTTGAACCAACCATCGACAGCGCAGCCGTTCGTCAATGGCTTGAAGTGTTTTCTTCACTGGGTGTCGATAGAACTGCATTGCTGGCCGTACTCGATTGTGAGGAATCTTTAATTGCGCAGCGGGACTCACGCCTGGCACAGCGTTGCCATAATGAAATGCTGCAGTTTGGGAGCCAGTCTTGTGGAATTCCAGGCATAGCCTTGCTGGCCGGGGTGAAGACAAACCCCGATAACCTCGGCCCCAGTGGTTTTTTGCCGATGCTCGTAGTGCAGACAGGATCGGTATTATTCGGCGCCGGTCTGATTTGCATGGGATTGACGATCATACGTAACCGCCAGGCTAAAGGTATAAACAAGGACGCCCGATAATATGCGAATCAGGCGGTTAAAGGCATTGACCTGCACCGCGTCAGCCGCTAGAATTCGGCCCCTTTTTCAGTATTGCTTCGGAGAAACACATGTACGCTGTCATCGCCACTGGCGGAAAACAGTACAAGGTAACCAAGGGTGAAACCCTGCGCGTAGAAAAGCTGGCCGGCGACGAAGGTTCGACCGTCAAGCTCGACAACGTGTTGATGGTTGCTGACGGCGACAAGGTTTCCGTGGGAACCCCGACGCTCGACAAGGCATCAGTAACTGCAAAGATCATGGCGCATGGTCGTGGTAAAAAGGTGGAGATCATTAAATTCCGTCGCCGTAAGCACTCACGTAGCCAGATGGGCCACCGTCAAAGTTATACTGAAATCGAAGTAACCGATATCAAGGCATAGGGACTGAACAATGGCACATAAGAAAGCGGCGGGCAGTACCCGCAACGGTCGCGATTCGGAATCTAAACGTTTAGGCGTGAAGAAATTCGGCGGTGAAGTGGTAATTCCAGGTAACATCCTGGTACGTCAGCGCGGCACCAAGTTTCACCCCGGGGACAATGTTGGCTGTGGCAAGGATCATACCCTGTACGCGAAATCCGCGGGCAAGGTCGAATTCAAGGTCAAGGGACGTCACAACCGCACCTTTATCAACGTGGTGAATTAGCGACCTCCTCCGTACTTGAACTGAACCTGAAAAGCCCCGCCATTGCGGGGCTTTTTTATTTGCCGATGGTATTATCCAGCAATGAAATTTATCGATGAAGCCAATATTTACGTGAAGGCCGGCAACGGCGGCAATGGTATTGTCAGTTTTCGCCGTGAAAAGTACATCCCGATGGGTGGCCCTGACGGTGGTGACGGCGGAGATGGCGGTTCGGTTTACGTCGTCGGTTCGACGGATTTGAATACGCTTTCCGATTTTCGGCATACGCGTCGTTTTGTCGCAAAGCGGGGTGCTAACGGACAGGGTAAAAATTGCACCGGCGCCCGCGGTGAAGACGTCGTTATCGAGGTTCCAATGGGTACCATGATAACCACCGTGGACCAGGGCGAACTGATCGCCGATGTCGCACCTCAGTCTGAACCGATTTTAATTGCACGCGGGGGCTTCCACGGGCTCGGCAATACGCGCTATAAAAGCTCGACCAATCGTGCCCCTCGCCAATGCAGCAAGGGTAGTGCGGGCGAGCAGTTCGACCTCAAGCTGGAACTCAAGGTTATCGCCGATGTCGGCCTGCTTGGCATGCCCAATGCAGGTAAGTCGACTTTTATTCGCTCGGTATCGGCTGCCAGGCCCAAGGTCGCCGATTATCCTTTTACCACCTTGCACCCGAACCTCGGGGTGGTCAGCGTCAGCAAACACCGCAGTTTCGTGATCGCCGATATTCCCGGGTTGATCGAAGGTGCCGCCGACGGGGTTGGTCTCGGCATACAGTTTTTGAAGCACTTGCAGCGTACTCGCCTGCTGCTGCATATAGTCGATATCATGCCTGATGTCAGCGCGGATAGCCCGACAGAATCGGCGACCAAGATACTGCGCGAGTTACAACGCTATGATGAATCGCTTTACCAGAAGTCGCGTTGGCTGGTTTTGAACAAGCTCGATTTGCTGCCCGCGGACGAGGCTCAGGCGCTGTGTCATGAAGTCACCGCTGGACTCGACTGGTCGGGTCCGGTGTATGCGATCAGCGCCATCAATCAGCAAGGAGTCGACCAGCTTTGCCATGACATTATGAGTTTCCTGGAAGGCGATGAGTCCTTATAAAAAAATAGTCGTCAAGATCGGGTCTGCGCTGATCACCGCCGG
>Ga0255040_10000048_pt1 | contig 23375 bp, 28 predicted proteins | sample BC1_12_2_MG_FD_181711 | JGI IMG/M metagenome (GOLD analysis project Ga0255040, IMG submission 181711) | Seawater microbial communities from Strait of Georgia, British Columbia, Canada - BC1_12_2 | ecosystem: Environmental > Aquatic > Marine > Strait | place: Canada: British Columbia | collected... | reverse complement strand
AGACTTCGACAACATCTCCGTCCGCGAGATCGACCCCCTTGCCGTGTCTATCCAGATGGATGGGCGGCAAACCTACAGTGACGGAGATAATTCAGCCAACAACACCTTTGTTGCGTGGCCCGATACCGTTAGCGGCAACTACATTTGGCTGTTTGGTGATAGTGACCGGGGGACCGGCGGCGTAACCTTTAGAGCGAGGGCCAACGGCGTCGTAAAAAGCAGAGAAAGTGATGGTTCGGTATATTCACCCGGTGTGTTTGTGCCATACAATGTTGCAGCTAGGGTCGGCAGCACGTTCCTAAATGGTGCGACCGACGGCACTGCGTTGACCGCCATCACCACGCCAGTGTCCATTCCCCTCATTAGTGGGACCGACTTGAAATTGGCGCCGACGTATAGCGGAACCATCAAGACCTTCCGCGTGTGGCCGAAAGACTTGGCTGACGCTGGCATCGAGGATGCTTCGACATGATTGAAGAACAAGCCCCCAAGACTGACTTCTACCTGAAGCTAGATTCCGAGGCTGACACGCCCACGGCCCTTGCTGCGTTCTATCGTCAAGACACGGAAACCACCGTTGACGACGAAACAGGGGAAGAAACTGTCACCAACGTGGGCGACCCTTACCTTGTGATGCACTCGCCCGACTACGCTATCGACATCGTGGGTGTCATCCATAAGCCAACAGGCAACACGCTGACGGACGCCGAGGGCAACCAGTATCCAGAGACAGCACCTTTGGATGGCTGGCACATTAACTTCAGGCTTGTGGGCGATGCTCGACGCGCGGATGTCGAGGCTTTGGATGCAGCATATGGCGTAACACCTAGCAGCCCGTCGCGGGTTTGGTTGTAAGGAAAGAAGATGGAAACAGAACCTTGGCATCTGAGCAAAAGCGTACCGCTTTCCATAATTTTTGCAGTGGTCGTTCAAACCGGAACGCTCATATGGTTTATTGCAGGACTTGACGCCTCTGTGTCCCAGAACGCTCGCGATCTGACGCGCCACGAAAACAGGCTGGAAATGCTGGAAGCCAGCGTGCAGGCGCAGGCGCTGTCTATCGCGAGGATGGATACCAACATCCAGTATATCCGCGATATCTTAGAACGAAGCGAGAGGCACCAGTAATGCGTGAGATCAACCAAGATGGTTTAGACCTCATCAAGCACTTCGAGGGTCTGCGCCTGACCGCGTACAAGTGCCCTGCAGATGTCTGGACAATCGGCTACGGCACGACCACCCGCGCGGGCGTCGCATAATTGTCGAGGAGGGCATGATTATCACAGAAGATGACGCGGAGACGTTCCTTCGCCGCGCGCTGGGCAAGTTCAGCGATCTCATCTTGCCACATATGACGCGCCTGCCGACCGAAAATCAGTACGCGGCGATGCTTTCTCTGGCCTACAACATCGGACCTGTCGCGTTCAAGAAATCCACATGTCTGAAGCGGTTCAATGCGGGCGACATGGAGGGCGCTGCCGAGGCGCTGACATGGTTCAACAAGGCGGGCGGCAAAGTTTTGCAAGGTTTGGTGCGGCGGCGCGCGGCAGAGCATGACCTATTTTTGAAGACCGACGCGAGCGACCCGCCCGTGCGAATTGAGGCCGACGAAGAGCGCACCAATCCGGCGCAATCAACCACGCTGCAAGCCTCTGCGGCAGCGGCTGTATCCGGCGCGACAGGCGTTGCTACAGCCGTCAGCGCATTGGAGGGGACTGCGCAAACTGTTGTCATTGCTGCTGCTGCTGTTGCTGCTTTAGCTTTGCTTTGGATTATGCGGGAGCGCGTTCGAAAATGGGGTAGCGGAGAGCGGTGACTTGGCTCATTGGCTCTCGGCTCGGGCGCTACGCCCTGATGATGGCAGTGGGCGCGTCAGCGCTGCTGCTGACCATTGTCTACCTCAACGATAGAGCAAAGCGCCTCGCCGCTATGAGGGCGCTACAGGCGGCACTCAGGGCCGCGCAAGCGCGGAAGGAAAAGTCTGATGAAGTGCGTGATATGGATCGGACTGAGCGCGATGATGCTCTCGCTCGGTGGATGCGCGACAACGACTGACGGCTGCGAGGCGTTTGCGCCTATCCGGCCCAGCGTTTCTGACGCCCTGACCGACAAGACTGCGGACCAAATTCTGGTTCACAATCTTGCCGGGGAAGAGGTCTGCGGCTGGCAGGCTTAATCATCGTTCTGTTCTCCTGTTTGGTTGCCCCGACGCGGGCTATGCGCCGGGGCGATTGTGTTGGTAGCGCATCTATTCATTCATAGACGCAGCGCTGCCTTTCTTTGTTTTGCCCGCATCAGTTCCATCTCTGATCGGCAGGCGTTGGGTTAACTCTTTTTCTGGTATATAGTCGGATGGTCCCAAGTTCCACGACCGTCTTTGTCGAGGTCGCCTGACCGGACCAAAGCTTGGAGGGCTTGTGAAACCTCGCTGTAATCCATCCTCAGACCTTTGGATGTGAGCGCGCGCTGCACGTCTGAGGCGATCCTCGCACGCCCATCACGCATGATTAGGGCTACCGTGCGGCGATGAATGTCACTCATCTGATAGCTCCGCTGCCAGTGCGGCATATCCACAGATATCAATAAACGAGTCCTCGTGCGGACGATTACTCGTCGCGAGACGAGCGATTTTGAGATCTGCCATCATCAGTGCGACCTGATAAGCAGTGATGGTCCCAACGTGCTGAGACCATCGGTCGGCTATATTCTGAAAGTTCAATTTTGGTGAACCGTAATCTTCTTCGCGGTTTCCGGTGACTAAATTATTAGCCGTCTCTAAAATGTACGTGCGGTGGCTCATGTTTTCCTCTCAATCTTCCATGCTGAAGTTGGCGCAAGTGTTTTCCAAGACACCGCTGATCGCTGCCCGGATGTCGTCTTCCCGCCCCTCTGGGACGTACAGGCAGATCCTTTTGAGGCCTCTCTCCTCCGTCTGCCTCCTGCGGTATTCTGCGGCGCGCTGCGCGTCAGATTTAGCCATACGTGTGTACTCCTTGGTCTAGCCATTTAGTTACCATGTCGATGTCCGGTATGCCGGACACGAGGTGGTCTCTCGCGTCAGCCATGAGGCTGACCGCTTTCTGCGTGTCTGCCTTAGCCTCGGCGACATCAGCCTTGAGGCCCTCTCTGGCCTCCACTGCATCCTCTATGTAGTCCCAGACGGCCCGCAGCTCTGGGTGCCTCTCACGCAGGGCGGTGACGTCGGGGGCGGCGTTACCCAGCCCCCGAAAATCCATGTCTATGAGTGATAGTTGAACGTCCATGATTTCTTACTCCTTGTTTGCACATTCAGGGCCGAGGCCGCGTTCGATGCTGACCGGATCTGTCAGGACGCGGGCGCACTTTGCGCACCGACCTTCGTGCCAGAACTCCAGTTGCTCTGGCATATCGCCGGTAGCCAGCTGGGTCAGAACCCAATCCAGAGCGACGAACGCCGGGTGGTTTGGGTTGCCCTTACCGCCCGCTATCAGGCCCTCGTGGCGCTGCTTGACGTAGCCGAGGTAGGTGTAGTCGGCGGTATTGTCCGGGCCTGTCAGGAGCTGCGCGAAGAACACGGAGCCGAAGCGGTCGGCCTTCTCCTTCAGGCGGTAGGTCTTGCGGTTGCCAGTCTTCTGACTGACCAGCGTGAATCGGGCGTTACCGCCGAAGGCAAACGTGAGCGCGTCGGCGGGGTCGGTGATCAGGTGTGCGTGTGTCATGTCGTTCTCCTTTGTGACACGTCACAGATAGCATCCGTGTCGCGTCACTGCAAGGGGGTCAGTGAAAAAAGATTACCCGTCGCTCTGTAGCCGCTCGGGCTGGGCGTCGAGGAACTCTTGGACGCTGTTGAAGAAGCCTGTGCGCGTGTGGTCGCTGTTGTTCAGGAACCGCCAGTCTGGCCGTAGCAGGACGTCGTGCCGCTTCTCAGCGCCCCCCAGAACCCCCGGACAGCACTCAGCTACGCCGGGGTGGTGGGCAATACCCTTGGGAATTTTGTATGGCATATCTCTCTCCTAGAATGGTGGCTCTTGGCCCTCGAACTCTGGCTTCCAGATTACATCCACGCCGTGCATGGCGAGGATGTAATCGACGAGGCGATGCGGCCACATCAGTGCGCGGCCAGCAGCAGGAATACGTAGGGCGTCAGGCAGACCGCCACGGCACCTATCAGATCGCGGATCATACCGGCCTCGTGTTCAGAGTGGTGACGTCATCGCTGACGATGCCGACACTGTAGAGCGACTGCAGGCCCTCCTGCGAGCAGTGTATCTCCATGTGATCGACGAACATCCAGTCGCGAAGATTGTTGAACGTGCCAGCCAGAGCGCACAGGGCGTAGGCGCGCTTGGCGAAGGTGGCGACTTCGTTCTTTTGAGTGCCGCTGCGGGTCTCGACCTTCAACAGGATCGCCCACACTTTCTTGCGCTCTTTCAGGATCAGGGTCTTGGTAGCCATGTCTCTCTCCTTGGTTGGTTGCCCCGGCGCTGGGCCGGGGCGGTTGGGTTATGTGCTGCGCTGAAACAGGCCGTTGCGACCAAATACCTTGATGGGCAACCCGTGCCGCTTGGCCATCGCCACGGCGTCCACCTTCCGGTATAAGTATTCCGCTTCTCCAACCTGAAATTCATTTTCATCAAGGTGAGTGCAGCACCAGCCATTCCTTGCGTCGGTGTAAAAAACATGAATGCTTGTCGCGTTGTCCATTGTCGTTCTCCTTTGTGACACGTCACAGATATCAGCCGTGTCGCGTCACTACAAGAGCTAATTTGACATTCCTGAAAAGATTTAGACTTCGACGTCTTCCAGCTCGCCCCAGTTCGGCCCCACGCCGCCCTCGACCAGCCTGTCTACCGGCGCTCCGGGGAAGATGTCAGAGTATCCGGCGACCATGTCGGACTTCATCCTAACCAGCGCCTCTTGGGCGTCTCTGTCGGCAGCCTCGTCGATCAGGGCGTCGTGGATCGTGGATGCCATCCACACGTCTTTCCCTGCAGCTCGCATGCCCAGAACGCTGTCGTGGTGACGGACGATAGCGCGCGCCATAACCGACAGCGCGGCCCTCTGGACCGGGTAGTTGGCGCACTGGGTGGGGCTGAGACGCGAGGGCTTGCCCATGTAGATCGTGCCTCCGTCGATAACGCGCAGGTAGCCGTCGTCGCGGGCCGCCTGCTGCATGGCCTCGTCACGCAGCGCAAATGCCTTAGGGTAGCGGCTGGCCCAGTAATTGATCAGATCCTGCGCGCGGTCCATGTTAGTCTTGAGCGTGGCGCTCAGGCCGAGAGACGAGATGCCGTAGACGATGCCGAAGCTCACCGCCTTAGCGTTCTGGCGGATCTCCTTGTCTTCGGTAACCTTCTTGTTTAGACGCCTGCCGGCCATGTAGCTGCCCATCTCAAGATGGACGTCTCCGTTGATCATGTCCTCCAGTAGCTGCTCGTCGCCGCTCAGGAGAGCCAGCACGCGCAGCTCAATGCCGCTGTAGTCGAGGCTCACCAACTGCCGATCAGGCCCCGCTATGAAGCTCTGGCGTACGCTCAGGCGCTGCCCGAAGAAGTCTCGGTCGCGGGGGATCTGCTGCAGGTTCGGGCCGGAAGAGCTGAAGCGGCCAGTCTTGGCTGCCGCGATGTTGTACCGCGCGTGGACGCGGAGGTCGGGGTCCATCGTAGCTTTGGTGATCAGCGTGTCGCCGAAGGACGATACGTACTTCGTGAGCGTCTTGTACTCAGACAGGAGCGTCAGGGCGTCCTGCAGAGGAGTGTCAGCGAAGAGGGCCGCGCCAACGCTCTTCAAGTCTTTGTTGGCCGTAGACAGCAGCCCAGTCTTCTCAGTCCTCGGCCACGCGTCCAAATGCTCGTCGGTCAGGATAGAGCAGAAAAAATCACTGAGCTGCGTGCCGCTGTTGAGATTGGCGACTTCGTCCGTGGTGATAAAATCACGGATCTGCTCGACGCGCTCTCCGGCCAGTTCCTGCCAGTGATCGACCAGCAGGCGGTGCCGGTCTGGGTCGAGCGTCAGGCCGCTGCCCTCCATCTCTATCACCGGGGGTATCATGTCGTTTAGCAAATTGAAGGCGCGCATGTGGTCGTCGTCCGCTCGGCCTCTCCAGAGCTGCCACAACCGCCACGTCCACAGGGCGTCGTCGGCGGCGTAGTCGAGCTGCGACTTCGTCAGCTCCGCAGCGCCCCAGTTCGACGCCTGCTCGTCTTTGGGCATCTCGTGTTCAAAATCCCAAAGCAGAGCCTTGGCGAGGCCGAAGTGTCCGCCGCCCTCGACAGCCTTCCGCAGCAGTGCCACGTCAAAGCATGTGACAGCATTGTCTGTCGCGTCCATGAACCAGCGCTGCTCGAACCCCGCGTTGAACACGATCCACCGTGCGTCCGCAAACCAGTGCGCCACGGCCCGGAAGCCCCCGATCTGGTCAAAATCAACGACCCACCAGCCGTCGTCGTTACACACCTGCACGAGCCGCACGCGACCCTCTTCAGGCACGAAGGCGGTCGTCTCAAAATCGAGCGCGGCCTCGCCCTCTCCAATGACGTCGAGCATGTCCTCCAGCTCGTCCAGCGTCGTCACCATCTGGTACATTTACAAATCCCCCCACTGCGGCTATCGTTGCCGCACTCTGCTCTACTGTTGGACCAACTTCCCCCCGCCTAAAAAGCGGGGGGCCTTTTTAGTTTATGCGGCGCGGTGACGTCGGCGCTTCTTGGGAGCTTCAGACTCCTCTTCTGGAGCTTCGAGCTGATCAGCCGGGGCGTACTTTCCCTCCAGCAGGTCGTCCATAGATCCGACTTCGGCGGCCATGTAGGCCGAGACCTCGTCCCTCGTCACCCATCCCTGAACCGAGATCACAGGCTTGCTGTTGACCTGACCTTGCGCCGTGAACTCCTCGACCGAGAGGCACACGACCGGTATCGACGGATCTCCGGCAGCCAACTGGTCAGCGATCTCGGTGTTCAAGTCTGCAAAGACATTGAGGCCCGAGACGCTGTTGAGTGTAAACTTGACCATCTTGCCGTCTTCCGACAGCAGGCCAATACCGCGCAGGGGCTTCCACCCCTCGCCCGCATTCTCATTGTAGGGGCCGTGGTCTTGAAGGTCAGCGGGACGTACAGCGCCGGATAGGTCATACGCAGACCACTCGTGCTTGGCGACGGGGCGGCCACCCTTCCAGCATGTCCAGCCCTCCACGGCGGCAAAAGGCTCGACGACAAACAGGTCGTCAGCAGATACACCTGCCTTGTCTCTGCCGAGACTGTACGTGCCCTTCTTGCCGGAAAAAGAAAGGAACTCAAAGTCTCCTCCTCCTCCTCCTCCACCACTGCTGCTGGTGTCAGCGGACCTGCGTAGGGCCGCTGCCGCGTCTGCGTCGCTCATCTGTAGTGCGCCGCTCTGTGCAAATTTTGCTAATGCGCCTGCCATTTTAATCTCCATGATTGCAGTTGCTATTTGACCGTCAGCCGCTCGCTCGCGGCTCCGACGGTTTCGTATGGGGATAAGTCTATCCCCGCCTTCTGGACAGCCTTCCTGTCCAAACTCTTGCGCCCCGCGACGGGGCTGATCTCTAGGTGCTTACCGGCGATGTCTACCGACGTCGTGCCTCGGGTCTTCAGCTCCGCCTTTATATGCTCGCTGGCTTTCTTGAGGTCTTCGTCTGCGGAGGCCTTGCGCTCTTTTGCTTCTGAGTAGGCGTTCACAAATGTCTCCAGCTTAGATCCTCGGTTGGCTCGGCTGGTGTCAGTGGTCTCAGTGGTGGTCGTCTCCACGCCGCACACTGCGGTGTACGCGCAGTACCGGCACTCGTAGCCGTTCGTCTTCCCCTCCCTCGGAAGGCGTCCCGCAGACTTCGACCGCAGGATCTTCTGCGCGCGCGGCTTCAGATCATCCAAAATGTCAGGATCAAAATCGACGTCGAACTGCACGCTCTCGTCCCAATTCGAAGCGTCAGTGTAGACGATGACGCCATTCGTAAACGGCAGGTCCGGCAGTCCGAGCTGGCCTTTAATCAAGTTAACCAGCGCCATGCCGATCTGGAGCTGCGCGACGTGTTCTTTCTTTGGCAGCTTGGAGCGATTGGTGCGCGGATCAATCGACTTGAACTCAGTACCGATCAAGGCTGAGTTGGTGACCTGAACGCCGTCGGGTGTCGCCGATATCATATGCTCATCTGAGAACACCTGCTCCTGCACGCCGCCCGCGAGCCGCAGGTCTACACCTGCTGCCAGTAGGCACTCGACGACGTGACGCTCGACGCCCCGGCCACGGCGGGCAAAGCCCCAGCTCTGCGGTGCGCCCTCCTCCGGTCGATGCTTTGAGTACCACTGCCGACGGATGCAGCCGAGGGCCTCGGACGCATTCATGTACGCCCTCCGCTCCCCGTCGTCGAACTTGTCGTCGGCGGCGTCAATGATGTCGCCGCCCCGCTTGATCAGATCACTTAGCATCTGTGTGTGCCTTCCCAATGTTGTTGAATATCTGGTGCTGCCTGCGCTTCGTGCTGCTGATGTTCGACAGAGCCGCGTCCAGCTTGCTCTCGCTCTGCAGGACGTCTACGTGGACGTGCTTCTCCTGACCGAAGCGCCAAAGGCGAGCATAGAACTGGTCCATCACCGACGGTGACCAGTCCTCCTCAACGACGATTATCTGGTTGCCGCCTTGTTGCAGGTTCAGGCTGACGCCCATGGCGGCGATCTGCCCGATCAGGACATCGACGTTTCCAAGGTTCCACTCGGAGACAGTCGTCTCGCGGCTGCCCGCGCTCGTCCGGCCATCGATAACGGCTCGGGTACATCCTCCCAGCGCCGCGTACAGCTCATCGATCACGGCTGTGTGCCACGCGCCGACGAGAACTTTCTGGCCGCTCTCGACGCGGTCCTTGATCTCCTGAGCTGCGGCCTTGACCTTGGCGACACCGAGACGGCGGCGGACGGTCGCCAGCGCAGGCTCTTTCGCTTCCAGCTTCTGGCGCAGATCTGAGATAGACTGCCTCTCCAGCTCCTTGAGCATGGCCTTCAGCTCAGGATCTGCGTCGAGGCCAATGGTGTAGCTGTTTATAGTCAGCGGCGGCATGTCCTTGAAGACTTCGTCCAGATCGAAGCGGAGAGCGTGGCCCTCACCGTAGACCCAGTCTGCCAGCTCGTCGGTGTTTCTGTTACCGACCACCATCTGAACGGGAAAGCGAGCGCCCGCGAACTTGCGAGACTGTCGGACTGTGTACCGGAGCTGAAATCGCTCGGACGTAGCCATGCTGCGCTCGACCATACCTTTACGGTCTGCGCGGCACAGGAAGGCAAACATATCGTCGTTCCAGCGCGTGATCGGGGTGCCGGTCAGCATCCAGCTATGCGCGGCAAGAGAGACGACACCGCCGCGACCGAGGATGGCCTTGGTGCGCTTTGCCTTGGCACTCTTCAGGGCGTGGCTCTCGTCTGCGATGACGACGCCCTCTGCGATCCAGTCGCGCAGCTCCTCGGATCGCTTCGCGGCAATGGCGTAGCTCACGACGATTATCTGCTGGTCCACCTTGATCTCTGTCTTGCCGGTCTTCAGGAGGCCCGATACGTCAGCAGATACGTCGAGGTAGTCCCTCGTCTCCCGGAGCCACATTGGCAGGGCGATGGGTGGCGCGATGATCAGGACGCGCCGACGGTTTGGGCATGGCTTGGGCGCGGCAGGATCTGCGCGGGTGACCACCGGCCACTCAAAATAGTCCATGTCTCCGTCTACATAATCAGTGAACGGCGTCTTTGTCGGACTTATAGTATTAAGTACGTCACCCAGATCTACTTTGTGCCAGACGCGCCGTACGGCCTCCAGACTGGTCAGCGTCTTGCCGGTGCCCATGCCTGCGAACAGGCCCGCAAACTTGCGGCTGGACAGGAAGGCAGCGCCTTGGATTTGGTGGGGGTATAGGTCGATCATTGCTTCGTTGCTCCATTGCTATTGCAGTCACCGTTCTACAAAACGTGACGTATATCGTCAACCAGAAAAGAGGGGTATTGACGTATGGTGCGAGGGTTGACCATAAAAGGAAGCCCCCGCCTCGGTCGGAAGCGGGGGCCTTGCACATACCCAGAGAGAGGAGAACTCGATGTACAATCAACACATTATCGGCACTTGGGAGGAAAACCGAAGCAATGTCTGACACTATAATAAACGAAGCACTGCGAATAGTGCAAGACTTTGGTTTGAAAGTATTCCCGTGCAGCGTGGACAAGAAGCCGCTCACGGCGTGGCGGGACGAGGCGACGTCTGATCCTGACAAGGTGAAAGAGCTGTTCAGCCACTCCTCTGCCGCCCTTGTCGGCGTCCCGGCTGGAGAGACGAACGACCTCTTCGTCTTGGACCTCGACCTCTACAAGGCCGACGAGAGCGACATGGTCTTTGACTTTGCGGAGGAGCTGGACCGGCTGCCAGATGTGCGTGTCCACATGACGAAGAGCGGCGGCCTGCACTACCTGTTCCTAAATCCAACAGGCCGCAAGTGGGCGCGCAATCCAATGGGATCTTGCGAGGGCATTGGCGAGGGCTTCTACTTCATCTGGCCGACGGAAGGCTCCGGCTACTCGGTCGAGACCGACGTGCCCATGAGCGATCTCGTTGAGCCAGACGACCACCTCCTGACGCAGAGAGAGAAGATCCGGGGCGCGACAACGACGGGCGCGATGATGTCCTCAGAGGACGCGGACGCCTGCATGAGATCTGACGGAAAGACGGCGTCCCGGCACGACGCCCTCCTGCGCCTGACGCACGACTTCGTTCAGGCGATACCGAAGGGCCACTTGAGCGACATGCAGTGGATGACGGATACGTTCTCAGAGCTGTTCCGGGAAGACTACGGCGACGTCCTGTCGTCAGATCGGATGGAGGAGCTTCTGGAGGCCCGGCAGGACCAGCACGGAGACTGGCACGGGGAGTTGGTGCGGGCGCTGTCGTATCCGCTCAAGCTGCGGAGATCGGAGCTGGGTACAGAGCGCATGGTCGAGCTGCTCAAGGGCAGCGGGGAGGTTCCCATCATGCCCGCGCCGGTCAAGGCCGCGAGGCGGGCGTCTACGTATGAGGGCGAGATGTTCGGTGCCTTCACTGAGGAGGACGAGGACACGAAGCCGTGGCTGGTCAGAAACTTCATGAGAGTGGAGGGCAGCGGCGCGATCATTGGGCAGTCTGGCGTCGGCAAGACGACGCTGACGGCTCTGTGGGTGGCCGCCTTCATCGACGGGCAGGCGGAGGTCGCTGGCTTCCCGGAGATCGACCGGCCACTCAATGTGGCGTGGATGAATGCGGAGGAGGAGGCCGCAGACTTGAACCAGCACGTGAGGGAGGCGCAGCGGGAGCTGGGCCTGAGACCCAACGGCACGCTGATCACCATGGGGGAGGAGATACTGGACCGGCACGAGGAGGGCATATCTCTGGTGATCAAGAAGAGAGACCCGGAGCTGAACTTCACAGACCTCGTCGTCAACATGCCGCTGGTCAACAAGATCGCGGACGAGATCCGGGCCGCCGGGATCGACCTCCTGATCGCAGATCCAATCACAGAATTTAACGACGGCAACGAGAACGACAGATCCGACGCCAAGAAGCTGAACCGAGCGTTCAAGCTGATCGCACAAAAGGCGGGCGTCGCGGTCCTGTACTGGGCGCACACGGGCAAGCCGCCGGAGGGCAAGAGGCCGGACTGGCACCGGGACGACCAGTTCTCTCAGCGCGGGTCGTCGCAGAACATTGGCGCAGTCAAGACGTCCGGCACCCTGACGCCGTGCCTGCCGCCGGGTAAGGCGGACGAGGCGCAGTCCTATTACGCAAAGTCGCGTGACCACGACCGCTTCCCGGAGGTGCCCAACATCGTAAGGATGAAGCTCCTGAAGGTGAAGAAGTGCCCGGCCAGACTGGACCTGTACTACGACATCAAGCCGGGGTCTCGCGACCGTGACATACCGGTGGCGCACTACGTGGACAGCCAGACTGCGGTCAACATGACGGCTGCCGCAGAGGACAAGGACCGCCGTCTGAAGACGCTGCAGATAGGCCAGATCCTGATCGACCAGCTCGGCAATGGCACGCACAACAGGACGGCGGTCAACCGGGAGATGGAGGGCATAGAGCTGCCGGGAGGTACAGTCTGGGCAAAGGACGCGAAGGCCTCAACGAAGAAGTGGAGCGCCATCCTGTCGCTGTTCTCGGAGCCTGTGAAGATAGACAAGCTCACCATCTCAGCGACGTTCGAGGAGGGCGAGACAGCCTTCGAGGTGTACATCAGATGACGGTGCAGAAGTGGTGCAACTTTGGTGCAACTTTGGGGTGGTTGCAACTTTCTGCACCAGTTAGTTTGTTTGTTTTCAATAGGTTAGTCGGTGCAACTTTATTTAGGTGCAACTTTGTTGCAGTACCAGTAAGTCGTTGGAAACAAACAGTAAATCGGGTTGCTGCAAAATGCAGGCAAGTAGGGGTAGTAAACTACCCCTTCCACTACGTATCTGCACTGCGCGAAAGGGGGGAGTTACTGCCTGCCCCTGCTGGGGTGGGATCGGGGTGGGGAGAGAGAGAGCGGCCCTCGGTCTGGAGAGCGGTGACGCGCTTGACCGAGGGCCGGTGACCCAATAGGGTCTATGGCGACGAAACCATGGAGACAGAGATGACACACCCAACCAGCGACCTCAACAGATGATTGTGTTCGGCATTGATCCCGGAGCTACCGGAGGCCTCGCCGTCTTGAGGGACGGCAGGCTGATTGACGCAATGCGGATGCCGACCGTCGTCGTGCGAGGAAAGCCAGCGGTTGACGGCTCCGTCCTGCATGATTGGATGTACGGCCACCTAGACGGCGGCGCTCTGTTTGTCTTGGAGCATGTCCACGCCATGCCGAGGCAGGGCGTGAGCAGCAGCTTCCAGTTCGGTAGGATGTTCGGTGCCGTCGAGGCTCTGGCTATCGCGACGGGCCGGAGGGTGGAGCATGTGACGCCCTCGGTCTGGAAGAAGGCATTCCACCTGACCACTGACAAGCAGGCCAGCATCGACGCCGCACGCCTGCGCTTCGGTGATGAGGTGAGCAAGTACGTCAAGATCAAGAAAGACGAGGGCGTGGCGGAGGCCTGCCTGCTCGCTGCCTACGGCCATGATCACCTGCTGTGACTGCACCGAGGGGGCTGTATCAGGCGTACAGGCGCAGCGGCCCGGCAGCGCAGCCACACGCGCGCGAGCTATTACACGGTGCATTTAACATAATACCGCCGATAATAGTCATTATGTTAAATACGGTTATTGAGTGTTATCAAAGGCTTAACTCTGTTAGGCCCAGATAACACGACGATCACACAACCCAGACGGGAGATATAGGACAGGTTGGGGCAAAAATTGAGGCGAGAGGCCCCCCCGGTGTGGGGCGCGGCGGGGGGTGGCTGCATATGTACCCCCACACGCACCAATTTTTCATTGCGTTTTTGGATCTGTTTGCCATGGGGGGGCGGGTTCCGTAGTGTGGGCTTGCCAGAAAATTTTTTGAGGAGAGTTTTATGCCGGGACGTCCGCTGAAACGCCGAGTCGAGAGCGCGGTCAAGACGATGGAGCTGGTCGATTACATCGCCAAGGGCGGCACCGTGAAGGGTCTGGCGGAGGAGCTGGGCTGCTCGCGGTCGTTCCTGTCGCGGATGCTGAACTCTCAGTTTGCCGCAGAGATGGACGAGGGGCGGCGGCTGCACGCGGACGCGCTAGCGGAGGAGTGCCTGACGATTGTGGACGGCCTGCCCGAGCATGAGGATCTGACGTCGGCGCAGGTCCAGCGCGCGAAGGAGAGGGTCTCGGTGCGCAAGTGGATGGCGTCGATGAATAACCCCGACAGGTTCGCCCCGAAGAAGGACAACGTGACGATCAACATCAATGAGCTGCACCTCGGCGCGATGAAGAAAATGAAGACGATTGAGCATGAGTGACAACCCGTTCGAGGAATTTGTCGATCTGTATGCGGACGACCCCGTCGGCTTCGTCAGGGATGTGCTGGGGGCCAGCCCCCTGCCGTATCAGGCAGAGTTTCTGGAGGCGGTGAAGGTCGAGAGGAAGATCTCCGTCCGGTCAGGCCACGGGACGGGAAAGTCCACGGCGGCCAGTTGGGCGATGCTGTGGTTTGTCCTCCTGCGCTTCCCGAACAAAGTGGTGGTGACTGCGCCGACCAGCGGGCAGTTGTTTGACGCCCTGTTTGCGGAACTGAAGCGGTGGATCTCGGAGCTTCCGGACCCACTGAGGGTGCTTCTGGAGGTCAAGTCTGATCGCGTGGAGCTTGTGGCCGCCCCGTCTGAGGCGTTTATTTCGGCGAGGACGTCGAGAGCTGAGACGCCGGAGGCTCTGGCCGGCGTACACTCCGACAACGTCATGCTGGTAGTGGACGAGGCGTCGGGCGTGCCTGAGCAGGTGTTCGAGGCCGCCGCAGGATCGATGAGCGGGCACAGCGCGATCACGATGCTGTTTTCCAACCCGACGAGATCCAGCGGCACGTTCTACGAGACCCAGACGCGCCTCAAGGGGAGCTGGCGCACGTTCCACTGGAGCTGCGTAGACAGCCCTCTGGTGTCAGACGAGTTCGTCGAGGAGATGAAGCTCCGCTACGGCGAGGACAGCAACGCATTCAGGATCAGGGTTCTCGGCGAGTTCCCGCTGGCAGACGATGACACGATCATACCATTTCACTTGGTGGACGCGGCGTCGAACCGTGACATCGAAGCCGACGGGCCGCAGGTGTGGGGCCTCGACGTCGCGAGGTTCGGAAGCGATAAGACGGCACTGGCGAAGCGTCAGGGGGCGGTGATCACCGAAGTGTCACGCTGGCAGGGACTGGACTTGATGCAGACGGTGGGTCGGGTGAAGGCGGAATACGACGGCCTCCCGACGCACCTGCGCCCGCAGGAGATCATGGTGGACGTCATTGGCATGGGTTCCGGCGTGGTGGACCGACTGCGGGAGCTGGGCCTCCCGGTACGCGGCGTGAATGTGTCAGAGGCCCCGTCGATGGGCGGGACATACCTGAACCTGCGCGCGGAGCTGTGGTTCAAGTTGAGGGGCTGGCTGGAGCAGCGGGGGTCCAAATTACCAAAAGACGAGCAACTTATTGCCGAATTGACCTCAATCCGCTATAGCTTCATGAGCAGCGGAAAAATTAAGGCCGAAGGTAAAGACGAAATGCGCAAGCGTGGACTGCCCTCACCAGACTTGGCTGACGCCGTGTGTTTGACCCTGTCGGCTGACGCAGCCACGGCACTGGGCGGGAAGGTCGTGTCATGGGGCAAGCCCCTACGCCGCGCTCTGAAAGGGATAGCCTGATGGGATTACTCGACTTCTTCACCGGCGGCAGCAGCGCCCCGACTAAAACCACCAAAGCATCCAGCCCGGCAGCGCCCCCCGAGAGAGCGCCGTACCGTGGCTTCAGCGGCGTTATCCGAGACGCAACAGACGGCGGCGGGTTTGGTCAATCGATCTTTGGCCCCCCTCAAAAAATAGTGCGCCGGGAGACGCCCCAAGAGGATTACAGTTTCTTCCGAGATATTTTTGACGGCGGCGGTATGGGACACTCCGCCAACGCGTTCGGCGGGCCTTTTGGTGGACTGCTGAACGCATTTGGGATACGCCCTATGGGATACACCGAGCCGCAGAAGCCTACGGCAGATATGCTCGCAGCCAAGAATGCCATGATGCGCCGCATCGGCACAGCTCCTCCAGCAGCAAACGCAGTCGCGATGCCGGGTCGCTTTGATCGACCGGAGAACCCCTCGCGGATGCCCCCTGCTCCTTTTGCGAACGCTGCCCCATTTAATCAGCGCCGGGTGGACTACCTGCAGTCTGGAGATCCGGACTTGAGGGCAGCTTACATGGCCTATCTCGACATGTTCGACCGCAGTCGTCGCACTGGGCCACAGTAAGAGCTAATTTAAGGGGCTTCACGATGTACAACAGAAGCAAATCAGGGAAGCCTAACCGACGCCCCAAGGGCGGTCTTCTAGCGCTTATGGACCCGCAGGCCGCCTCAACCTCGACTGGCTACGCCGATATTGACGCGATGATCGCGCGATCTGAAGCCCGCAGCCGGGAGATAGACGAGCTTCTCGCGTCAGTAAGGGCAAACGCGCCTGACCGCCTGCGAAACACTCCCGGATTTCGCATGCTGGCAGGCGGGGGTGCGCCCGCCCAGCCGGGTATTTTGCCGGACGCGTCAATGGAGCCTATGGGCTATGAGCCGCCCCCAGTCACGGCGGACTACTTCGCCACCCCTGCGCCTACTGAATATCAAGAGTTCGCCGCCCCCGCCCCTACCGAATACCGAGGCTTCGCGCCGATTGCCGAGTTGCGGGCAGGCTACGATGATTTCATCCGCGACCAAGGTTTGGTCAACCCAGATTACCCTGAACTGGCTACGGACGCTGATCTCAACGCCAACTATGAGCAGAGCCTCCGCGACCGGGGCATGCCCGTACCTCTTCCGCAAACTGAAGGCCCCATGATGACTTCCGAGTACGTGGATCTTCTGGATCGCTTGGGCGCGCTGGTCCCCCAAGATGATCCATTCGACGCCCGCCTTGGAAACTACATGACGCAAGACGGCATGCAGGCGTACATTGATTACTTGAGATCGATCATGCGTTCGGGCCGTGCAGGGGTCCAGTAATGGGGATACGAGACGATATTGTCAGAAACGCTACGAGGGGGCTACTGCCCCGCGTGACAGGCGCGCCTTCAGGATTGCCTCCTCTGCCCCCCGCTCCTCCCGGTATTAATGCCACGGGTCGAGTTCCGGGTGCGGACCCCAACTTCGGGCCTACGGGGCGTATTTCGACACGCCAGCCGTCAGGACCAAACGCGGACGCTGACCCCCTTACCGGGCGTCTTACTATTGGTCAGGCTGATATAGATCGCGGCGGTACTCTCCAGAAAAACATGGAGTTTATTGCTAACCAGCCGGGATATGAGTGGCTACGAGACTTGCCTGCGGATGAGGCTGCCACGCTGTATAACGACTTCCAGCGTGAAAACATTAGCTTCGTGATGGACCGCCTGCCGTCTGAATTTCAAGATCGGGCGAAGCTGTGGTACACTGGGGCAAACAGGTTTTCTGACGAGGTAGCGCAGAGGTATGGATTACCTAGATCTTCGATGTCTGGCGTCATCGCTGCCCTGTCACCTCAGATGGATTGGTTCAAAAATGCTTCACTGGCAGAGCGTGTCGCGGACGCCGCGATAGCGAATAGAAACCATCCTTGGACTGCTGAGATGACGGCTGTGGCGGAGCGGTATCCGTCTTTCGTAAATGGCCGCAGGGGTCGTAACGCAGAGATATGGTCTCAGATCCAAGGAAAGTCATACGCCGATCTTGAGACGATTGAGCAGAAGGCCATGTGGGTCCGAGCGTTTGATGAGGCTATGAACCCTAAGACGTACCGGTCCCTGACGCCTGAAGGCGACCTCGGTAATTTTGTCTTAAAGCAAGACGGTCAACCAGCAGCCATTTCGTGGGGCGGTTTCGGGGATATTGAAAAAGCGATTACGTCTTTGGAAAGCGGAGGCGACTTCGGTGTTATATCTAACGCGATGGGTGGGCAGCATAAAGTCCGTAACTTCTTTAACAATATTGAAGTCCCCTTCAGTGACATGGGCGACATCACAGTAGATACGCACGCCATCGCGGTAGGAAACATGCGCCCTCTCGCGGGGAGCGATCCCCTGACCATACAAGGTCTGGGGGGTATGTTTAAAAGCACACCTACGGGTTCGATGGGTAATTACGGCCAGCAGGCGGATAATTATCGTGCTGTGGCTGCTGACCGAGGGCTTCTTCCGAGGGAGACGCAATCGATTACGTGGGAGGGCATACGCGGCCTGTTTACCAACAAATCCGCGCAGACAAAGCGCAATGTTGAAGGTATCTGGCAGGCGCACTCTAGGGGTGAACTGACACAGCAGCAGGCTCTGGATATGATCGAAGAGCAGGCAGGCGGTTTCAGTATGCCAAACTGGCTTTCAGAGCCTGACCCCAGACGGAGCATCGCCACAGGAGGTCGAACGATGTTTGGCCTCGGCGTAGGCGGCGGTTTGTTGGCACCCCAAGAGCAAGAAAGATCCCCCAGAAGAGGTCTGTTAGATGGCTTCTGACTTGCACCCTCGCATCCGAGCTAGGATGGAGGGCAGGTACAACGCCCTGCACCGCGCGTACACAGATACCGGCACTCTGTCTCCAGAAGCGTGGTCGGAGATGTCGTCTATCTACGAGCGGCTTTTGCCTACTATGGAGGCGGAGGCGGCGCAGTATGAGGCTGAGACCCAGCCTGCCATACGTGCGTACACTCCGACCACTCAGGAGGCGGTGGCGGGCTATATCGGGGACCGTCTGTCTGGCGTCCTGCCGAACTCGTCTTACCGCGTAGGTCACCGCGTCTCTAACTTACTGGATCTCCTCCCCGGCACGGGTACGCTCATGGCTGGAGATCAGGCACGGAGGGACTACAACGAAGGCAGCTACGGATCTGCCGCCCTGAACGCGGGTTTCGCGGCGCTAGACGCTCTGCCCTTTGTCGGGGCTGCTGCCAGAGCCATACCGTCTGATGCGATATATGCAGGACGATCACTGTTAGAGGGAGACCCTAGAGGGCTGCTTGAGGCAGTTTCGCCCACCCGTCCTCGTCAGAGCCTAAGCGCCATGAGGGCAGATAACCCCGGCGGTCGGCGGCTTGAGGGTAAAACCCCAGCCCAAGAGATTGCGCGTCTTCTGCGTGAGGGCCGCGCGTCAGAGGTGTCGGATGACCTGTACGCAGCCGCAGACCCGCAGGAACTGCACAGGCTCTATGAGACCGGAGCCACGGGCGCAGATATGCCTATGGATACGACGAGCCGGATGGCAAGGGCGGAAGAAGCGGGTTTTGATGCGGATACGCCGCTTTATCACGGGGGCGACGGGTTCGGGCTTGATGTGAATTTTAAGTATCCTGCACCCGTCTACGTAGCGGATGAGACTTTTGGAGCGAGCGAATATGCGTTAGACCGGGGCGGCGATGACGCACAAGTTGCCCCCTTGGTCGCGCGTATGGGTAAAATCGCAGACGGCGACGAAGTTCTGCGCGTGTGGGAAGACGTATCAGGAAGGTCGCGCGATGGGCTGGATTATCAGTTTGGCTGGGTGCCGTTAAATGACACTTATTCGGACCACACTTCGCAAGTTCACCAAGGTTTATTAGATCGGGGTTATGACACCGCTTACTTCGATGACGATTTTACGCCAGACGGCGAGGTTATTGAAAGTTACGCGCTGTTAAACCCAGTATCCAACATCCGCAGTCGCTTCGCCCGCTTTGACCCCCGCCTGTCCCACCTTCGCAACCTGTCCTCAGGCGTGGCGGGCGCTGGCGCGGTGGGCCTTGGTCTTCTATCCCAACAACCAAGCCAATCAGAAGTTGAGCAATATCTGGCCGAAAGGGGCCTGCTACAATGAGCCTGACGACGTACACTGAACTGAAAGCCGCCGTTGCCGACTGGCTCCTGCGGGACGATCTGACGTCGGTAATCCCGAGCTTCATATCGCTCGCGGAGGCGGACATGAACCGGACCTTGCGTCACTGGCGCATGGAGGCTTCTGTGTTTGCCTCCATGTCCGACCAGTTCTCACCCCTTCCGGCTGACTTCATTGAAGTGGCGCGGGTCACGGGGCCGAACTCAGAGCGCATCGAATTAGCTAGCCGGGGAGACATGCAGGACATGCGGAGCCGTTCCAGTGACACTTCTGGAACTCCGACCAGCTACGCCCTGACCAGCGGAAAGCTGGAGCTTTACCCCACGCCGTCTGCCAGTATGCAGATCACGTTGGAGTATGTAGCCCGGCCCCCGGCACTGTCGGACAGCAAAGCCACGAACTGGGTGATGACCTACCACCCAGACATCTACCTTTACGGCACCCTGATGCAGTCCGCTCCATACCTGAAGGACGACGAGCGCGTATCGATCTGGGGCGGAATGTACCAGAAGGCCCTGCAGGAAGCGAACACAGCGAGCCAGCAGGCGCGTTTTGCCGGGACTAACCCGCGCGTAAAAATTAGGAGCTACTGATGGCTGTATTTTCTTATTCTCTGCCCACAATCGGTGGATCTGAGGACACGTGGGGAACGGCCCTGAACGGGAACTGGACTGCTCTAGGGACATTCCTTGGCAGTCTGGACAGCACCGAACTGGCCGTTCTGGACGGCATTACGGCGTCCACGGCAGAACTCAACACACTGACGGGCATCACCGCCACCGTGACGGAGTTGAATTACACAGCCGGTGTCACCAGTGCGATCCAGACACAGCTCGACGCGAAAGAGGCTGCAGACGCTGAGATCCTCAAGGCGGACACCGACGACAACCTGACTGCCGGATACACCGCGACCGCAGCCGACGACGGCACGAAGTCCAGCGGCACATACACCCCGGCCCCTGCGGCCGGGAACCTGAAGCGGATCGTGAACGGCGGGGCGTTTACGCTCGCCGCGCCGACCGCGTCAGGCGACTACACCATCATCGTCCAAGTGACCAACAATGCCTCTGCGGGGGCGATCTCTACCTCTGGCTTCTCCAAGACGACGGGGACAGGGAACCTGACCACTACAGACGGCGACGATTTCTTCGCCTACATCACCAAGATCAACGGCTTCACGTCTCTGCTGATTGAGGCGCTTCAGTGACCTTTCCCTTTCCGATCTTCTCGGCGGCGTCACGCGTATCTGCCGCCGACATCTTCACCGCGATGGCGGCGAATGCGGGGTCGTATGCGTCGTCGCACCCCAGCAACTATTCCGGCGGCATGTACACCTTTAGTGACACGCAGACCTTTGATAATTCGCCGGAACAACCCACCGGCACCGACGTGTTCCGAAACGGGGATACGAGCGACAGTACATTCACTGCGGGCGCGCAAGCGGAGAGCCTTGGCCTGCCCGTCACCTCGGCTCTCGCGTGGCAGTCATCAAACACCGACGATGCTGCGCAAGACCCTAAGATCAACGGTGCCGCCGCCACAGCGGTCAACGCCTTCATGTATCAAACGTCGTCCACGTCGGATAACGGAAAGACCTACCGATCCTCATACCGGGTGTTTAAGGCTACGACACCACTGACGGCAAGCACGACGACTGCGAGCGTGGACTTTCAGGGCGGAAGCTCCGCCACACAACTCAACAACAAAGGCGGAATAATTCTCTTGCCGGGGAGTTGGGAGGCCGACTCGAGAAGCTCCGTGTTCGGCGCGACGGGAACCCTAACTATCCCCGGAGGAATGTTGGCGTTGGTCCTTATACAAGGCAACCCAAACACCTACGCAGACCTGCTCAATTTTGGAACGAACGCCAGCCTTACCTTTCTTCTGCACTACAACACTTGGTGGTATGATAATGTCCAAGTAGCGGTCATTGGGAACCTAACGGGGACCGACCAAGACATAACGTACTCTCTGGGCGCGGACAGGATTATCCTACCAAAAGCAGCATTCTTTAAGCTCGCGGGAGACTGACATGCTTGTCGAACTAAAACCGCCCCCCGGAGTGTTCTCTACCGGCACAGACCTAGAGAGCGAGGGACGGTGGCACGACGCGAGCCTCGTGCGCTGGAGAGACGGCAGCCTGCGCCCGGTCGGCGGGTGGGTCAGCCGGTTTGGGTCTGCGTCTTACGCCGCGCCCCCCAGAGGCATGCTTGCGTGGGAGGCTCTGGACGGAACCCGGTGGCTGGTGGCAGGTACGTACAACAAGCTGTACGCCACGACAGCCTCTGGGACGACGTCTGATATAACGCCCTCCGGCTTTTCTTCTGGAACGGAAGACGCGACTGTCAACACCGGCTACGGCGGCGGCCTTTACGGAACTGGCTTCTACGGACAGGCCCGGCAAGACGTCGGGAACTACGGAGAGGCCGCTACGTGGTCGCTCGACACGTGGGGCCAGTATCTTGTCGCCTGCTCGCAGTCGGACGGGAAGATCTACGAGTGGCAACTGAATGCGTCTACTGCCGCGCAGCAGATCGCAAACTCCCCCTCTAACTGCCTCGGCCTCGTCGTTACAGAAGACCGGTTCATCTTTGCGCTAGGCGCGAACGGAGACCCTCGAAAGATCGCGTGGTGCGACTTTGAGGACAACACCCTGTGGGCTGCCGCTTCCACTAATCAGGCGGGAGACACTACGCTCCAGACCAGCGGCCAGATCATGACGGGCATCCGCACGCAGGGCCAGACGCTTATCTTGACAGACCAAGACGCTCACCGGTCTACGTATATCGGCGCTCCCTTCATTCATCAGTTCGAGCGCGTCGGCTCCGCATGCGGGACTGTATCCAGAAAGGCCGTAGCAGATACCCCTGCCGGAGTATTCTGGATGGGCCAGAGAGGGTTCTTCAATTACGCGGGTGCGACTGTTCAAGAGGTTCCGTGTGCAGTCAGCGACCGCGTCTTTGAAGACGTAAACACGGCCCAGATCAGTAAGTCGTGGGCCGTGTCAAACGGCCAGTTCGGGGAGGTGTGGTTCTTCTACCCAAGCTCCTCCAGCACAGAGATCGACCGGTACGTCGTCTACGACTACAAGGAAAACCACTGGACCATAGGTTCACTAGACCGCACTTCCGGCGTAGACCGGGGCGTGTTCTCCAAGCCCCTGTGGGCGTCTTCCGCCGGAGAGGTCTACGATCATGAGACGGGCTACAACCACGGGTCTCAAGAAGTGTTTGCAGAGAGTGGACCCTTCAAGATAGGGGCCGGTGACAAGCTCGCTGTCGTCACAGATCTAATTCCAGACGAGCTGAACCTCGGCGACGTGACAACGTCTTTTAAGACCCGTCTGTACCCTAACTCCACGGAGACGACGCACGGCCCCTACAGTCACACGGAGCCTACCAGTGTACGCTTTCAAGGCAGGCAGATACGAATGCGCGTCTCGGGTGCTGTAAACGCGGCGTGGCGGGTGGGTAAGTACCGCTTTGAAGTCAAGCCCGGTAGCCGTCGATGAGCGTAGGTCTCCCGCCCCCATTTGGCCCGGACTGGAAAGTGTGGGCGCGGCAACTGTCCGCGTACTTGGCGCGCACGGCGTCAACGCTTCGTGGGTATACCGCAGACGCGTCTCCGTCCCAGAACGGCATCCTTCTCTGGGACGACGTCAACGGTTACCCGGTCGTGTCCAAGAACAACGAGTGGCGTCAAGTGGTTCTCGAAGGCGGGCATTACGCTGGTACGATCACGTCCGATGTCACCGCCGCGCTGGTCGATACCGCGTACCCGCTGACATTTACAGCCTCTTTGTCAGACGGCATTACGAACGGCACCCCGGCGTCACGCATCGTCTTCGAAGAAGGCGGTCACTACATGGTGTCGTTTTCGGCGCAGATCAGTTCTACATCCGGGTCAACTGTGCTGT
>Ga0255040_10000045_pt1 | contig 24043 bp, 24 predicted proteins | sample BC1_12_2_MG_FD_181711 | JGI IMG/M metagenome (GOLD analysis project Ga0255040, IMG submission 181711) | Seawater microbial communities from Strait of Georgia, British Columbia, Canada - BC1_12_2 | ecosystem: Environmental > Aquatic > Marine > Strait | place: Canada: British Columbia | collected... | reverse complement strand
GTTAGGCTCTAAGTCTTTGTTAGCTAAAGCGGCTAGTGCTAGTGGGCAATCAGGCGTTCCAAAAGGATTTACATTTAGCGGCAATGTTGGTGGTGCGCGCAATGGCGGATTAATGGGTGGAGGCGCAAGGCCGTCTTATACAAGAAGTCAAACCTCTAACATTTCGACTAAAGAGAAATAATCAATATGAAACTCCCAAAAGAGATAGGTTCTTTAGAAGATTTAAAAGCAAGAGAGTCGCAAGCGTTTTCTAAAATGGCGTCTTGGTATGATTTGCTAGATGATGCTTATGAGTATTTTTTGCCTAACAGAAATTTATTTGACTCATCGTCTTCCGGCTCAAAAAAGATGGATCGTATCTTTGACTCTACTGCTATCGAAGCTATCCAACAAGGAGCGAGCAAGCTACAAGAAAACATTGCTCCTATCTGGAGTAACTGGGCAACCTTTGCTCCTTCTCTCAGCGTTATAAAGGCATTAGAGTCAGGCGAGTTTGATGTATCTGAAGAAGAGGTTAGACAAAATTTAGAAAATCAAGCTGATATTGTTTTTGATTACATTAATCGCTCTAACTTTGCCACACAGTTCTTTGAGCACGCTCTTGATCTCTTAGTAGGTACAGGTACTCTACGGATTGATGAGACTGACAGTACTGATATGCCATTAGTGTTTAATGCTATTCCGCAAAAAGGTATTGCGTTTGAGGAAGGCCCATACGGTTCTATCGAAACACACTGGCGTAGGTTTAATGTTAAGGCAAGAAATCTGAAAAGACAATGGAGAGGGTTTAAGCCCTCAGAAAACGTACAAAGTCTTATCCAAAACCAACCTGATGCAGAAGTAGAAGTAAGCGAAGGTGTAGTTTATGTTCCTAAAACTGAAACTTACTATGGATGTGTGTGGGTTAAGGGAGAAGACCGTATAAGTTGGAAAGAAGATTTTGGTAATTCAAGCCCTTGGGTTACTGGCCGTTACTCTAAAGTCTCAGGAGAGATACGTGGTCGTGGCCCTGCTATTCAAGCACTACCTGATGTACGCTCTCTAAATAAAGTAAAAGAATTTGTCTTACAGAAAGCCGCTATTGATCTATCAGGTATGTACACTGCTACTGATGATGGCGTGACTAACCCCTACAATATAGTTATAAGCCCGGGGGTTGTTATTCCAGTTGGTTCTAATAACTCATCTAATCCTTCAATTCAAAGATTAGACACTGGTGCTAACCTTGCATTGGCGCAATTTGAAATGCAAGACTTGCAGATGTCCATTAAACGAGCATTGTTTAACGATTTGCGCGATCCTAGTGGCGCTGTGCGTTCTGCGACAGAAGTGGCTATTGAGTCAAGAGAACTTGCTAAAAGAATTGGTAGTGCTTTTGGTCGGTTACAAACAGAAGTTCTTGTTCCTATTCTCAAGCGTGTTGTTCACATTTTAACTCGAAGAGGTATTTTACAGCCTATTCAATTAGATGGTCGTGACATAGAGATTAAATTCTTATCACCTTTGGCTAAAGCGCAAGATGCTGAAGACATTATCAATGTTCAACAGGCTGTTCAGTTTGTCCTACAAAATGCAGGGCCAGATCAAGCTAAGATTGGCTTTAAACAAGAAGACTTTGGAACATGGGTAGCGGCTAAGACAGGAATGCCTGCTGAATTAGTCAGAACACCTACTGAGAAGGCGCAAGTGATACAAGCAGGAGCAGAAGCGGCTCAAGCAGGAATAAAACCATCACAAGCACCGATGCCTGTTCAATGAGTTGGTCAAATATTGATCAACTTGCTGACTCAGAAGTTGCAAAAAAACAAGCAGAACTACGCAAGCGTAACGCTAATGATTTAGCTAAAGCGTATCATAGGGTCTTTACAACTGACGATGGAGCGCGTATCTTAGCAGACCTGACCAGAAGGTTTGTCTATGATAATGATACTTCTTTTGGTGCAGAAAATATTAATTATGAAGCCGCCTACCACAATGGAGAGGCCGGAGTAATTAAGTTTTTAATCAATCAAATGAAGCAAGCTGAAATCAAATAAGGATTACATTATGTCAGAAGAACAAGCCGCTGAACAAAGCGATACCTTGTTAGATAGTGCCGAACCTACTCTCGCAGAAGGCGAATATTATTTAACTGACGGTATTAAAGGAACTGGTGAAGTACCTGAATGGTTAGACACAAAGTATAAATCTGTAGCAGATCAAGCTAAAGGTTATTCTGAACTGTCTAAGAAGTTTGGAGGATTCAAGGGTTCGCCTAAAGATGGTTACACACCCCCAGAAGGAATTGAGAGTGATGATGCCTTGTATCAAGAGTTAGAGGCATTTGCTACCAAGACTAATATGAGTGCTGATGCATTTGGAGAAGCATGGGAATTGTTATCTGCCCAAGACTATGCCGCACAAGCTGTAGATCAAGAAGAAGAGTTGTCTAAGCTAGGCGATAACGCGCAGGAAAGAATTAAGACTGTTGAAGGGTTTATGAAAAACAACCTTGATGCAGATACTTACGAGCAAGCTAGAGGTCTAGTGACTACCGCTGATACTATTGCATTGGTAGAAATGTTGGTACAAGCAACTGCTCCTGCTAAACTGCCAATGGAGGGAGGTCATAACCCTCAAGGTCTATCTTGGGAAGCTATCGAGACAGAGATGTTTAAGAAAGACGAGCAAGGAAACCTTCTTAGAAGTACCAATATCGACCATGAGCGCAAAATTCAAAAGATGATGCAAGCGTGGGGTGGTACAGGTAATTGATTAATATAGGGTAAAAGGTGTATAATCAAGACACTGGATACCCTTTCCCCAAAGGCCCAGTAAATTTAGGTTGAATGCTGACCATTTTTACTGGGTACTCAGCAAAAAACCTTGAAAACTTTTTTTATTACTCTTTTTCGAGGAAACTATTATGAGTGCTAATCTATCATCCGTAGCGTCGATTGAATTTGACAGTATGGTCAAACACGCCTACGCACAAAAAGGGCTTCTAAAGCCTGCTGTAACAATCCGTAACAATGTAGTTGGTGACAGCTACAAATTCCGTAACATGGGCAAAGGACTTGCCAACCAGAAAACTACTTCTGCTGATGTTGTTCCTATGGGCGTTGCTTATGACTTTAAAGTAGCAACTCTCGCTAACTGGAATGCTCCAGAGTACACTGACATCTTTGATGCCGCTGAAGTAAACTTTGATGAGAAGCAAGAATTAGCAGACACTATTGCAGGCGCACTTGGTCGTCGTAGTGATCAGCTAGTAATTGATGCATTGGATGCCGCTACTCCTACTACTATCGCTCATGGCGGTTTGGCGTTGACTATGGCTAAGGTCATTGACGCGCAAGTAGCATTACGTGGAAAAGGTGTTCCTAACTCTAACTTGTTTGCCGCTGTAAACAGTGCAGGACTTGGTGGTCTTTTGAAGGACGAGAAAGCTACTTCTGCTGATTACCAGACTGTTAAGGCACTTGTTAGTGGAGACGTAAACAGCCTAGCAGGATTTAACTTTATCATTCTTGATGATCGTGCTGAAGGTGGTTTGACTGTTACGACTAACACTGTTGATTCGTATTTCTTCAATCGTGAATCTGTTGGACTTGCTATTGGTATTGACATGAAGACCTCTGTTGATTGGGTTCCACAGAAGACTTCTTGGCTTTGCAACGGTATGTTGAAAGCAGGCGCGGTTGTTCGTGATGCAGACGGTATCGTTAAGGTTGAGTACAAAGATAACGTATAAGTTATCAATGCGTAAACTGAATGGGGGGTTCGTCCCCCCTTTCTTTCACATAAAGGTCTATTATGGCAAGCAAACTCCAACTTATATCTAATGCTTTAATTTTAATTGGTGATTTGCCTATTACCTCTCTTACAGGCAACACTCGCGCTCAAACTGTTGCTAATAATTTGTATGATAATATTGTACAAAACGAATTAACTAAATACCGTTGGGGCTTTGCTAAAAAGAAAGCGCAATTAAATTTAACGGTAGGCACTCCTGTAGGCAATGAGTGGCAAAATATTTATCAGCTTCCTTCTGATATGCTATTTCTTATTAAAATTAATCCTTCAGTTCCTTATGCTATTTATGGCGATAAGCTATATACAAATACATCAGCAGATTTGTATGCTGATTACATCTACAATGTTCCTGAAAATGAATGGCCTGTATACTTTAGTAAGATGATTGAGTATGCACTTGCTATGGACTTTGCTCCTTCTATTAGAGACAGTGCCGCATCTATGGATGCTAATGCAAGTCAATATTTAAATGCTTCTCGCATGGCTCGGTTTACTGATTCACAACAATATCCTACTGTTCCTATTGCGGATAGACCCTTTATTAATGTAAGGTTTTAGTTATGGCAAAGTCGAAGTTTCTACAAAGTTCTTTTGTAAGCGGAGAGTTGTCACCATTACTTAAAGGCCGAGTTGATCTTGAACAATACTATCAAGGCATGGAAACTGCTGAGAATGTTCTTATCGTCCCACAAGGAGGGTTAAAGCGTAGAGCAGGCACACAGCACATAGATACCGCAGAAAACGTAATGGCTCCATTTTTGTCAGCAGGGCTAGAACAACAATTTAGCTTTGTTGTTACTACTGGACTCCCTGTTGTTGGGCAAGAATATACTAATAATTCAGCAACATTTACAGTAACTTCTTTTACTGGTTCAGGGCTTCCATATACTGCTTATGCAGAAAGAACAGCAGGGACAAATGATCCTACTGCTACTGGAACGCTTGATTCTGTTAACAATGTTTATCCTAATCTAATCTACACTTCTTTTCAAACTTTTGTTATTACCATGCCTGAAGGTGGAGTAGCGCAAAATATAAATGATTTTAACCCTGCAACAATAGGCACAACTACTACTAATATTGGAATTTTAGGAACAGGCAGTGAAGCAGATTATGTCGTTGCTTTTTACAACATTGCAGGAACATCTAGTCTTGGTAAAGTTGTAGATGTAAATAATATACAATTAACTGGCACTGGGTCAGCCGTTTTTAAATTACAAGCGTCTACAGATAATGTTACTTGGTCTACTCGTGAAGCTATGACTATAACAGAAAACGCTCAGACGTTTAGAGTTAGAATGCCTGATGATGTAGATTATAAATATTTTCGTATAGTACGAACAGGCGATACTGGAGACTTAGGCTCTTTAAAAATACAGTTAAGTGAGTTTAATGTTTTCTATTTTACTGCAATTCGATCTGATGTTAAAACTTTTGACTTTAGTATTGAAACAAATAAACATTATCTTTGTGTGTTAACTGGTGGAGAAGAAACTACGCCATCTTACGGTAATTTATCTCTTTATTTTGTTTCTAATAAAACTGGCAATATTACATCTTCAGCAAGACTAGCCGTTCCTATTCGCTCGTCAGAAGTATCTACTGTTCGTGATGTGCAAACCGAAAATGTCATGTTAATGTTCCATGAGGATCATCATCCTAAAAGAATTATTAATACAGGTCTTAATGTATTTACTATTGACGACATTCCTTTTCTTAATGTGCCTCAGTACGATTATGATGATGCGTCTAGTCCTACGCCTACTTCCTACGTAACAACAATGACGTTAAATCATTTTGATGCAGGCGATAGATTTCAGATAGATGTCGAAGGCGTGTTAAGTAAAAACATAACAGTAACAGAAAGCGCATCATCAACTGCCGCAAACATACAGAAAAACGTACAAGAAATGCCTATTTTTGGTGATACAGGTATTACAGTTACAGGCGGTAATACTATATTTACAATCACGGTTGGTGGTGAGTCTGCTAAATCTTTTGAGTTATGGTCTGGTTTTGCAACATCAGAAATAGGCGGCACTAATAATGAAATATCGTTTGCTTTAAATACTCAAGGAGTTCCTAGAAAAGAAGACGTATGGTCTGCTACTAGAGGGTATCCTAAGACTGCCGCATTCTATGCAGGAAGGTTATGGCTAGGTGGTACAAAGTCTAAGCTACAGAGTTTGTTTGCATCTAGGTCTGGCTCGTTCTTTGATTTCTACACAGAAGAAGGTGATGATGACGAGGGTATCTTTACAACCATATCTTCAAGACAGCTAACAGAGATTATCGACATTAACCCTGATCGTGGCCTACAGGTGTTTACAGCAGGAGCAGAGTTTATTGTTAGAGGTAATACTCCGTCTGACATTACTATTGAAGCTCAAACACAGCATGGAGCATCGTTCTTAGAAGTTAAGTCTGTAGATGGTGCAACATTGTTTGTAGATCAAAACGGTAGAACATTACGATCTTATTTATATAACTACAATGAAGATGCTTATAACAGTACGGACATATCTGTATTATCTTCTCAGCTAATTGACGATCCATTAGATTTAGGCGTATTAACTGGATCGTTATCTGAGGATGCTAACTGGGTATTTATTGTTAACCAAGATGGTACTGCGGCAATCCTCAATACTTTACGCACACAAGACATTAATGGATTTACAAAATGGATTAATGGAGATACGCAAACAGATTATCCATTAAAGATTGTTTCTGTATCTGTAGTAAATAACGATTTATTTTTAGTAAACAAAAGAACTACTGCATCAGATACTACCTATACAATAGAAAAATGGAATTTTGATTATTTATTAGATTCATCTGTGAAGCTAGAAACTAGTCAAAGTATACAGGGCAATAACTTGTATTTAGCTTCGAATCATTTAGACGGAGAAACAGTTAGTGTTGTAGCTAGAGGAACAAATCTTCCTCAAAGAGTAGTGCAGACTGATCCTGCTTCTGGATACATTATTTTAACTGATTCAGAAAAAACATTTATTTTGGCGCAAGACCCCTCTGGCGGTGTCATTGATGTAGAGGTAGGTTACAACTTTACGCCTAAACTTGTAGGTATGCCTTTAAATACCAATTCAAACAGAATTGCAGGGCAAAACCAAATGCGAGAAAAGAAAATAACTCGTATGAATTTAAGAGTCTACAAAAGTTCTGGTGTGTATATTGATGGTAATGCTGTTCCTATTAGACAGTTTGGAGATGCGGCAGATACACCATTAGATTCCAATCTTCCTGAACAAACTGGTATTATACAGGATAACAATGGTGGTAATGGATGGGGAATAGAAGTACAGCCTGAGATTACTATTCCTAATCCTACGCCATTCCATATTCAGGCTATTGAATACGAGGTAGAATCATCTTAAATCAATTAGCAAAGCAAGATGAGATATTAAAACTACAGTCATTAATGTTAAAAGGTGACACTGTAGAGTTAGAAACTAAGCATCATTTTAGTGATGGCTTATATGCAAGAGAGTTGTTTATCCCTGCCGGAGTATGTTTAGTAGGAGCGTTACACAAAACGACTCACTTGTACATGGTAGTAAAGGGTAGATGTAAGGTGTCTAGCCAATTTGGTAACTTGGATATAGAGGCTCCGTTTATGGGAGAGACTATTCCGCAAACTAAGCGTGTTATATACGCTGAAACAGACTGTGTATGGATTACATATCACCCTACACACTTAACTGATATAGACGAGATAGAAGCGGCTTTGTTAGAGCCAGAGGATATTTAGATGAGTTTTGCAATAGTGGCTAGTTTAATGGCGGTAGGCACAACAGTAAGTGCTTATGGTCAAGTACAAGCTGGTAAGGCGGCAGAAGAACAAGCGATAGAGCAAGCTAGGCAAGAAAAGATTGCCGCTGAGGGTCGTGAATTACAAAGACGACAAGAATTGAACAAAGCCCTTGCATCTAATGTTGTAGGAATGTCTACTTCTGGTATGACTGGAGAAGGAACCCCTGCTAGTATTGCTTTAGAAAGCGCCAAACAAGTAGGCGCAAGCGAAGGAATGATAGGGCTGTCTGAAAAATTAAGACGCAGACAAATAAGAATGCAAGGAAAAATGGCTAAAGGAACTGCTTACACTCGAGCTACATCTACTTTGCTTAAAAGTGCGGCTGATGCTTATGGTGGATTTCAAACCTATCAGGCAAACAAGGACTCATAATGGCTAAACGACCTAGACAACAACGTATTCTATCTTATGGAGAGTTCCGCCCTACAGGGGTAGATGACTCTGCGGCTAGGCGTATGCAGGCTTTAGCAGGCTTAGGTGAGACTGTAGCAGGCGTTGCTGAACAGTTTGGAAGGGCTAAGGCAGAACGTGAGGCTCCTGAACAAGCACAGCAAGCTGTAGAAGAGGCTGTTACTGTTGATCCAGAGACAGGTGAAAAAGTATTCGGTGCGGTTCCTACTCGTAGAGGGTGGGGGTCTGAGGGGTTTAATCGTACTGCGGTCAATGCTTATCTGTCAGAAGTAAGTATGGATGCAGATGCAAAGTTTATAGAGTTACAAAAAGCTTTTAAGGACGATCCGGCAGGATTTGCTTCTAGTGCTGAAGCATACCGTGACGCGACTATTAAAGGGTTGCCTGCTGATGCTCAGATTAAAGCTAATGAAGTATTAACAAATCGTATACTTTCTACTGAACAAAAAATAAACACAGAGTTTTTACGAGAAGCTAATAATAAAAACATTAATACATTAAATAATTCCATTGATGTTGGCTTAATAAACATTGCTAACTTGGCTAGAGAAGGTGATTTAGAGTTAGCTAATTCTGAAGCAGAAATGCTACAACTTACTATGGATGCACTGGCTGAAGCTAGTCCGAGGTATGCAAGCATTGTAAGCGAACAAAAAAGAAAGCTAAAAAATAAAATTTATGAGCAAACGCAATTATCTAAAATAGATGCAATTAGTGAAGAGCAGGGCATTCCTGCGGCTATGTCTGCATTAGATGATTTGCTTAAAAAGCCTATGCCGCAAGGGTATTCGCAAGAGGAATTGCGCGCATTTGAAATAAGCACACAACAAGATTTAAATAGACAAAACTCTCGATTGCAAGCAACTAAAACAGTGGCAACAAACGAAGCTACTGCAAAAGTGCAAGATTATATAACTGCTAGAACTTTAGGCCAGCCTATTAAAGAGCAAGAAAGAGCAAGTGTATATGAAATTGCTAAAGGGACTCCGCTAGAGGAGAAGTTATTTTTAGCTGATGAAATAGGAATCTTTGCTACTGCCTCATTACAGGCTAGAAATGAAATGCTTGATGCCGCCAGAACAGGTGGTTTAGATCGTGCTGATGCCTACAAAGCTATGTTAGTAGCTAATGCAGATATTAACAGGCAAGCTAGAGAAGACGGAATAAGTATGTTTGTTGCACAAGGATTAGGTGAACCAATAGCATTTGATCCTTTAGCAGAAGATTTTGATAGTCCTGAAAATCAAGAAGCATTTGCTCAAAGACAAAAACAGGCTAAATTAGCCTCCGAGCATTATGGAGTTTCAGTGTCACCGCTTACTGATAATGAGGCCAGTGCATTAAGTAACACTATTACGCAAATGACTCCTGCTGAAAAAGTAGAATTAGTTAATGTATTTGGCAGTAACTCTGCTTTATGGGGTCAAATTGCACCTAAACAACAGGGTGTATTTGCACAGGCCGCGGCAAGTGGCGATAAAGATGTTCAAAATACTATATTTAAAGGACAGGATTTACTAGCTAACAAATTAGTGGCTACGTTAAAAGCAAATGATGGGTATATGTCAGACTTTAATGATATTGTTGGTACTGTTTATGGCCCGAATGATAAGCGAGATACCCTTGATGCGGCTCTTAACTACTACTACGGCTCTTTAGACATTGGAGAAGATCAATATAACCCCTCTAAGTTTAAAGCGGCTGTACAGGCTGTTACAGGCGGTGTAGAAAAGATACGAGGATATGATACACAGTTGGTAAGAGGCGTTACTGCTAATGAATTAGACCTTTACTTTTCTACTTTCACTGTTTCAGATTTAGAAAAAGCAGGTATTAAAAGCACAATAATTACAAAAGATAAAATGATTCCTGTAGGAAGGTCAGCTTTTGAGGCAGGAGCGCGTTCTGAATCCAAAACAATTTCTAATAATCTAACTTTAAATGCTATTCATAATGGCAGAATTAAAGCTATTGAAGGGCAAGGTAATTACCACGTTTATGATGATGCTGGGATTGCTATTTATGGGGAAGACGGTGCGCCAATAATATTTAATGTAACACAACAAAAAATTACAGATGCTGCTAATCGTGTTGAAGAAACAGCAATAGAGCAAGCAGGGTCGTACGAACAGTATAAACGCAAAAAATTCATGACACCTATATTGCAACGAGATTTATAATGCCTATTCTTTCTAATCAAGATCAGCGCGATTATTATCAAAATTTGCGTGGCCCACAAGAGTTTCGTGAAGACCCTACTTTTTTTGAAACTATGGGTTCAGCGTTTGGTTTTGTCATAGACGAAGAGTTATCTGTTTCTAGTTTGTTAAATCGTCAGGGATATGACGACAGAAATGAACAAATATTTAAAATGTCTAGCGAAGGGTTTGATTTAAAGCCTTATACGGACATTACTGGTGAGATTGATTACGATAGAATATCTGAAGACACAGGCTTAATAAGAACTAATCGTGAATTATACGACGAGCGCACAAAAATACTACGCAAGCGCAGAGAAGAAAACCAAGATGTTATAGAGCGTGGCAATGGATTTGCACAGTTTTTAGGAAGCATGGGTGGTTATATGCTTGATCCTATTAACGTAGCTACTATGGCTATAGGTGTAGGTACTGCTTACAAAGGGATGAGTACATTAAGCCAAGCATTAATGACAGGCAGGAACACAGCCGCTATTGCCTTAGCCTCTGAGTCTGCTATTCAACCACTGGTATACAAGCACAAGCACGACATTAATTCACCATACGAGTTTAACGATGCTCTTATGGCTATTGGCACTACAGCAATAGGTGCAGGGCTTCTTGGTGGGGCAATGGGTGGGATTTCTGGATACTTTAGAAACCTTTCTAAGAATGCGTCAGAGTTTGTTGGGCCTCCTAAGCCGACTAGTGATATAAAAATGCAACCTATTTTCATTAATAATTATAAATTAGATTCTGATGGGATGCTAGATGTTGCAGATTTAACTTCAAAACTACCGCCTGTCCCAGAAAATTACATAAGGCTTTATAAAGGAGATAGTCCTACAGCAACTTTTGATGATGTATTTCGTAGAGACATATTAAAAGATTTTGCACCAAAAAAAGGAAGTGGAAGATACTGGACTGATGACCTAGCTACAGCAGATTTTTACAGAGAAGCATACGATATTTATGGTGATGCAAGGTTGTCTTATGTAGATGTAACAAAATCTCAAGCTGACTCTATTAAAGTAGACGATGGTTATTTATTAGATTTTCCTAAAACCAAATTAACTCCAGAGCAAGAATCAATAAACATTTTAGATAGGATGGGTACACAACTAGCTGAACAAAAAGCGGCCTTGCCTCCTAGAATAGAAGATAAGATTCTACAAGAATACGATAATTTTCAAGCAGGGCAATATTCAAAGTTAGAAGATGCTAGGGATGCAAATATTCTTACTCTTGAAAAAGATATTGCTAAAATAGAAAAAGAAAATATTACGTTAGCTAGATGGATTGCTAAAGAAGGCGGTTTAAATAAGGAAAGATGGGCGCGTGAAGGAATTGACATTGCAGATATGAAAGCAATGAAGGGAGGACAAAAGCCTGTCTTCCGTGTAAAGGGTGGTTACGACCCTGATATGTTAGCTGAACGACTGCGCGAGTCTGGTGCTACAGAAATGCAAATGAATGATGCTATTGATTTAGTTGAAGATATGGTTAGAAACCCTAAAATGTTTCGTGACCCTACTGTGCAAAGACAAATTGATGAAATAGAACAAAATATAAACGCATTGCGTGACGACAACACTGTATTAGAAGAATACTATGGGCAAGTAATTAGAAGTAATGTCGAAAAAGACATGGAGTTATTATCCCAAAATAAATCATTTGAAAACGCCATGAATAAGCCAACAATAGCGTATGATGATTATGTTGTTAGTCAGTTGCCTCCTGCTCCAAAAGCAACTAAAACAGGATTACAAAGAGAGCAGTTAGACTCTGAAGGATTAGCGTCTAATTATGATAGAGATATTGCAAACTTTGAAGCGCAAGAAGTTAGGCGTGTTGTAGTAGATGGCAAGTTAGTGGACGCTGATGAATATATGAAATCATTAGATGATCAGATAGAAGGAATTGAATCAGTGAGGGTATGTGCGCTTGGCTAAATCACCTAAACAATTAGATCCACTTCACGGTAAATATAGCAAATGTATTGATGTTGCTGTGCAAGGTGGGAAAATATCTAAATCAATGGGCCAAGAGATTTTAAAAGCTGATAGCCCAGAAGATGCCATATCTAATTTAGTTAAGAATATATCGCGCGAAAAGCGAGAAAAAGCTATTCAGTCTATTCGCATCGCAGAAGACTTTGACCTTATTAAAAACCATCCGTCAGGTAATCCAATGACAGGATTAATGTCCTTGATGGTAAAAGACATTACAGGTAAAGCCAGTTATCTCAATGTAGATATGTTGGGCAAGTCTTATACAAAAAAGTATATGGCTAAGTGGGCTGATTCTTTGTCTATGTTTAGAACAAGAATGTTTGGGCTGTCGCAAGACGAAGAAAGTATACATAAGTTTATTGGCAGTGTTTATGGCAAAAATACTGGTGACGCAAACATAGATAAAGCGGCAAAAGATTGGCTTGAGATTGTTGATGATGCGAGAAATGACTTTAATGGCATGGGTGGTAGCATCTCTAAGAATGAAAAATTCTTGTTGCCTCAAGCGCACGATATGAGAACTGTGCGTAATGCAGGGTTTACAGAGTGGCGAGCATTTATTATAAACAAGTTAGACCGAAGCCAAATGTTAGATGATAAAGGACGAGTATTGTCTGATAACAATTTTGAAGATGCTCTTAAATATGTATATGAAACCATATCAACAGGTGGATTAAACAAAGCTAAAGACTTTACTATTCGTAACTTAGGCACAAAGTTATCACGCAAAGGCTCTGAAAAAAGGTTTTTGTTTTTTAAAGATGCAGAATCATGGATTGACTACCAGAACACGTTTGGCAAAGGCGACATTCTTACTACGCTAACAGACCATCTTCAGGCTATGGGTAATGATACGGCTTTAATGCGCGTATTTGGTACTAACCCAAAACAAACATTCGAAATCTTAAAAACAGAAGCAGAAAAATTAGAGATTGCAAAAGGAAAAGTAGTTAAAGATCGAACTAAGTCTATGTTAAATGCTGTCTATAAAACAATTAGCGGTGATATTAATAACGGTGAATTAGTTACTTTAGCTGATGGTATGCAGTTTATAAGAAACATACAAGTAGCGTCTAAACTGGGTGGAGCAACACTATCCTCTGTGACTGATTTAGCAACTACAACATTAACTGCTAATTATAATAAAATTCCTGTTGCAAAAGTGTTTGCTAGGCAAATGAAATTAATGAATCCTGCTAATGAACAAGATAGGATTTTTGCGGCTAGAATGGGATTAATATTTGATGGATGGTTTGGTCGCGCTCATTCTGCAAATAGGTTTTCTGATACTTATGGAACTGGTGCTAGTGCTAAAACTGCTGAAGCTGTATTACGTTTTTCAGGCTTAGAGGCGTGGACTGAATCAGGGCGTAAAGCATTTGGGATGGAGTTTTCAGCAATGCTGTCTGATAACTTTAGCAAAACGTTTGATGAACTAGATCCTGTAATACAAGGTGCTTTTAAAAACTATCAAATTACAAAAGCAGATTGGGACAATTTTAGGACAACCAAACCATTAGATTTAAAAGGTTCTAAATTTGCTGACTTAACTAAAGATGAAAGCATGAAGTTTCATTCTATGATTTTGTCAGAAACAGATTATGCAGTGCCTACTCCTGATGCGCGAGTAAGAGCAATAACTACAGGCGGTACAGAAAGGGGCACGATGTGGGGTCAGGTAGCACGTTCAGCAATGATGATTAAATCATTTGCTATTACCATATCAACAACTCATTTATATCGTGGTGCCACACAAGCAACAACAGGCGGCAAGATGATGTATTTAGGCTCATTTGCTACTGCCACAACCTTAATGGGTGCTTTTGCATTACAAATAAAAGACCTTGCGGCAGGACGGAATCCAAGACCTATGGATGATCCAGAAGATTGGGTAACGGCTTTTGTGCAGGGAGGATCAGGTAGTTTATTGGCTGATTATGTAGTATCTGATGTTAATAAATATGGTCGAGGATTTGTTGAGACATTGTTAGGCCCAATGGCAGGACTTACTAATGACACTTACAAGTTTACAGTAGGAAATATTAGAGAAGCTATTATAGGTGATGAGACAAATGTTCTTGGAGAAGGCGCTAAGTTTCTAAAAGACATTACCCCTGATCCTTGGCAAATACAGTTATTTACAAACTCTATGTTTGATAATGTACGTTTAATGGCTGACCCAAGCTATCAGTCTGCATTAAATAGAGTTAGATCAAAACGATATAAAGAGTATGGGCAAGATTATTGGTGGGAGCCTGCGGAAACTCCGATGGAAGTTTTGGAAGATTTATAACCCCTTAAATAGTATAATTGGCAAAACCTATGAGGCCATAAATGACAGTCACAGCGAATACAACTAGAAACGATTACTTAGCCGGAAATAACCAGAATGTGTACAACTATACGTTCCAGTTAAATGATGCCGCTGATGTTACTGTTATACTTAATGGCGTAATACAAACGCTAAACGTACACTATACCGTACAAGATTTAGGCGTAGGTACTGGCGGTACCATTACATTCACATTAGTAGATTCTAATAACGACCCTATCTTCCCTACACAGGGACAGCAAATAAATATCTTAATGACAATGGAGTTAGATCGAGATACTGCATATCAACCTAATGGTGCGTTTTTATCTTCAGATGTTAATAATGATTATGATAGGTTATGGCTTGCCGCAAACCAACAACAAACGGCTATTAATCGCTCGCTAAGGCTACAGGATCAAGACGCTACTTCAGGTAGTATGGAACTCCCACTTAAAGCAAGTAGGCTTAATAGGATGCTTGCATTTGATTCTGTTACTGGTGAGCCAATCGCAGGGCCAGATATTACGTCTGTTACTGAAGGGTTAACTTTATCTGCTACTTTGATTAATGGGAATAATACTAATGGCAATGATGTTATTTTCAATGACAACGATAAGGCTAAATTTGGCACAGGATCGGATTTAGAAATATACCATGATGGTAACAATTCCGTTATTAAAGATTCTGGTACTGGCATTTTAAAGTATACAAGTAATTATAGTACTTTAGCCGGAGTAGTCTTTGAAATTGAGAATACGGATTCTACAAATTTATCAGGATCATTTATTCATTTTAAAGATAGTTATGGCGTAACTCCTGCCAAAATAGGCTCTTATGCAAACGCATTTTATATTTTAAATAGTTCTGATGAAAGAATGCTGACAACTACTAATAGTGGAGCTATAGAATTATATTATGCGAATGATGAAAAACTAGCCACAACTTCTACTGGTGTAGATGTTACTGGAGAAATTACTGTTTCTGGAGATGTAGACGGACGAGATATTGCTACTGACGGAGTTAAGTTAGATAGTATTGAAGTCTCCGCAGATGTAACGGACACTGAAAGTGTCACAGCGGCAGGCGCATTGATGGATTCTGAGGTAACTAACCTTTCAGAAGTTAAAGCGTTTTCTTCAGCAGATTACGCTACAGCGGCACAAGGTGCTAATGCTGACGCGGCACTTCCTAAAACTGGTGGAACACTGACAGGCGATTTAAACTTTGGTGATAATGTCAAAGCTAAATTTGGCGGTGGAGGCGATTTAGAAATCTACCACAACGGAAGCAACTCTATAATCAAAGACAGTGGAGATGGAATATTACGATACACCAGTAGCAACTCAACAAATCAAGGCGTTGTTCTTGAAGTTGAGAATACAGACAGTACCAATCTATCAGGCTCATTTATACATTTTAAAGACAGCCTTGGTATAACGCCTGCTAAGATAGGTGCGCTTGCTAATGAAATGTACTTAATGCGCGGTAGTAATAATGACCGCATATTAGTTACAAACAACAGTGCAGTAGAACTCTACCATTCAGATGATAAAAAGTTTGAAACTAACAGTTCTGGTGCAAGCATATCGGGTGATATTGCTGTTACAGGTACAGTAGATGGCCGTGATGTTGCTACTGATGGAACTAAGCTAGACGGCATAGACGCTTACGCAGATGTCACTGATGCTACAAATGTAGCGGCCGCAGGTGCTTTGATGGACAGTGAGGTAACTAATCTTGCTCAAGTTAAGGCGTTTGACTCGTCAGACTATGCTACATCGACACAAGGCACTACTGCTGATAATGCACTTCCAAAGTCAGGAGGGACACTTACAGGCAATTTAAATTTAGGTGATAACATTAAGGCGCAGTTTGGCGCGTCTAATGACCTTCAAATTTACCATGATAGTACAAACTCTATAATTAAAGACTCAGGCACAGGAATTTTACGTTATACAAGTAGTAACGCTACTCAAGCAGGGGTTGTATTTGAAATAGAAAATACAGACAGTACTAATCTGTCAGGTTCGTTCATACACTTTAAAGACTCTTTAGGCATTACTCCTGCTAAAGTTGGTGCTTATGCTAATGAACTTTATATTATGCGCGGCAGTAATGACAATAGAATTATTACTACTAATACTGATGCTGTAGAACTTTATTATGCTGATGATGAAAAACTAACTACTACAAGTTCAGGTATAGATGTTACTGGTACTGTTAAGTTTGATGGCTTAGAAGGAACTAACTCAGTCAATATAACTCAGGTATTAGATGAAGACAGCATGACATCTGATAGCGCGACTTCATTATCAACACAGCAGTCTATTAAATCTTATGTAGATACAGCCATAGCAGGCGTTCCTCAAGGAGACATTACAGGCGTTACAGCAGGAACTAATCTTTCTGGTGGCGGTACAACTGGAAGCGTTAATCTTGATTTAGAAAATAATATTAGCTTGCAGAACATTACCTTAACTGGGTACTTGCGTGGGCCTTCAAACTTTACTATTGATCCTGCGGCTCATGGGGATGATACTGGTACATTAGTTGTTGCAGGAAATCTACAGGTTGATGGCACAACTACAACTATTAACTCTACTACTGTTGAGATTGCTGACCTTAATTTTAAAGTTGCTAAAGACGCTACTAGTAATGCAGAAGCTAACACTGGTGGCTTTACGGTAGGTGGCTCTAACGCTGAATTAAAGTATCTAAGCAGTGGCGATAAGTGGACGATGAATAAAACGCTTTCATTTGCGGATTCTTTAAAAACTACTTATGGCAATAATGATGACCTACAGATTTACCATGATGGGTCAAATTCTATCATTAAAGATTCAGGCACAGGAATACTTAGATACACTAGTAGCAATTCCTCAACTGCCGGAGTCGTATTTGAGATAGAAAACACAGATAGCGCAAACCTGTCTGGTTCATTTATACACTTTAAAGATAGCTTAGGAATAACCCCTGCAAAAATAGGGGCTTTTGCTAATGAATTGTACATTATGCGTGGCAGTAATAATGATCGCATACTGACTACAAATAGTGGCGCGGCTGAACTGTATTATTCAGATGATGAAAAACTAGCCACCACAGCCACAGGCATAGACGTTACTGGCACAGCCACGATGGATGGGCTTACTGTAAATTCAGGAGCGTCTAATGTAGCAACTTCATTTATAAGTACCGATCCTACCGTTGGGATTAAGTTGGAAGATAACACTGGAAATGTAGAACTATCAGCCACTGGTTCCACTTTTAACATACAACCGAATGGCGGTGCAAGCGCACTAACTATCAACTCCTCTGGGTATGTTGGTATTGGTGTTGACGTTCCTGATTCATTATTACACATTAAAAAAACTACTGCTGATGCCAAAGTTACTTTGGAGACAAGTGAAAGTTACGACTGCTACATAAACTTTAGTGGCGCTACATCTGAAGCAGCTATTGGTTATAACGCCACTGATAATGCTCTTTTATTTTGTAACCCCGCTGGTGACTTAACAACTGGTGAAGCCATGCGCATAGACGTATCAGGCAACCTGTTGGTGGGTCAGTCCAGTACGACTATTCCGGGAGTTGGCAACACAACGGGTGGCGTAAGCATAAGAGGAAATGACGGGAGTTTCTTTTCACGCGCCTTAGGTTCAGGCGATACTAACAATGTTGTTTCAGTCAATAGAAGCACTGCGGATGGAAACATTTTAGGCTTTCAAAAAGACGGCACAACCGTAGGTAGTATTGGTGTTACCAGTGGCTCGTTAGGCATTGGTCAGTCTAACACTGGTTTAGGATTTTTTAACACTGACAGTATTGTTTTTCCTGCAACAGCGGCAGGAGCAACAAGAGATAATGCTATTGATTTAGGCTATTCTGGTGGTCGCTTCAAAGACCTCTACCTATCAGGCGGTGTTAGCACCAATACTGCAACTGGTCTTTCAATTACCGCTAACTCTAGCAATAGAGGAATCTTAAACCTCAGCACTAGCACAGCATACCAATTAATTGGCGGTTCGTATTACGGCTACATGGGTTATAAAACTGGCGGCTATCATAGATTCTTTGGCTCTGATGGTGTTGAGGATATGCGCATCGACGCCTCTGGCAACCTGTTGGTGGGTACCACGTTGGGAGATGTTGGTTATTGGTATAACCGCAAAGGTGTAGTTGCGAAAGAAAATGGACAACTACACGCCGCAGTTTATGGAGGTGCGGCGGCGGTACTTAACAGAAACACTAATGACGGAGATATAGTTCAGTTTCGAAAGTCTGGCAATGTTGTAGGTAGTATAGCCTCTGAGGGAGGCGACTCTTTAGTAATACAATCAGGCACAACCAGTGGTTCAGGTCTTCTTTTTCACCCCACAGTAGCAAGTATAACTCCTGTGAGAAACAGCGTAAAAATAGATGCAACTATTGATTTAGGTCGTTCTGGTTTTAGATTCAAAGACCTCTACCTATCAGGCTCTTTAAAATCTACTGCCCCAACAACTTCAGCATCTACCCCTGCATGGTTATCTACAGCCAGTACTAATACTTCAGGACAAACACATTATCATGCAGTGTTTAAGTCTTTAAATGGCACAACGAACGGTAAAATCACTACTAACTACTATGCTACAACTTACTCGACTACTTCTGATTACAGGGTTAAAGAAGATATACAGCCTGTTATTAATGCAACTGAGCGATTACTAAATTTAAATGCAATCAATTTCCAGTGGAAAGGCAGTGATATTAGAACGGATGGCTTTTTGGCACATGAGGTTGCTGAAATAATTCCAGAGGCGGTTGTTGGTGAAAAAGACGAAGATGAATTGCAGTCCTTAGATCAATCTAAAATTGTCCCTTTGTTGGTTAAAACTATTCAGGAATTAGAGGCAAGAATAACGCAACTGGAGAATCAATAATGAATAAAATTACACAAGCATTAAAATCAAAAACCGTACAGTTTAGTATTGCTCTTGCAGTTCTTTCTATTCTTCAGGCTTATGTTGGGTTTTTACCTGTCAGCCCTATGGGTCAGGCTGTGGTTGGTTGTATTATCGCAAGTTGTGTAACAGTTCTTAGATCAATAACTACTAAGCCGCTTTCAGAAAAATAAAGGAATAACAAATGATTGAAGAAACTAAGGAAAGTATAGATGTATTGGCGGCTTCAACGGCTGTTTTTTCTTTAGCACAGTGGCTACCTCCTATGGCCTCTCTGTTTACAATAATATGGCTTGGACTAAGAATATATGAAAGTGTTACTGTTCAATCATTATTAGACAAGATAAGCAAAAAGTAGAATATTATTACAATCAAGAGTATAATTTTATCTTTTACTACAGGTTATAAAAATGATTACTATTGATGATGTAGAATATACTGAAGATGATTTAACTGATTCTCAAAAAGTATTGGTTAATAGAGTTAATGAACTTAATAATCAATTTAATGCTTTAAAAATGCAGTTACAGGAATTAGATGTGCTTATGTCTGCATACGGTAATGCTTTAAGAAAAGATTTGGCAGGGGATGAAGAAGAAGTAGTAGAAGATGCTTAAAGATTTAATCGCCCCTATTACTGGACTCCTTGATAAATTTATTGAGGATAAAGATAAAAAGGCCGCGTTAGCCCATCAGATAGCAACCATGTCTGAGCGTCATGCTCAAGAGTTAGCTAAAGGGCAATTAGAAGTAAACAAGGTAGAGGCGGCTCATCCGTCTTTATTTGTCAGTGGGTGGCGGCCTGCGGTGGGTTGGGTTTCTTGTTTAGGATTGTTCTATAATATAATCTTAGCCCAGTTCTTAGACATTTGGTATGATGTACCTCAAATAGATAGCAGTCTACTTACTACTGTTCTCATGGCTATGTTAGGCATGGGTGCAATGCGCTCGTATGAAAAGAAGAACAACGTAGCTAGAATAAAATAATGAGATACTTTCAACTAAAAGACTTTGATTGTCAGGAGACAGGCAACAATGAGATGTGTTCTGATTTTCTTGATAAGTTGGATGAGTTACGCCATGTATGCGGATTTCCGTTTATCATTACCAGTGGGTACAGGGACAAGACCCACAGCATTGAAGCTAGAAAGGCAAAGGTCGGAACCCACGGACAAGGGATAGCGGCAGACATTAGAATAAATAACGGTAACGAAGCCTACGAGATTATAAAGAACGCTCAGTCAATGGGCTTCAATGGAATAGGGGTAGCTAAGACCTTTATCCATGTAGACACTAGAAAGACTATGCCTGTTATCTGGACGTATTAACTTAACAGGCTCTTTGCTGTCTTCTTAGACTTCCTGAATGCCTTGGCTGTAGGTGCGCCTTTAGACCCAACCTTACGCATCTTCTCACCAGACCCAGCGGCTATTCTCTTTCTCTTAGCGTGTATGTTTGCGTATAAACCTTTCATTATTTCTTCAACATTGATTTCTTTTTCTTTGGTCGTCCTACCTTACTACCGTATGTACCCTTACCTTGTGGCATTGTATTCTCCTACCATTTTATTTGGTCTGCCCAGTATGCCGCAGACATCTTACCCCTAGCGATGTTCCTAGCGTGTCGAGCTTTGAATGATTTACGTCTAGCCTTCTGTTTCTCTGACTTAGGATTAGACCCTGCACCTGATACGCCTTGTTGTCCAAACCTGATGGTCTTTACTTGATCGCCAGACTTGGCAACAACAACGTGAGATTTTGTTGAATGGTTAGGTGTACGCTTAGGCTTGTTAACACCAGAGACACCGATACGGCTTAATAGGGATTGTATACTCATGCTCTGATTATACCAAAAAAAGCCCCCGAAGGGGCAAAACAACACAGGAGGTACAACATTTTTAGGGGGTTTACAGGTTTATTCTACACTAAACGTAGGATGATGCAACTTTAATTCTTCATCTGTAGGAGGTTCAGCAAGAGCCTCTTGTTCAGCCTCTACCTCAGACCAGATTATATCTATCTCTTCTACTGCATAAGCAGGCAGGGCAGAACCATACAGCACAGCCTCGAAGATAGAATCCATCTGTAATGGAACATGATCCATTTTTAACTCAATGGCTTTATTCCGTAAATCGTTTAAAAATCCATTAGTCATAACAATCTTTCCTCATGGTATTTAATTAAATCATTAAACTCTTTTAACATATCCCTGTAATCAGCAGTGTACAACTTCTTAATTTTTCTTTTGTCTTGGTGCATCTGCCTAACAAAGTCTTCTCCGTACATATCAATCATCCATAGTGTGTACTGTCCTTCAGCACTACCCTTGGACATGCCAAAGGCATTACAGCCCTTGCACTGGGGGTGGACATTCTCAACCTCTAATGCCCAGTACGAACTACTACCCTTGGCTATGTAGTGACCACCATCACATTCCTTCCAGTGCATCCTCTTATCACAAGATACACATTGAACCATTCCATATTCATCTGCCGCTGAAATCCTTGCTAACTTTTGGATTGCAGTCAAACACTTAGAACGTAATGTTACAGCCATAAATAACCTCATTTTACCATACCCTGTGGGGTAGATCATATTTTTACCTAAACGCGCTTAGAAAGCTCTACAAGCCCTTTAAGCGCCCTTCCAGAACCCTTCACGGAGTATACCCTAGTGTTTCTTTTTCTTTTTCCTTTCTTCCCATTCTTTTTGTTCATCACTAATCATATCCCACCAACCTTTTGCACACATTCCGATTAGTATAAGCCATGCAATTCCTAATAAAATATCCATGTTATCTCCTATTTAGTAATATCTTCAGTCATGTCTTTTGAAGGGAATGGTATGTGTATACCAGTTCGCTCCACTAAACCCCGATTGATAGCGTCATATACTTTAGCTACTTTGTCAGAGTGTATCTCGGTAGTAGATTCTATGCCGTACATGGTGTTTTGAATCTGCTTCCAAAATAATTTAAATGATTTTTGAGTCCACGGTATTTCAATGTCACCTTTCATAAACTTGGCGTTCATCTGGTGGTATATACCTGCATCGTTTAGACGTCTAGCCGCCTCTTTAAAGTACACTTCCAGTGCCGCCTGTTGCTTTGGTGATCGTGGTTTACCAAGTTTGTAATTAAACGTAACGTATTTCTTTTCCTCATACAGTTCAGTTGCAAACTTTAGGTAGTCTTCCAAGGACTTGTCGTTTTTGACTGTATAACCTTCAGGCATTAGAGTTTCCTTCTTAACCATTTTGCACTTATGAATTCAGCGTGGCTTTCAAAGACGCTACTCGCTAACTGTGGTTGAAAGTGGCTTTTATTTACAGCTTTAGATATTGGTCTTACATGGTGATTACTAAACGTAGTAGCCTTACCTATCCTTTTGCTTAACGCATTTGGTTTAAGACCAGTAATCTCAGCTAATTTTTTAATAGTGTATTTTTCTCCTACTTTAAAACGAGCATCATCTCCTACGAAAGTCATCAATTTTTGTTGATGTTGATTGCCATTAAACTGTGTTTGAACGCGCTTAATTTTCTTAAAGTTATTGTCTCTCGCAGTTGCCTTGTATCTCAGCCGTTCGCATACAAATGTTTTAGATACGCCAAATGCTTTAGCCAACTCGTCCCTGCTGTAAAATGTACCTGATGTTAGCTTAGGATTTTTACCCTTGTACTCAATTAAAATTGTTCTGCTATCGTGTTTCATAATTAATTCGCCCATGATGTGTCTGTTAGTGCATCTTCAATAGATCGATCTTTTATTGTCCCTTCTTTTCGAGGCTTAGATCGCTGTTTACGGTTAGTTTCCCACGTTCTCACGCAAGCCTTCCAGTCTTTCATTTTGTTCTTACCTACCATCCATCCCTTTGCTTGATAGAAATCAATAAAGGTTTGTGGATCAACTGAATTGTTCCTTTGATCACAATAATCATTAACTTCATCAACACTGGGAGGAGTGAAACGAGTCCCCTTATTAGTTGTATTATTAAATGTATTATTAATTGTCTTATTATCCTCCATTATTTTATGGGGAGGGTCCCCATCATTTTGTGGGGAGGGTATACATTTTTTAATGGGGAGGGTATCCATTATTTTATCCATACCCCCCTCGTTAATTCTTATGTATCTTTTAAGGACTTGCTTAGTACCTTCTTTGTATTCAAGTTGTACTGTAATGTATCCTTTTGTCTTTAGCTGTCCTATCCAACCACTCACTGTCTTAGGGTCTACCTCATAGAGATCAGCAAAGTATTGATTACTAGACCAACAGTAGCCTTCCTTGTTACACAATGCAGTAATCTCTGCGTACAACAATCTAGCCAGTGGCTTTAAAGTCTTGTCATACCGCACATCAGCAGTCAGAATAGCAAAATAGGATGGTTTATCCATTACTCACCTACCGCAATGAACTCGCTAACCTTAACTTCACAAGCACTAGCCAGTTTAGTTAGTGTCTTCATGTTAGGAGATCGATGGTTGTTTCTGATTAAACTTAGGGTAGCAATGTCCAACCCTGCATTAACTGCAAGCTGACTT